>ERZ1026882.909-NODE-909-length-13718-cov-6.612311_pt1 | contig 13718 bp, 11 predicted proteins | sample MGYA00380171_ERZ1026882 | MGnify/ENA primary metagenome ERZ1026882 (study PRJEB33269, sample SAMEA4719807) | human gut metagenome | biome: human-associated habitat; feature: organic feature; material: feces | place: Cameroon | collected 2013-10 ...
ATCACTTTCTGTTTCTCAGTTTCCATACCGCCAGTTCCAGCTTCGGGGAGATGCAGGACAGTAGCACCGAAAGCTTCTGGCTGCGCCCGGAGTTTTCATCCCTGAAGAACAGACCCGCTCCCCGGCGGAGGATGCCCTTGAGCCGGGCATGATCGGCTCCATGATAGCCTGCCGCTTCCATCGAGCGCAGGACGATGCCCGCTTCCCGGACTTCATGGAGACGGCAGGCCGCGGTCACAGCGTCATCCTTATACAGGTCTGCCATATATTCCGTCATCTCAAAAACGCTCATCCATTTCGGGTCATACGCCTTCCTGCCGGAATACCGGCCTCGGTTCGCGCCGCCGCTGACCTGACGGTAGCAGTACAGGCATTCCTCTGTGACGCAGACCCGGCTGCAATGGTAGAGATAGCTTCCCACAAACATAGTGTCCTCACAGGCCGGATAGTCCGCGTGGAACCGGATGTCATGTTCCCGGATGAGCTGCAGATCGAAGAGCTTGTTCCAGACATAGCCGTTGAAGCTGTTATACCCCATCAGCAGCTGCATCGCCTCCCGGCGGTCCACAACTGCTGCTTTCAGCGTCTTTACCTGAGGCGGGTGCTCCACGCCGACCGCCTCAAAGCAACAGGATGCCAGCTGACCGCCGCCGGCCTCAAGCGCAGCCTCCATCTTTTCGAGGAAGTCCGGGTGGTACCAGTCATCTCCGTCCAGAAAGGCGGCGTACCTTCCTTTACTATGGTCCAGACCTGTATTTCTCGCCGCAGCGACCCCCTGATTCTTCTGATGAAGCGGGACGATGCGGCGGTCGGTCTGCGCCAGCCGGTCCACGATCTCGCCGCTTTTGTCCTTTGAGCCGTCATCCACTAAGAGCAGCTCAAAATTCTCATAGGTCTGTGCCAGCACCGAACGAATGCACTGCTCCAGATACGCTTCGACATTATAAATCGGCACGACCACCGTGATGAGAGGCTTCTCGTTCATCGTTCTTTCTCCTTCGGAGCTGTTTTCGGTCGGGGATATGATTGCACGCAACTGCGAGCAGAATAAAGAACATCACCACGCGGTACGCATACGCATTTTCGAAAATGCGCTCCGTCAGTCCGCAGAGCATCAGGTAGAAGAAGAGCGAACTGACCTGCATATACTCATTGAGCTCCATGTTCTTTGCATACCGCATGGAGCCAACGATGGCAAGGAAGTAAGAGGCGATGCCAAACAGACCGATATTCAGCCAGAGTTCCATGATCTGGTTGTGCGCACCGGTAGACATTCTGCTGAAATAAGATTTGTGGTTGTACATCAGGTGCAGCTTCTTCACGTTCGACTTGTTCATCCAGAACTGGCCGTAACCGTAGCCTGTGAGCATATTGTGCTGCTGCATGAATTTGTAAATACCGTTCCACAGCTCTGTGCGTCCCGTCAGTGTCGCGTCCTTGCCCATGCTTTCCAGCAGAGGGGCAAACAGCGGCAGGATGGTAAAGGCAAACACCAGAAAGCCCACACTGCCCGCAACATAGAGCCATCCCAGCGGGAGCCGCAGGTTACGCAATTTCCGGAAGACCAGGAAATACAGCGGGAGCAGCACGGAAATAAGCAGTGCGCCCGTCGCCTTAGCCATCAGCAGCAGGATGCCCTGAAATGCGATGGCGGCAAGCCAGAACGGCGAGAGATCCTTTTCTTCCTCCGCCTCACTGACGATATGGAGGAACATCACGATAAGGCCGAAGGCAAGCTCCGACGCCAGTGCATTTTTTGCCTCATACACACCGCGAAGTGCGTGAGAATAGGTATCGCCGGACTGGAACGCGATGCCGGGCCGCAGAACGATGATGCCGACAATGGCCAGGTCAAGCAGCACCTGTGCGTAGGAAAACAGTTTCAGGATACGGTTCAGCGTGAAATGCTCCACCAGCCATATCGCAAACAGGATGGTCACGGAAAGCCGCAGGCTCGTCACCACCTGTGCCTTCGGCACATCGGTCACCAGCATCGACTCCGCAAATGTAAATATCATGAACTGGTATATCGCCCGGTATTTCGGCTTCATATCCAGCAGCTTGACATCCATGACAGTCTCTCCGCTGGACGTCAGCATGATCACGATCTGCATCAGAAAGGAGAGGTACTCGTACAGCGTCTCTATAAAACCGCCAAATATCTGGCGGTAGGTCCCCGGAAAGCCGATGCTTCCCAGAAAGATGAAGACGATGACGATCTCCGTCCGGAATTGTATGAGGTCACTTTTCTGTTTCATGGATGCACGCTGATGCTCACAGCCGCTGCCGCGAACGGAGCCCGACTCCTTTCCTGCAAAATCACAGCCGCCAGAACCGCATTCCGGATGCTTTCATATCCTTTACGGGATAGATGCCTTTGACGTCGATGAGCACCTTCTGGCCGTCCGGGACGTCCCGGTACAGGGCTTTCAGCTCTTCCACCGACAGAGCGCGGAACTGCTCATGGGCGACTGCCGCAATGATGCAGTCTGCCTCCCGGACGTCCGAAAGGTCCACCAGCTCCACGCCGTAAAAGCGCTTAGCCTCTTCCCTGTCCGCCCAGGGGTCCACGACCACAGGCTCTATCCCGTAGGTGCCAAGCTGCTTGATGATGTCCACCACCTTGGTGTTCCGGATGTCCGGACAGCCCTCCTTGAAGGTCAGGCCCAGAACGACCACCTTCGCCGCTTTCGGCGTCTGCCCGGCCAGAATCATCTGCTTGACGGCCTTGTCGGCGATATAGGCGCCCATATTGTCGTTGAGGATGCGTCCATTCAGGATGATCTGGCTGTGGTAGCCCAGCTTTTCGGCCTCATAGGTGAAGTAATAGGGGTCCACGCCGATACAGTGGCCGCCCACCAGTCCCGGCCGGAACCCAAGCGCATTCCACTTGGTGTTCATGCCGTCCACGACCTCGTTGGTGTCGATGTCCATCCTGTCAAACACCATCGCCAGCTCGTTCATAAAAGCGATGTTGATGTCGCGCTGGCTGTTCTCCACGACCTTGATGGCCTCTGCCGTCCGGATGTTCGACACGGGACAGGTCCCCACCTCGATGACAATATCGTAGATATGCTGGATCTCTTCCAGAGACTCTTCGTCCATACCGGAAACGATTTTCCGGATGTTTTCCAGTCGATGTGCCTTATCACCGGGGTTGATGCGCTCCGGGCTGTAGCCGATCTTGAAATCGGTGCCGCAGACCATGCCGGAATCTTTTTCCAGGATGGGGATGCAAATATTCTCGGTGCAGCCCGGGTAGACCGTGGACTCGTATACCACGATGGCACCCTTTTTCAGGTTCCGGCCCACGATCTCCGACGCACCGATCACCGGGGCCAGGTCTGGCGTATGGTCAAAGTTCACCGGCGTCGGCACAGCCACCACGATGAAGTCGGCCTTCCGGAGCTGCTGTTCCTCGTCCGTGAACTGCACGGTGGTGTTCCGTATCTGCTCGTCGCCCACTTCCTTCGTCGGGTCTGCGCCGGAGCGGTAGGCTTCTATTTTTTTGCTGTTGGTGTCAAAGCCAATGACATTCAGACCCTTCTTTGCAAATGCCACCGCAATAGGCATTCCCACATAGCCAAGACCGACCACAGCCAGCACTGCTTCTTTGGCAATCAATTTCTCATACAGCGACATGATATTTCTCCTCATCCTGCTCGTCATAGCCGGGCATATTCCATTTTCTGCACGCTTCCCGCATGGCTGCGGACCAGTGGTTCCAGTGCTTTTCCCCGTGCAGCGACCTTTCCGTCCGGCAGATGCTCCTTCTTTTCCCGGTCGATGAGCACACCGTCCGAATCATGATCCGGGTGTACCATCATTTCCGAGAGGCCGGGAAGCATTTTCTCATACATCCGGATGCTCTCAAAATGCTCCGGGCTGCGGAAGCCATTCCGCCTCAGCCGCATCCCATAGATGCAGGCGTACAGCCCATTCCACAGCTTGAATCTGCCCCGGACATTCTTGTGACATCTCACGCGGCAGATGCCATGCTCCCGGCAGACCCGAAAAAAAATCGGCGCAAGCATCCAGTTCCAGTGGATGTGGTGATGGGAATCGGCATGGGTAAGTTCTATCCCCCCGGCAATGAGCCGTTCCATCTGTGCCGTCAGCTCTGCGTAGATGTCCTGCTTATCCTGCGGGGAAAGGCGGCGGAAGTAGTTCGAGCGGGTCTTGAAATAATCGGTAAACCGCCCATTTGAGACAAATTTCGCATTTTTCCGCATCGCAGGCGTCAGAGCAGGGCCTTCCGTCAGGTTCAGGTGCGCTCCGATATGACCCCGCATTTCGGGGGCCAGTGCGAATGCAAGCTCCATCGCTTCTCCGTTCGCCACCATCGTTGTGTCGGTTATCAGGCCCTTCTGAAAAGCCTCATAGATGGCTCTTGTACACGACTCTGTCTGACCGAAATCATCCGCGTTGATGATGACTGCACACTCATCCTTTTTCATGCCAGTACCTTCCTGTGTCGTTATCTTCTGCTGCTGTGGTGGACGATTTTGTACAGCACCAGGCCCAGAAGAGCGCCGAACGTGTTTGCCAGAATATCGTCCACATCGCAGTTTCCCAGCCGGAAGATGAGCTGGCAGCTCTCGATGATGGTCGAGAGCATCACGCCGATGCCCAGCACCTGAGCGGCATCGCCCAGCTTCCGGGGATGCATCTGCACGAACAGATAGCCCAGCGGCATGAACATCACGACGTTCAGGATCATGTGGTTCAGCTCTTCCACATCCCCTTCCAGCAGGAAGCTTTTTACCGAGGCGAACAGCTCCGTCTGCAAGACGGTCTCCGTCCGGGTCTGCCGGGTGATGAGGGTCACCACAAGAATCGCAAAGATGTAGAGGACGAACAGCACCGCGTACTGAGGCTTTATCTCTCCGCGGCTGTGGGAAACAGTCAGGATGACATTTCCGATCTCCACCAGAGCAAAGAGCAGGCAGAGCGTATACAGCACCATTCCGAGGTCACCCGACATATAGGCTGCCACCGCAAACCCGCCTGCGAAGCAGGAGTATACAAAAAACAGGACCACCCGTATCATCATCCGATTGCCCGGGGCGGCAGATTCGGGGACGGTCCGCTTTGCAAGCAGATAAAATCCCGCAAGATACAGGATGATCGCTAACAGGATGGTCATGTTATTCTCCTCTTACTCTTTCCCAGTTCCGGCCTTCCTGCGGCATACCGCCGGGAACCTTCTGCCCAAAAGCAGGATGACAGCCTGCGCTGTCATCCTGTGCTCAATGTTTTGTTTTTTTGCCGAAAAGGCCAAGCCCCCTGCGGGACGACGGCTTTCCGTGCTTCTCTGCTGCGGCATCCGATCCTGCCTTATAGATATATTTGTGCTCCGGAGCAGACTTGTGCTCGTGCTTGGGTGCCGGTGCCTCTTTTTGTTCAGGTTCCGGCGGCAGCTCTGCCGGGAGCGGCTGCTCCAGAGGAGCCATGTCAGCTTCGGCTTTCTCAGGCTCGGCCCAAATCTCTTCCGGTTCCGGCAGTTCCGGCTCTGCTGCGGCAGATTCTTCCGGCTTTTCAAACACAGGCGGCTCCGGAGAAATGCTGCTTTCTTCCTCGGTCGGCTGCATCTCTGCGACCTCTGCCGGGGCGGCAGCAGCTTCCTGCGGCTGTGCCTGAGAGGCTTTGCTTTCCGGTTTTTCCGGGTCTGTCTGCTTCCAGCTTCCGTCTTTGCCCATGCGGAGCAGTTCCCACATGGCCTCATTGTCGCTCAGGCCGCCCTTTGCCTGGCACAGGTCGTCTGTCAGTTCGTCCAGTACGCTCTGGCTCCCTGCACCGGACGGCTTCCAGTCAGCGGCCTTCTCCTGACCGTCCGCCGGGCGAAGCAGATCTTCCGGCAGCGGACCGTCAGTTTCTTTTTCGTCTGTATTTTCGTTCTTTTTTGGTGCAGTCGAAACTGCAGTGCGCTCCGGATAGAACTGGAAGGTCCCCAGAGACTGCGTCTCGTTGACCACACAGCCCAGCACACGCACACCGGATTTATCCAGCTTTTCAATGGCATCCTGCAGAGCAGGCAGCGGCGTCGCATCGTAGCGTACCACGAACAGCACATTGTTCGCCAGCTTGTTCAGGCGCAGCACGTCCGACGAACGGCCCACCGACGAAGCGTCGATGACCACGTACTCGTAGGGCTCCATGATTTTTTCCAGAAGCTCGAACAGCGTACCATCCAGAGGCACGGCGTTGTGCTCCAGCACCATCGGCAGCAGGTCCAGAAAGCCCGTCAGCGAAACGATGGCCTCCTGTGCAGCAGACTCGCCCTTATACAGAGCATTCAGAGTCCGGCTGTAATCCACGCTCCGCAGGAACATTCCGCCCAGACTCGGGGCGCGGGTGTTCAGGTCCAGCAGCAGGGTGCGCTTTTCCATATCCGAAAGCTGCAGAGCCAGGTTCGCCGCCACCGTGCTCTTTCCCTCGCCGTCCTCGGCAGAGGTCACATAGAACCGGTGCTGCTGTTCCTTCGTGCCGAAGCGATTGGTCAGGATATATGCCGCAGAGGCAAAGTTCTGCACAGCTTCGGCATCCGAACGGTGCTTTTCGCTCAGGAGCTGGGTATTCTTCCGGAAATAGCTGTCGTCCTTCGGGACATTGCCCAGCGTTTCCAGACCCAGAACATCCTCCACGTCTTTGAGGTTCACCAGAGTGGGCCGCATGAGCAGTTCCAGGACTGCCATGCCCACACCGGCCATCAGGCCCAGCAGGCTGAAGATGATCCAGAGGCTGGCATAACCGCCGCCGCCCATCAGGTACTTTGCCTCCGGGGCGTCGATGACCGCCACCGAGCCAACCATCAGCGTCTCCGGCAGGATCGTCCTGCTGGCGTCCAGAATGGCGTTCATCAGCCGGATTCCGGCGTCCGCATTGTTCCAGCTCAGGGTGAGCTGCAGCACCTGTGTCTCGTTGTATCGGCTCACCTCCAGATTCTGGTAAACATCCTTCGTCGAGACCGACACAAGGCCTGTGCTGTCAAGGGCCGCCTGCAATACACGGTTGCTCTTCATCACAAAACTTGCCGCGTCTACCATATCCTCCGCCAGATGGAAGTCGTTGGTGCTCAGATAGGAGGAGTTGTTGGTAAAAGCTCCCGTTGATGATTGGGAGGTGATTGCAATAGAACAGCTGATCTCATAGTTGGTGTAGTTGCCCTGCAGATAGGAGACACCGCTGAGCGCGAATCCGCAGATGAATCCCAGCAGGCCCAGCGCCAAAATCATCTTCCAGCGCTTGAAGGCCGCATACAGCAGGTCTCCTACACGGAGCTGAACATTGTTCATCGTTTCTCACCGCCCTTTATGACTCTTTTTTGTTCGGATCTTCTTCGTTCTTTTCTTCTTTCTGGGCCTCTGCTGCCTTCTGAGCCTTGCGGCGGCTAGCCAGCACGCCCCACAGGAACACCAGCAGCCAGATGACGCCTGCCGCGATGACAGCCAGCACAGCCAGCGCGATGGCACTGCGCAGCGTGAATACCGGCACATTCCAATTCTGCTGTCTTGCCGTATCCTGTACGGTAAAGTTGTATCTCTTCGCGTTCTCTGCGTCCGAATCACCGCGCACGACATAGTAGCTGCCCTCGGTCAGGTCGGTGAACATCTCGCCGGAACCGTTGGTCGTCCAGGTCTGGATGAGCTGGTCCTGAGCGTTGTACAGCGAGAGCTGTTCGTCTGTCGTGTCACTGCGCAGGACCATATCCACTGCGTGGATGGACACCCGCAGCATCCGGTTGGTGATGGACAGAGCTGCCGTGCTGAGGCCGTCGATACGGCCATCTGCCGCCACCGTCATGGTGTAGTCCGTATCGTCCAGGCGATAGTTTTCCAGCGTCTGCTGCTCGCGGATGTGATAGGTCGTGCTCTTGTCCAAGTCGGTCAGCAGCACATTGCCTGCAGCATCGGTCGTCACGGTCTGAGTGATGCCAGTGCGCTCGTTGCTCACAGCAAAGGTCACACCTTCCAGTCCGGTAGAGTTCAGCTCGTCGGTGACGCTCAGTGCGATTTTGGTCTTCTCTGCGTCGATCTCATGCAGCTCCGGGTCCTCGCCGTTCTTCTTCTCCACCTCGACATTCAAATCTTCCTGCATGGTGGTGTAGTAGTTCGGTGCGGTCTGCTGCTGCACGGTGTAATTGCCCAGATACAGCTCCTTGCTCTCGCCGTAGCCGTTCTCGTCGCAGACGATGGTATCTGCGTACTGGCCCTGCGTATAGCGCACCGTGCCGTCCTTGGTCACGATGTCCTCCGCTGCGATGACGCGGAAGGTGCCGCCGCCCACAGGCAGCTGCGTCTCGGCGTCGTTCATCTGGATACGGATGATGTTTTTGCAGGGCGACAGCCGGATCTGCACCACATAGGGGTCGGGCCAATCGTACATCCGGTTCACATCATAATAGGTGTCCCCCGCCGCATCGTAGCCCTCCGGCTCGGTCAGCTCGTGGAAATAGTAGCTGCCCTGCCAGATCTTTTCCGGCAGATAGAAGACGCCTTCCTCAGTCGTCTCATAGTCGCGGTAGTTGATTTTTTCCGGGTAGTAGGTGTTCAGAGTCTGCAGGCTTCCGTTCTGCAGATGGGTCGTATCGGTGCGGTACAGCTCGAAGGTGACGCCCGCTTCCGGGATGCGCCGCTCCGTCTCATCATCGACCACTTCCACGAACACGGCGGTCTTGATGCCGTCCTCGCCGTAGCCGCCTCCACCGCCGGTCTGGATGATCTGCTGGTCAAACTGACCGTTGCCGTCTCCATCACCATCGCCGGTGCCGCCGTCATAGTACCAGCCGCCGGGGTCGTTATTGTTCCAGCCGGTGCCGCTGGACGAAGGCCCTTCGCTGGAAACGGAGGACGCCTCCTCATAACCGGTGTAGTCGCTCAGAAGATAGAGACCCAGCAGCGCAATGATGAGCACCAGCACAAACACAAGGCCGCTCATCATATCGGTGGCCGGCTGCCAGAAGTTGTACTCCTCATTCGGTTCCTGTCTGCGTCTTCTCATCCTGCGCGCCCCACTTTCAGAATCTTGGCGAACTCATCCACCGACAGCGGCCGGGAGAAGAAATAGCCCTGTCCCTCGGTGCAGCCAGCCTTGCGCAGCACGTTGAGCTGCTCTGCGCTCTCGATGCCCTCTGCCAGCAGGTTCAGCCGGAGCGTCCGGGCCTGCACAAAGATACCGGGCAGTGCGTTCGTCCGGTTCTGCATCTCGGCGCTGCGCAGGTCGAGCTTGAGCACGTCGGTGCCGATGTCGCCCAGAGCACTTAGCTCCATATAATCTCCGTCAAAGCCGTCCAGCACGACCCGGAAGCCCATCTGCTGCAGCTGAGCCACTGTCTCGCTCAGAACGCCGTGCGTTTCCAGATAGGCAGTTCTCGAAATATCGATGTCCAGATATTTCGGCGGGATACGATATTTCTTCAGCATTTCCGAGAAGAATTCCGCCACATCAATGGCCAGAATATCGGTCTTGGTCACGTTGACCGTAACAGGCATCGGGCGGACACCCTCATCGATCCACACCCGGATGGTCTTGCACACTTCCTCCCAGATATACTGGTCCAGCTTCGTGATATAGCCGTTGCTTTCCAGTACCGGGATGAACACTGCGGGCGAAACGACGCCCAGCACCGGGTGGTTCCAGCGCACCAGCGCCTCGGCGCCGATGACCTTGCGGGCGTTCAGCTCATACCGCGGCTGCAGGAAGAAGGTAAACTCGTTCTTGCGCAGGCCGTCCAGGATCTGCGGCATCAGCACGCGCTCGTTTCCCTCGTTTCCGCTCATGGCTTCGCCGGTCAGAGCGCCATTGCCCGTGTTCTTGGGCAGACGATCCAGCAGCTCTAAGATCTGCCGCACCTCGCGGCGGCTGCTGTAGCGAGCCTGCTCGTCCGTGGTGGGGATGACCGTCTTGTGGAACTCTTCGAGGAACAGTCCCGTCTCGCGGTTCATGATGTTGCGCAACACATTATTTATAATGTTAAACAGGATAGACAGGATAACGCCTGCGATGGAGGTATAGAATGCCGTATCGATACCGGCCAGAATGGACTGCACGCTGCCCAGAGCGGCCTCCACCGTGACGAAGCTGATGTTCCGCAGACCCAGCAGCAGACCCACGAAGGTACCCAGAATGCCGAGGCCCGTCAGGGTGCCGGGGATCTGGGCGATGACGCCGCGCCATGTGTACAGCGCAAGGACATCCTCGTTGAGGACCTCATCGATGTCGCTGACGATCTGCCCCGTCTCCCGCTGGTGCTGCACTTTCTCGCGATACTCGCCAAACAGCTTGTCCAGCCGCTTCTGCTGGAAGAAGTGCTCGATCTGCAACGCTGCGACCCACGTCGAGCTTCCCTCGGTCCCGGATGCCTTGCGGATGCTGTTCTGTCCGTTCAGCAGTCCGCCCGTAAACGAGATGGTCGGCAAAAGGCCATAGATGCACCCCGCCAGTGCGATCATACACATAAAGCCGACGATGACCATGGAAAGCAGGTCCGGGGAATACGCCGTGAGCACAGCACCGCTCACAAGCAGCACTGCCACAGACAGGTAGGAAAACAGCCTCATACTTCCATCCTTTCTCACCATTGAAAGCACAAAAAGAAAAAAGCTGCAATAGGATCTTCCCCAGAAATAAGGGAAAATCCTTTTGCAGCCGAACCACCTTTTGGTTTTATAAAACAACTTCCAGAAGGCTTCAAACTTTGCGTCCTTGACTCACATCAAGTTTGCCGAAATAATTCAATTTTATTAAAGGTGCAAAGCACCCCTTACGATTACAAAAGACGCACTGCTCACCTTATTCCAGTGCTTATGATACCATTCTTAAAGCTCAAAGTCAATATAAAATCTCTTTCGTCAGACTTACTGGCAATTCAACTTTTTATGCAACAGCAACAGCGTTGAATTGCATATCGCAACTATGCTGTTATACTGTTGCGTTATTTGCTTGACTTGCGATAGATTCCGTACTATTATAATCAAAGAGAATGACAGTTGCCTGCTTGGCAGCTTTTTCCGGCAGAGAAAGTTAGCTTAGACTAATTTCATGTTGATGAGGTGATCGTATGCAGAAGAATTATCTGATCACGGCCTTTGAAAAAACGGCGGCAGAGCGTTTCCCGGAACAGGCTCCGGAACTGCTTGCTTCGATGCACCGGCGCATCGAAGCCCTGCGAGAGGACAACGCCGGTGCATCCAGGGAAAAGTGGGCGCATCTGGAAAGCCAGATCATGCCGGGGATCGCCATTTACGAGTCCCTGCAAACAGTCGTTTCCAAAGAGGAAGCCATCCAAATCATCCACAGCTATGTGAACGCCCATGCCCGGAAGTATCATACCCTGTTCCGCCGCCTGCTGAAGCTCCCGGGGCTGTACCACACGATGCCCGGTATCTTCGCAAAGGGCGTGGAGGAAAAGTTCGGCCCTGCCGCCGGGTTTCAGTATATTATCCATGAAGCTACGAAAGGTGTCATTCGGTTTGATATGGTGCGCTGCCCGTATCACGATGTCTGCGCACAGTACGGCTGCCCGGAACTCTGCCGCTGCTTCTGTGACAGCGATGACATTACATACGACGGCCTGCATCCGAAGCTGCTCTGGCACCGCACCAAAACTCTGGGCCGCGGGGACGACTGCTGCGATTTTGGACTTCGGATAACGAAATTGGGAGACACCCATGAAATATAAAATTGAAAAGAATACCGTCCAGGAAACGCTCATCATCCCGCTTTACGCCCGTAAGGTGTGTTCGGAGCTGTATCCGTCTCTTTACCGGGACGAAGCGTCGATTCGGCTGCTGGATGAGATCGACTATGATTTTTCTGCAGCAGAGCAAAAGTCCCGCAGCCTCATGCAGCGCTTTGGCGCACTGGAAGTTGCCATGCGTCAGAACGACCTTGCTTTTGAGGTACGGGACTATTTGAAAGCTCATCCAAATGCTGCTGTGGTGAATCTGGGCTGTGGTTTGGATAACACCGGAAGGGTCTGCGACAACGGCAGCTGCAAGCTTTATAATCTGGACTTTCCGGACGTCATTGCCGTGCGAAATGAGTTGCTTCCTGCCGGGGAGCGGGAAGAGAATATTCTCTGCGATTTGAACGACACGGCAGCATGGCTTGGCAGGCTTGACGTATCCAATGGCGCAGTGTTCTTTGCGTCCGGTGTGTTCTATTATTTCCTGAAGGAACAGGTCAAGGCTCTGGTTCTGGCTCTGGCCGACGCCTGTCCGGAAGGGACTCTGGTATTCGACGCCGCGAACCAGACTGCCGTCAAGATGATCTCCAAGACATGGCTCAAGGGCGCAAAAATCAAAGATGTCGGCGCGTATTTTGCCGTCTCGGATGCGCAGAAGGAGCTTTCCCCGTGGAGCAGCCGTCTGCATGTGTCCAGCCGGGGCTATATGCTGGGCTACAACGATTTGAAAGACCCTTCTGTCAGTGGATTCTTTCGCCTTCTCGCCAAAGCCGGCGACCATGGGATGAAAATGCAGATCGTAAAGATGGAATGGGGGCTTTGATATGAAGTATCTGGGAATGCCGTGGGGAATGTGGGCCGTGTTTTCCAAATCGTTCCAGACACAGCTGATGGAAGTGTTCGACTATGACGCCAATACCGCAGCCTCCATCACCCGGGACGCCAAGCCCCGGTATCGGGAACTCATTGCCCGGCTGCCAGAATTTGAAAAGGCTGACCGTTTCAAAATGAATATCGTCAACTGCGCCATGCTGGGCGCTTTTATCCTTTCCATGCCGGAGCGGCCGGATGTAGAGCGGCTTACGGACTTTTACGCCAAAGCCATGATGACAAAGCTGATGAAGTGGTTCTGCCGCCGCAGCGGAAAAAGCAAGTTTACCGATAAGGACATTGCCGGAATGAAAGCGACTGCTTCGCTGAAAGCCGCTGACCGAAACCCGTATTCCTGGAACATGGAGTTTCTTCCCTACCCCGACGACAGTGGTTATGAAGCCCGTTTTTCCAAATGCGGCATCTGCGCTCTGATGAAGGAGCTGGGCCTGTACGATTTGACCCCTGCCCTATGCCATCTGGATCACACCATGAGCGAAGCGGGCGGCACATCCGACTTTGTGCGGCAGCACACGCTTGCCTCCGGTGGACCATATTGCGACTGCGGCTATCATAAGAAAATTTAGTGTATCTCCAAATTTCGATTTTCTCAACTGTGCATCCGTTTGATTTCTATTCTACCATGCTTTTCCCTGCCGAAAAGATGCCGGAACGCAAAAAGCCCCCGGAGAGCCTTGGGCAGCTCTCCGGGGGGCAAGTTCTATGCACCGGTGTTCCTCACACCGATGCACAGGCGTTATTCAATTTCGATGAGGTTCGGGTTCACAGGCAGAGCCTTCTTCTGCTGCTGAGGTGCAGGCAGCGTGATGTGCAGGATGCCATCCTCGAACTTTGCGTGGATGTCCTCCTTCTTCACAGCGTCACCCACATAGAAGCTGCGGGCGCAGGTGCCGGAGAAGGTCTCGCGGCGCAGATAGCGGCCTTCTTTATCCTTCTCGTCATTGGAGTGGCTGCGGACGGCCTGAATGGTCAGGTAGCCGTCGTTCAGCTCCATCTGAACGTCTTCCTTCTTGCAGCCGGGCAGGTCAACAGCAACGTCATAGTTGCCGTCGGCGGTCTGCTTCACATCGGTCTTCATCATGTTTGCACCGCGCTTGCCGAAGGTCTCACGCTCTTCACGGTTCATCGCACGCTCCAGCGC
>ERZ1026882.912-NODE-912-length-13661-cov-5.727694_pt1 | contig 13661 bp, 10 predicted proteins | sample MGYA00380171_ERZ1026882 | MGnify/ENA primary metagenome ERZ1026882 (study PRJEB33269, sample SAMEA4719807) | human gut metagenome | biome: human-associated habitat; feature: organic feature; material: feces | place: Cameroon | collected 2013-10 ...
GATTGATACTAAAAATATCAATCCTTTTTTCATTTCATAGGGCTATTTCACTTATTTTAGGCATAGATTGCTTAATTTTTGGTGAAGTAGCCTTTTTTTCTTTGCCTGTTTCCAAGCGTTAGAATATTCAATATAACAATAATAAAAATTTCAATTAATATCGATGTAATTAATGTTTTTAATAATATATGGATTTAGATTACCACTAACTATTAATCGGCAGCGATTTTCTGTTATTTTTTATTGTCAACATCATCATTTCTTTCATAGACTTCACCATCTTTTGAGTAATATTTTGTAGAATTTTCAGTTATAGAAATGTATAAATTGCAAGAAAAAAGAATAATCAAGCATCGAGGTCCAGACAAAGGTGGATACTGGAAGGTTATCGATGAAACCTAAAATAAATTTGCGTAAAGGTCTTGACAAATGTCGGGGGGGTAAAATCTTACCTGAAATTTATGCAATTTCTAAATTTCGTTCTGGAGGGAATTATGGATAATCAAAAAAAAGGTAATGCGTTTTCTATTGTTGCATTAGTTTGTGGTATATTAGGAGCAATAGGGGCTTTTATCCCATTTGTTACTTATGTTGCTTGGTTTATTGGTATTCTAGGAATAGTATTTGGCGCTTTAGGTATGAAGCGTTCTAAAGAAACTAATACTGGCTCTGGCTTAGCTATCGCTGGTTTAGTATTAGGTATTATTGGAACAGTTATTGGATTCATTGGCTTCATATGGCTTGTTATTCTTGCCGCACTTGTAACTGCAGCGTAATATTATATTTTGCCTGATGTTAGTATATTTGGAAAAATAATTACCTTTTATGCTATTTCAGAACTAATTGGTATTTTTGTTGTATTGGCATTTAGTCAAATCTACACTAAGAAAAAAGGGCATGATGAAATATTTGTGCTCTTTTTTGCTTTTAACAATAGGAGTTTTGATTGGTAGTCATCAAAAATGGGGCTGTTGAAAAAATCTCAGCTTAATAGGGTTGAATAAGCAGCCTTTTTCTTATTAATAAAAGCAGCAAAATCATCAGTTTGCCGCTTTTTAACTAAAGTATCTTTGTTCAGAAGATATTTCAAAAACATATTTTATTATTCTTTCTTCGACCTTGATTTGAATGAGATGGCTAAAGTAGACAAAAAATTAAAAGAATGCATGTAAATGCATTTGAGCAAAATAAAAATTCAACAAACATGGCTTGTTGAAAAAACTCTTTTTTCATAACTAAAAAGAGGCTGCCTACGAACCCATACTTCTATGGGTTTTATAGCAGCCCCATTTAATTAATAAAAATATTGATAAAAATTGTGTTATATTTACTGCTGTTCAACAAAAAATTGGAGAACAAAATGAAAAAAAACTTACTTCTAATCCCAGTTGCTATTCTTCTTGGCGCTTGTAGTGCTAACCCAAATTCAAGTTTGCCATCGACTGAAGCAAGCTCAACCCCATCCACTGGAGATGTCGTTTTAAGCAACGAATCAACTAACACTACCCAAACTTTAGCAAAAGATGGATTATCTACTTTCCTAGCTTCTATTGGAAAGAATTCAACCGTAAACGCAACCGTTAAAGAAGAAGGAGAAAAAACAACTTCGTTTACTACAGTTTATGACGCTAACGGAATTGCTACTTATGAAAATGGTACCTTCATCAACGGAACTACCTCCACACCACAAGGAATAGTCGAATTCATTAAAACTGGAAATTCATATGAAATTGCAGCGGTGGATTCGCCTGTAAATGATCCGAAATTAATTTATGGATCTTTATTTTGTTCGCCTTATGACCTAGTTTCTTTAGGTGAATCTATTTGGAATGATGATTTAACTTCTAATAATGAAGATTTATTCCATGTCATTTCAGGTTTAGCCAATTTATATTCATATCAAGACTATTTAAAGTATGAATCTTCTACAGTTACTTTGACTTTAGGGGAAGAGGCTAAATTAGAAGGCACATTGTCTTTTGATATCATATTCGAAACTTTTACAGTCGATTATAGCTTAACCATCGAAGATATCGGAACTTCAGTTTCTGATGAATTAAATGAATTCAACGCTAACCCAGCAACTATAGTAGCCAAAACCGCTTATTCAGCTGAAGTTTTGTCATTCTTAGGAAGTGCTACCTTGCCTTTTATTGGGTTTGGATACGGTTTACATGAAGATCTTGATACGGAGGATGGAACATTAAGCTTAACCGATGTAACCGCAGAAGGAGACATCTTTACTAAATTTGTTGCAGCACTAGACACTTCTATCTGGATCAAGGATACTGAAACTTCTGATGAAGAAAATGGATATCTAGCCTACGCAACTGCTGATGGAACCTATTTGTTAGACATCACTTTCTCTAGCGATACTAAATTAGGTGGCTTAGGTATTTATCCAAATGGACATTTCCAAGTCGATGTCTCTTGTTTTGCTAATCAAGACTAAATAAATCTATTTCATAAAGGACCTATATTGATACATGGGTCCTTTATTTTTTTATCTTTTTTAGAGAATTTATTAATTAAAAGAATGCATGTAAATGCATTTGAGCAAAATAAAAATTCAACAAATATGGCTGTTGAAAAAACTCTTTTTCATAACTAAAAAGAGGCTGCCTACGTTTTGCAGCAGCCCCATTTAATTAATAATTTGGATTGATTAAATTATTGCTCCATTACCATATCTCTTCAAATCCTGAGCTTCTAACTTGTTTTTGAAGACATAATAATAAATAGCAATTCCGCAAGGAATAACAGCTAATAACCAAGCTGCCGGATGTGCTAAACACACAGATATATAAGCCCATCCATAATGATTAGAAGTAAATGATCCAATACCAGGAACATCGAATGTCATTCCATTTCCATTTACAATAAGAGGAATTAAATAAACTACTCCAACACGAGCAACCAATTCAAGACAGCCGGAAATAAAAGGAAACATGCTCTTGCCTAATCCTTGCACAGAACTTCTGACAATGAACAGCAAACAAAGGAGAAAAGAAGTAGGAGCTATAAAGAAGAAATATAATTGTGAATACTGAATGACAGCTGGAGTAATATAGGAAGGATTCAAGAATAAATATAAGACCCCACCATTAATACTAGATAGCAACTCAACACTAGCAACTACAACAGTTATAATTCCACCTATAGCAAAACTCTGTAAAAGACCTGTTTTTATACGTTGATAATTTCTTGCACCTCTATTTTGAGAGCAGAATGAAAGCATTGTAGCACCCAATGCATCCATAGTTGTTTCCAATGCAGTTTCGAATTTATTAGATGGTCCGAATGCTGTTTGAGCTAAGTTATAAGATAACTTATCCGACCCACCAATTGTAACTTCTTTAATAGGTTCTAGATCAATTCCATTCCAATTAAAGTAAGAACCGTTAGCACTATGATAATACATAGCAAATGTGTCGAAGTCGACAATATCAGCTTGTAATATAATCAAACCTATAGCTAAGATTGAAAATTGGAAAGCTAAAGGAAGTCCTAATTTTAAATGTTCCCAGCAGAATGACCAAGACAATTTAAAATCATCTTTCTTAGGTCTTAAGAATTTATATTTAATCAAAGCATAAATAATACATCCAGCTGCTGAAACAAACTGAGAAATATTAACAGACATAGCTGCTCCAAATATTCCACCTGCACCAGACAATCCAGATTCAGCCATTCCAAATTCAGGTAATGAATTAGGGATTCCAGCGATGAATAAAAAATCCAAACCAACGGATAACAATGTAGACCCGGCTAAGAACAAGAACGGTGTTAAAGAATCACCGATTGATCTTAAGAATGCGCATATCAAATTGTAAAAAATTTGAGTGAATAACCCCGAATAAATAGTCGTTATAAACACCTTTGCTGATTCATATGTATATCCACTGGTAAGTCCCAAAACTCTCAATAGCGGATCGACACAAGGAACTGCAATCGCAGTTAAAACTATAGAAACTATCAAAGCTAAAATCATCTGTGTCCAGAACGATTTCCTAAGACCATCTAGATCGTTTTCACCTTTTTTACCAGCTGATACAACTGAAAATCCAGCAGTACAGCCAAAGGCAAACTGCAAAATCAAAAAGACTAACGAATTAGTATTGTCGACACCAGTAACAAACTGATCAGCAACATACTGACCCAACACCATCTCATCGATCAAGGTGTAAAGCTGTTGAAACAAATAGGATAGAACAACAGGAATCCAGAAAATTAAAATGACCTTCCAAGGCTTTCCTTGTGTAAGATCGACAGGTTTAAAGATTCCTTTAATTTTATTAGTTATGGACATAACCGATTAGCTCTATAAAGAGTACCTCTATAAAATATCGCGAATAACTTTAATCTTCTAAAAATGAAAAATCAACTACCAAAAAGTAAGCTAAAGTAAGAAAGGCGTTTCAAATAAATGACAAAAAACAAAAAATAAAAAGCTGGGATTTTCTCCCAGTTTAATATAGCTATTGCTTCGCCTAAGGGTGTCAGGCTGCCTCTACAGCCAAACCCCGGGTATCACCAATTTGGTGGACCGAACAGGATTCGAACCTGTAACGACCCGGTTATGGGCCGGGGACTCTAACCATTGAGCTATCGGTCCATCGCCACACAGACAAAGTCTTATCAACCTACTTGGTGGCAGTGGGGGGGATCGAACCCTCGACGTACCGGGTATGAGCCGGCTGCTCTACCAACTGAGCTACACTGCCAAATTTGGTGGAGCTGACGGGGATCGGACCCGCGACCTCCTCCATGCCATGGAGGCGCTCTCCCAGCTGAGCTACAGCCCCAAATTTTGCTATCCTCAAAGACAGCTTGTATATATTAGACCTAGGGAACCATTATGTCAACTAGTATTTTAAGAAATAGATTAGTTTTGATTATTAGGCTTAGATTTTTATAATTGACAGCAGTAGTTTACAATCAGCAAAATGTTTTGCTTGTCAGAATCACTAAAAATGATGATATAAAAAACTCCCAAATCGGGAGCATCATTTCTAATAAACTCTTATTTTTCAATCTTCTTATTAGATTTATAAATATACCCATCAGTTGCTGCTGATTTTAATTTACAGTGTAAAATCGGTGAAATTTTCAAATTAGTTTTTTGTAGAGTTTTCTCTATCGATTTCTTCCAATAAAGACTTAAATACGGCAGTCAAAACCTTAATTGATAAGTTTTTTTGTTCATCATCATTATTGACTATTACGTCAGCATAATTAGAAGTTGGGCCGACAACTTCCTCGAACATAGGTCTAACAGTAGAGAAGAACTGGGTGACAATAGAATCAAAGCTGCGTCCTCTGGCTTTCTGGTCTCTTTCAATACGTCTTAAGAACCTTCTTTCTCTAGATGCATTGACGAATATGTTCAAGTCTGAAAGAGCTCTAATTTTTTTATTAACCAAAGCCATAATTCCTTCACAAACAACTAAATCCTTTGGAACAATAGTTTCAAACTTTCCAGATCTATTATGTTGCGTAAAATCATATATTGGCTTCTCAATAGATTTTCCATTCTTTAAATCGATTAACTGAGACTCCATCAATTTCCAATCGAAAGCCTTAGGATGATCGTAATTGACCTTCATTCTTTCTTCCATAGAGATATTAGATTGATCTTTATAGTAATCATCTAATGAAAGATGAGTAATCCTAGATGAATCTAAATTCTTGATAACTGACTCTGTAACATATGTCTTTCCAGACGCACTACCACCACCTACCAATATTATTTTGGGCATAAATTACCCCTTTCCTTGACACGTATTTTATCAAATATTAGTATAAATGATTAGTACTAAAGCAGTATCATTATTTTGATAAAGATACTAAAAAGGAGAAAATATGGAAATACACGAAGGCTATATTCCTTTTATGGGATACAAGACATACTACAGAACTGTCGGAAAATGTGAAGGCAATAAGAAGCCTTTAATTTTATTACATGGTGGACCCGGTTCAACTCATAACACATTAGAAGTCTTAGACTGCCTTGCAAACGATGGAAGGATGCTAATTTATTACGATCAATTAGGATGCGGTTTATCATCTATCGAAGGAAGCCATAAAGAATTATGGAACAAAGAGACATGGGTGAAAGAATTGGATAACTTGAGAGAATATCTACATTTAGATGAAGTCCATCTCTTAGGTCATTCTTGGGGTGGAATGCTCGAAATAACCTACATATCAGATACGGATCATAAAGGAGTTAAATCCGTAGTATTGTCTTCAACATTGCCATCTTCATCTCTTTGGGCTAAAGAACAGCATAGATTAATCAAATTTATGCCTTTAGAAGATCAAAAAGCAATAGAAGAAGCTGAGAGAACAAACACTTGGACTAGCCCTGAATATATAAAGGCCAACGAAGATTTTATGCGTATGTTCGTCAACAACATAAAATACACAGAAGAGTCTCCAGAATGTTTGAAAAGACCTAAAGTTTTTGGAAGAGAAGCATACGAAACTGCTTGGGGTCCCAATGAGTTTTGTCCTTTAGGGAACTTAAAAGATTGGGAATATCTGGATAAAATGAAATCTTGGGATATTCCAACATTGATAACCAATGGCGGAGAGGATGAATCAACTCCTTTTATCAATATGCAAATGCATAATGCAGTAAAAGGATCCAAATGGGTGATATTCCAATATTCAAAACACATGTCTTATACACAAGAACATGAAAAATATGTGAATTTGGTAAAAGAATTCTTAAACCAACACGATTAACAATTTTTATTTAAAATATTAAAAATGGAAATAAAAATGATCTTCGCTTATCGAAGATCATTTTTACTTTATTCAGATTTCTTCTTATAAAGTTCTATATTGTCCATAGCCACAACTTTAGAGGAGAATTCACCAGGCTTAACACCTTTCAAAACATTTCTCATCACATCACATTTAGCATCTGTATCATCGGCGACATGAACTAAAAAAGCTTCAGGTGTTTTCGGAACAATAGGTGAACCATATTCGGGAATTCCGTGATGAGACAAGATGATGTGAGTTAGCAAGTCTGTCTTTTCTTGGTCAATTTTCAACTCTCTGCATTTAGCGTTTACTATCATCGCACCTATTTGAATATGACTTTCCAATTTTCCTATTCTTGTATAGTAAGTTCCTATAGGTCCATTGAACTCCTCGACCTTTCCAATATCATGCATCAAAGTACCTGCGATGATATAATCCATATCGAAGACTTCAGGATATAAGCTTGCTATAGCGTAGCCTATCTTACAAACTGATAACGAGTGATACAAAAGGCCGCCTTCATAAGCTTGATGAATACTTTTAGCAGCGGGATAAGAAATATAAGCATCCCAATGATCCTTCAACACGCCTTGAATAACAGCTTTGATTTCAGGGTCTTTAATCTTCTCGATAAATCCGTTAACTTGAGCTACCATGTCTTCAGTCTTATAAGGAGCGGTTTGAACAAACTCAGATCTATCGATCAAATCTTGATTCAATTGATAGACCTTAGCAACCTTCAATTGAGGTTTACCTTTATATTTCAAAACATTTCCTTGAACACCGACGACATCACCAGGAATCAAGATAGAGAAATCACTATCTTGAACATCCCATTTCTTTGCATCTAATGTTCCACTGTTGTCCTGGAAAACTAGATTTAAATAAGGCTTTCCACTTCCAGCTATTCCCTTTTCGCATGATTTCACCATGAAGTTGCTATCGATAGCACCTTCAAAATCCATTAAATCTTTAATCAAAGTACAAGTCCTCCTCTTTAATTACATCTAATATTTCATCTCTAGAAAAACCTTTATAAAGCAAAGATTGATATAATTTCTGCTCTTTTTTCCTAGGTTCAATCTTTAACCGCTTTATTTTATCATAAGAAGATAAAACTGCTTTTCTAAGTGCATCTTTTTGTCTGGAATCGGATGAGAAATATCCATTTTCCATCATCAGTTTTGATAAAAGAGATTCACTTTGTCCTTCATCATATCCTTTTTTATAAAGTAAATATTTAAGCCTATCCTTTAATTTAACGTATGAATCAGATGAATGTTTTCTGATTTCGTCATTCAATATTCTAATAATTGCTTCATCATCGATTTCAATCTTGTCGAGAGTATTATCAATAATAGCTGAATCCAACCTATTGTTTTTTAAATCTTTATAGATGTATTCTCTAGAAAAGCCTTTAAGTTTCAATGATTCCACCCTATCTTGAGCATATAAAGAAAAATCTATATATCCTTCTGTAACCATCTTTTGAATCAACAAACTGCTGTCGACATAACTCATCTTTTTTACATCGATCAATTTGTTCTGTAATTCCTTAGGTGAATACAGCCTTCTAGAAAGTAATGAATTGATATAGTCCCTACCAATCTTCTCATCAGTTGTCTTAACAAGACTATCAAATCCAGTTTTAGTCAAAGTCTTCCCTGGATATAGAAACATAGAAAGATAGGCATCTTCACTTATTTTTACCTTCTTTCCATCAGTAAATTCGATGATAACTTTTCCGTTCTTCTCTTGAACAAGAGTTTTTATAGTCAGTTCACCAGTTGTTTCTTCTCGCTTTTTTGTAGACATACTCGACACTCCTTCCAAAAGCTTCCAATGAGTTCAACTCTTTATTCTTCTTAAATCCAGCATCTTTTATCGATTGAATTTCTTCTTTAGACAATGAGTTGATCAAATCCACTTTTTCTATAAATGTGTCTTCGTTTTGATAAAAAAAACCAGTTTTACCATCGATAATTAATGGTTTGAAGTTCAAATCTTCTCTAACTAAGACTAAGCTTTTGACAGACATTGCTTCAGCGACTGTCAATCCTTGAGTCTCAGTCAACGAACTAGAAACTGTAATATCACAGGCGCAATAATATAAAGCTACTTTATTATGCTCTACAGCACCGACAAAAATGACATTATTGTTTAATCCTAACTTGTTAGTCAGTTTAATAAGTTCAGCTTTATATCCACCATTTCCGACAATTAACAACTTATATTTATCGCCTCTAACATCTATAAGTCTTTTCAAACAATGAAGAAGGAAATCAATTCCTTTTTCTTTTCCTAATCTACCAACAACACAAAAAGATAAGATTCCATTCAATCCATACTTGTTCCTAATTTCATCAATTCCTTTTGTATCCTTACTCTCTTCAATCAAAGGATTAAAATCAAATCCATTAGAAATGACATTGATATATCTATTGACTCCATACTGCAACAAAGCCTTCTTAGTCTTTTGGGAAGTGGTAATCATCTCATCAGGAGAACTAGCCCAGTTTTTGGAAAACATAGACATTATCTTCGTGGCAGCCTTAGTAGGAATAGGAACATACTGTTTCAAATAAAACGAATAATCAGCATACATAGTGTGATATGTATACACAAAAGGAATATCTAAAAGATTAGCAGTTATTCTTCCAAAGGTTCCTATCCCAGCTTCAGTTTGAATATGAATGACATCTAATCTTAATTTCTTTAAATACGAATAAACTTTCTTGCTAAAAACACCCGCCATTCTATATGAATAGAGTTTCTTTAAAGCCAAGCCTGGAATTCTGATGATGTGATCTTTCTCTGTAATTTCTTTTTTACCTTCAAGATTAGTCGTAATGACATAAACAATATGTCCCATAGATGAGAGCACTTCAAAAAGATTCTTAGTAGCAGTAGCTACACCGTTTATATCAGGTGGAAATGTATCAGAAAATAATCCTATTGTCATCGATATCAATTAAAGAGTTGCAATAGCCTTATCTATACGTCTTATTACTTCATCACGTCCTAATATCTTTTGAACATCGAACAAAGAAGGTGAAAGTGTTGTGGTAGTAATACAGATTCTTACAAAAGCTGCAACATCCCCAACGACACCTTTATAAGCAGATGGGTTAGCTTTATACTCTTTTCCGTTAGCAGCAAAGCCAAATGAAACAGCTAATTCCTTAACCTTGCCAAACCAAGTTTGAGTATCTCCAGATAAATCCAAAGAATTTTTATAAGCAGTCAAAACATCTTTAATTAATTGGTGATCAAACTTGCTATCGAATGGAAGAGGTGCGGCATTAAATTTAGATTCATATATATCATTATCGAAGAAAGCAATTTTGGGAAGGATGTCTGAATATTTGACATAATCCTTTCTAGGCTTAGGTTGATCACGTTCAATATTCATTATAGCTTCAAATTTGTCTTTGTTCTTCTCGATGAATGAAGTCAATTCAGGTGAATAAGTCTTTGCCCATTCATAAGCTTCAGAAGAAATTTTATGAGCATCCATATAAGCCAAAACATTTTGAGATATATCACAAAGCTTAGGCAAATCGAACAAAGCACCTTCTCTGCTCATCTTTGTAAAGCTGAATGGGAACTTGAAGACATCCTCTCTAGGGTTAGCGTGCATCCATTCCTCAAAGTTAGAGTTGGAAATAGTTAAAAGATACTCAAGGATTCCTTCTTTTGGATATCCTTCTTGAATAAAGAAAGAAACTGCAGCTTCTTTGTCCTTACGTTTAGAAAGCTTTCTCTTGTTTCCTGTTTCTTTATCCTGAACCAAAATGACAGGGAGATGTGCGTACTGAGGAGCTTCCCATCCCATAGTCTTGAACAACTCAAGATGGATAGGAAGTGAACTCAACCACTCCTCTCCTCTAGTGACACAATTTGTTCTCATAAAATGGTCATCACAAAGGTGTGCGAAGTGATATGTAGGAAGATTATTTCCTTTTCTGATAATGATATCTTGATCATTCTCAGGCAAAGATAATGTTCCTCTCACCAAATCGTGACATTTGAAGAACTTATTGTGATCACCCATAGATTTAAAACGAATAACATAAGGCTTTCCCTCTTTTATAAGTTTGAAAGCCTCATCAATAGTTTTATTTCTGCAGGTTGCATATTCACCGTAATATCCAGGAACAACTTTATTTGCTTCCTGAACTAATCTCAATTGATCTAGATCTTCCTTAGTACAGAAACAAGGATATGCTCTTCCACGCTTAATCAAGTCTTTGATGACTATATCATAAATATGGCCACGATGAGATTGAACATAAGGACCATAGTTTCCTTGTTCATCACGTCCCTCACCCATAAATCCTTCATCTTGCTTAAGACCAAACCAAGCTAATTGATCGACTAACTCATTTCCAGAGCCTTTGATTTCACGTTTCTGGTCTGTATCCTCCAAACGGAAGAAATAGACACCATGTGTCATATGAGCGACATAATAAGCAATCAAAGCAGTGAATAATGATCCAGTATGTAAGAATCCAGTAGGAGAAGGAGCAAAACGAGTTACCAAAGCACCTTCAGGTAGATTTCTAGGTGGATAACGTTTTTCCAAATCTTCTACAGTCTCATGAATATCAGGAAAAATCAAATCGGCAAGTTCTTCATTTGTATGCATATAATTACCTCCAATCAATTGATTACCAATAAACTATCTATTGCAAATAAATATTATAAGAAATTATAAACGAATTGTCTCTAATCCAACGGCTTAATATAGAATTTACCATAGACTTGATAAGTCGACAGAACTGATACAAAGCAATTAGGATCTGCTTCTCTCATCACCTTTATAGCTCTGTTGAGCTCACTCTTAGATACGACCATGTATATGATGTGTCTAGGAGTTCCGGTGAATCCACCAGTTCCTGAAACCAAAGTACAGGCATGTGGGAATCCACTTATCAATACTTTTGCCATGTTAGGATCTGCAGTGAACACCTGTAATTCAACCTTTTTGTTCTTGATGTTTATCAAATCGAGCAATTTAGCACCCACGAAGAAGTAAACGATTGTATACAAGGCCATAGTTGTTTGGTGCACACCTTGGTTCCAAGCAGCACCTGCTAAATCGTTTTGGAATTCTGCTGGAATAACATCAGAAGGTGAAAGGATAAAGTGAAGCAATGTGTAAGTCAACACTGTGATCGTATTCAAAACCATCGAATACTTTCCAACCGAAGTCGACTTCTTTTCTGCAAAGAATAATGAAATGATATCGACCGCTCCCGTAGAACTACCCACAGCAAAAGCTACACCCGTTCCTAATCCAGTACATATTCCACCAGCTAATGCACGAGCTAAATAATCAGTATAAATATTAGTGATCTCACACCAGCTTGCAGGAATAATTTTCAAAAACATTGAAGAAAATCCAATATTTAGCAATGTATAAATTGTGAATTTCTTTCCAATCTTAGTCCAAGCAAGAATCAGGAAAGGAATGTTTATAGCGATATAAAGTATTGAAATTATTGTATTTTCCTCAATTCCACTACCTGCTTTAAACATTCCTGTAAAAGATAAGATTCTAGTCACGACCTGTGAGAAACCAGAAGCTCCTCCAGATACCAACGAATGCTTTCCTACAATGCTTAGTGCTGTATTGTAATCCAAGCTGTTATACCAAGATTTAAGAACACTATTATCTATTTTAGTAACATCTGTAGCTGTAGCAGCACTATAAGCTATCTTAAGCTGTGACAACGAATCCGGATTTTCTAAAATAGACGTGAACGGGACTCTCAACGGGTTTGTAAATGCTAAGAATCCATAAGCGAATATGAAGGCCGAAATCAGCGATAATAAAAGTATCCATGCATTTGAGCACACAAAGTTTGTCTTCGGATGATCTAATAGGAAGTCTCTAACTTGGTTCTTCATTATCGTCACTTTATCAGATAACGATTGCTTCTTCTTCACATTTGTATCGCCATCATACGGAATATCAGGTTCCAAAGTCGAATCTTCATTCTTTTTGTTTTTTTTCATAGCTGGTTAATTCCTAATAATATATGATTAATCATATATAGGTAAATAGTTTATTACTATTTTTAATTTATAGCATGAGAAACTGATATCAGTTTTTTTCAAATTAAAAAAACCTGTGTTTTACACAGGTGTCTACTCTAGTTGATTAGTCTTCCTTGACCTTGACGTCAAGAACTTTCTTACCTCTGTAGAATCCACAAGAGGAGCAGATCCTATGAGACTGGATCATAGCTCCACAGTTGCTGCAGCGGGTAAGGTTCTGCTCGGCAAGATGGAAATGTGTTCTTCTAAGACGTTTACGAGTCTTTGATGCTCTTCTTGTTGGGACTGCCATACCTTAATACCTCTCTTCTATTTAATTTAGTTCTCCAAAGCAGCTAAAAAGCTCTGAATAGCAAAGCAATTATAAATATGTAACAGCAATAAGTCAAATTAAACCGACATTTCATTAAAAAAAACATAGATGAAAGTACTTTATAACTAAAAACTAGGCTTTTTTAGGTCTTATAAAAATCAACCACAACTAGCATATGAAATAACTTGTATAATTTAAAACAGTGATGGGGGTGGGTTATGGATTCGTTAATGGAAAGATTTCTAAAGAAAATAGGAGTCGAAAACATTCAAAGATTCGATGGATGCTATTTTTCAGAACTCGTAAGTGAGAAAAAAGTAAATAGGCTTATCGTGGAGATAAGCTGCCCCAGCCTTTTAAACTACGATGATTACAAAGATTTATTTCAACAAATATATAAAATGGCAGAAAATCCTAAGGGATTCGAAACAAGATTATCTTTCAAATACCAAAATGAAGACAAGAATTTACATAATTTTTTGAATTCTTGGCAAAATGATGGTGCTTCTTC
>ERZ1026882.915-NODE-915-length-13651-cov-5.870991_pt1 | contig 13651 bp, 8 predicted proteins | sample MGYA00380171_ERZ1026882 | MGnify/ENA primary metagenome ERZ1026882 (study PRJEB33269, sample SAMEA4719807) | human gut metagenome | biome: human-associated habitat; feature: organic feature; material: feces | place: Cameroon | collected 2013-10 ...
TATTATTATATGTTGCAAGGCGGCAACGGCACCGCCGTACTGTCGGGCGAGACTCTCAACTTCACAACACTGCCGAATCTGCAGCCAACTATCGGCGACGTGAAGGTGCTGAGCAGCAGTCCGATGAGTGTAATCGTGGGCTATCGCATTGCTGACGACGGCGGCGACGAGATCGCCGAAAGCGGTTGCCGCATATCGCGTCAGGATGGAGTCGCGATGAGCGAAGGTGAGAAGGAAACAACCATAATGCAGATTGGCTCAGTGGGCGCTGACGGATTCTACCGCTTGCGTATAGGCAATCTGCAGCCGAGCACGGCATACACAATATGCCCGTTCGCCAAGAACAGAAACGGCGAGGCTGTGGGCGAACCGCTTTCGTTCACAACTCCAACCGCTGTGGTTTTGGATGAGGCAGGCATGCTTTCGGTAGTCATTGGCGACGATATCTACAAATACACCACCATCTCTATAGCCGGACCGCTCAACGGCGACGACCTTCGCACCCTGCGCCACATGGCAGGACGCGGCATAGACGGTAGTGCTACAAACGGGCGACTTGCCGATATAGACATATCAGGAGCGCGCATTGTCGCAGGAGGCGGCGTGTATGACGCTGCGCGCTATTCGGAGGACGACGTCGTAGGAGTGGGACTGTTCGCCGCGTGCAACAATCTGAAGAATATAAAGTTGCCGATGGACGTGGTGAGGATAGAAAAAGACGCCTTCCTCAACTGCTCATCGCTGCGCAGCATAGTGATACCGGCTACCGTAAGCAGTATCGTTCCGTCGGCTGGATGCACATCGCTTGAAGAGATAAGCGTGTCGGGTGCCAACACTGCCTACACAAGTAGTGACGGCGTACTGCTGAGCGGCGACGCCAAGAGCATATTGTGGTTCCCGATGGGCAAGCGAGGCGACTACGCATTGCCAGCCACAGTGACAGCAGTTGGTCCGTACGCCTTCCGCGAATGTAGCATTGGGAAGTTCGTGTTTCCGGCAGGACTCACCAAAATAGGCGAATGTGCTTTCTATAACAGTAAGGTAAAGGAAGTAGTGCTGCCTTCAACACTGAAGATGTTGCCGACCGGCGTGTTCCAGAAATGTGCCAACCTGAAGACTGTGCGCCTTGGCAACGACGTCGAACTGCTGTCCGACTACGTGTTTGACGGCTGTCCGCTCACCGATCTGTACATAACAGCCCCACTTCCGCCGGTATGTGGTAGCAATACCTTCGCCACAACCGGCGCCGACTTCGTGAAGACCTGCCGACTGCATGTGCCGAAAGGCAGGAAGAAATACTATCGTGCGAATGCAAAATGGAATGTTTTTGATAATATCGTAGAAGAATGAACTCACCAGAAATAGAAGAACTCAAGCGTCTCGTAAAGGAGAAATACGAGGACACACTTGCTACGTCCACCGACTTCGAGGTGTTCTCGCTGATGCTTAAGAAGAAATACAATGCAACCGTGTCGACATCCACACTGAAGCGTCTTTACAACTATGTAGGCGACGAGCATACGCCACGCGTGGCTACGCTGAATGTGCTGGCGCGCTATATTGGTCATGCCGACTACACTAAGTTTGTGGCATGGCTGAAGACGAGTCCGTGCTACAACTCGTCGTTCTTTAACGCCCACCAACTCATGAGCAGCGACCTCAATCGCGGCGACAAGGTGGAGATAGGCTGGAGTCCCAACCGCATTGTGCGACTTGAATATCAGGGCGACAGCAGATATGCCGTACTCGTGTCGCACAACAGCAAAATGTTGCCTGGCGACAGTTTCGTTACGGGCTGCTTCATCGCCGAGCAACCGCTGTATCTGCCGTTCCTCGAGCGCGGCGGCGAGCGCACACCGCCGTTCGTAGCGGGTCGCAACGGTGGACTTTCGATAGTTAGGGTTGTTAAAGAATCGTGCTGATGGACGACAAGGAGAAACGACCCACATCAGGATTCGTGGCAGGCTTTGGCGGCGAGTGCGGCTTCAGCGGCGCGCAGCACGACAGCGGCTTTTCGAACATTAGCGAAGTATATGTTTCGAAGTCGGGTTTTTCGCGCATGCTCTCTGCCGTGAGATACGGCAAGCGCTATATGCTGAAGTGTTTGAAGCCCGACTTCGCCTTCACGCCCGTATATCGCCAGGCGCTCATGAAGGAGTTTGAGATAGGCTTGCAGCTCGACCATCCCAACATCTGCCATACCATAAGCATGGAGCCGGTAGAAGAACTTGGCGAGTGCATCGTCATGGAATATGTAGACGGCGAGAACCTTGAAACAGCCGTCGCAAGCGGAACGTTTACTGAAGAGAAGGCGCGCAAGATTGCCGCCCAACTGCTTGATGCCATGGAGTATATGCACGCCAAGCAGACCGTTCATCGCGACATAAAGCCGTCGAACATTATGGTGACCCACCGCGGCGGCGACGTGAAGCTCATCGACTTCGGACTTTCCGACAGCGAGACCTTCTGCGTGCTCAAGATTCCGGCTGGAACAATCGGCTATATGGCGCCGGAACAGTTGCAGCCCGGAGCCAAGAGCGACCCCAGCGCCGACATCTATTCGTTCGGCAAGGTGCTCGAGTTCATGGCTGAGGCTGTGCACAACAAGAGTCTTGCGAGAGTAGGGCGTGAACGCCCTGCTCGTTGCGCTGATAGTGCTGCTGCTTGTCGTTATCGGTGTGATGACCAACGCACGCCAAGACACACGCACGGAAACTGTTGCTACAGATTCGGTTGCAGCAGATGGCGTGAATAGAGTGGTGGACAGCAATCTTTGGTGATCTTTTGTGATTATTGCGTATGAAAGCGCAATAATCCTTCTTTCTTCAATAATAATCTGCCCGTATCGGCGTTATTATGTTATATGCAATGGACCGACCAAATACGTAGAGTGAAGATATTTCTTGTGCTTGCCGCGGTGATTATCGCCGTGGCATCACTTGTCGTGTCGCATATCCTCATACGCGACCTCGCCAGGGAGGAGCACAACAAGATGGCGGTCTGGGCGGAGGCGATGCGCACGCTGAACAACGCCGACGAGAACACCGACATCAATCTGGTGCTGAAGGTGATAAACGGCAACAACACGATACCCGTCATCGTGCTCGACTCGAACGGCGACGTGCAGGCTTACCGCAACATCAATCTGAAAACATGCAACACGGCAGCCGACTCGCTTAGGCGTGTGGAGCAACTCGGCAAGGAAATGCTCGCCGAGCGTCAGGTGATACGTATCGCGCTTAACGAAGACGCCGACAGCGTGTCGCACTCCGACGAGTACATCAATGTCTGCTACGCCGACTCCGTCATGCTGCGCCGACTCGCCTCCTATCCATATATACAGCTCGGCGTGGTGATGATATTCGTCGTCATAGCCATCTTCGCCCTGCTCACGTCGAAACGCGCCGAGCAGAACAAGGTGTGGGTGGGACTCTCGAAGGAGACGGCACACCAGCTCGGTACGCCGATATCGAGCCTCATGGCGTGGACCGAGATACTGAAGGAGACTCACCCCGACGACCCACTTATACCCGAGATGGACAAGGACGTGAAGCGCCTGCAGCTCATCGCCGACCGCTTCTCGAAGATAGGCTCGCTGCCCGAACCTGTGGAGACAAATCTGAAGGAGATAATGCAGCACGTGGTCGACTATATGGACCGCCGCACATCGCGCAAGGTGCAGATGATATGTCGCTTCCCCGAGGAAGACGTGATAGTGCGCATCAACGCCTCGCTCTTCGAGTGGGTGATAGAAAACCTCTGCAAGAACGCCGTCGACGCCATGGAAGGCGCCGGCACCATCACGCTCACCATACTGAAGGAAGGCGCACGCGCCGTAGTCGAGGTGGCAGACACCGGCAAAGGCATACGCAAGAAGGACATCGGCAACGTCTTCAAACCCGGATTCACCACGAAAAACGCGGCTGGGGATTGGGCCTGTCGCTCGCCAAACGCATTGTAGAAGAGTATCATCACGGCAAAATCTACGTGAAAAAGTCGGAATTGGGCGTCGGAACTACCTTTAGAATAGAACTTTTCTGGTAATCAGTTGTGTAATTCGCAGAATATTCGTAACTTTGCACACCAAATGTGTAATTTAGAATCGCTTAAGATAGATTTAAAGGAGTTGAACGAGGGCCTTACAGCCTTGAATTTCAACCTGGGCGACGCTTATTTCGAGTCGTTAGACGAGGACGAAATCAAGCGTGGCTCTGTCAGTGTGTCGTTAAACGTGCGCCGCACGGAGAACTATTTTGAGCTCGACTTCCACACCGCAGGCTCGGTCGTTATTCCGTGCGACCTCTGCCTCGACGATATGGACCAGGACGTAGAAAGCGACGACCGTCTTATCGTCAAGTTTGGAGAAGAATATTCCGAAGACGATGACCTCATCACCGTCGACGAGCGCGAAGGCGTACTCGACGTGGCATGGTTCATCTACGAATTTATAGCACTCAACATTCCCGCTAAGCACGTGCATACACCTGGAAAATGTAACGCGGCGATGATAAAGGTTCTCGAAGAACACTCAGCTACCCGAAGTAGTGGCGAGGATGAAGAGTCGGCGGTAGATCCGCGCTGGAATGAATTAGAAAAATTAAAAACAATAATTAAAGATTAAAGAAAATGGCACATCCTAAAAGAAGACAGTCAAAGACACGTACACTTAAGAGAAGAACTCATGATAAGGCAGTAGCTCCTACATTGGCAGTATGCCCGAACTGTGGCGCTTACTATGTATACCACACAGTTTGCCCTACTTGCGGTTACTATCGTGGTAAGGTGGCTATCGTTAAGGAAGTTGCTGAATAATTACAATGGGTAAGATACACGCAGTAATCACAGGCGTTGGCGGCTATGTGCCCGACTATGTCCTCAACAACGAGGAGCTGTCGCGCATGGTAGACACCAGCGACGAGTGGATTATGACCCGTGTCGGTATCAAGGAACGCCACATCCTCACAGAGGAAGGCCTCGGCACAAGCTACATGGCGCGCAAGGCAGCCAAGCAGCTTCTGAAGAAGACCGGCGTAGATCCTGACACAATCGATGCGCTCATTGTCACAACAACAACCCCCGACTACAAGTTCCCTTCAACAGCTTCTATCGTCCTTGGCAAACTCGGACTGAAGAACGCTTTCGCCTTCGACCTTGAGGCAGCATGCTGCGGATTCCTTTATTCGCTCGACGTTGCCGCTACCATGATTGAGAGCGGACGCTACAAGAAGATCATCGTTATCGGAGCCGACAAGATGTCGTCGCTCGTCGACTATACCGACCGCGCTACATGCGTGCTGTTCGGCGACGGAGCGGGCGCAGTGCTCGTTGAGGCTACCGAGGAGGAGAACGTAGGCGTGCAGAACTCATTCCTGCGCACCGACGGCATCGGCCTTCCGTTCCTTCACATGAAGGCGGGCGGTTCGGTATGTCCGCCGTCACACTTCACAGTGGACCACCGTCTGCACTACCTCTATCAGGAGGGACGCACCGTGTTCCGCTACGCTGTTACCGACATGGGCAACGACGTCGAGGAAGTGCTCAAGCGCAACGAGATGACTACAGAAGATGTCAACTGGGTTATTCCTCACGAGGCTAACCTCCGCATCATCGAGGCTGTTGCTAAGCGCATCAATCTTCCGCTCGAGAAGGTAGTTGTGAACATACAGCGTTATGGCAATACAAGTGCTGCCACAATTCCTTTGGCTTTGTGGGATCACGAGCGTCACTTGAAGAAGGGCGACAACATCATCTTCACCGCTTTCGGTGCAGGTTTCGTTCACGGCGCTTCTTACTACAAGTGGGGTTACGACGGCGCTACAGTTGCCGGTGCACAGTAAGCACACGTTTCATTTATACAAAAGAGCATATACGGCTTGCGATTCTTCAAGCCTTATATGCTCTTTTTGCGTTTATGCCCCGTTAGACGGCTTTCTTAACCAATGTTAAAAACGACTATTCCGCATACAGCCTATACATTATTTCGCTATATTTGCAACATGTAAAACCTAATCTACACCTTATGAAAAAGTCTGTTTTCATATTATTGTGTATGCTGTGCAGCTCATTCACTTTCTGTACTGCACAACAATTGGACATGCAGCATAACATGTTCCGTAGCGGTGATGTCATAAAGAAGGTGTTGTGTACGTTGACGGAAGAGAGTACGGACTGTAAGGAAACAAAGCTATGGACAATTCATGGGAAGGATGACGATATGTCGGTTTTACAGAAATTCTACCAATCGAATGATTCTCTCCGCAATATATACTTCTCTGAACGGGATGCCTTAAATCATTTCTCTCTTGAGAATAATGTCTTGAAACTGTCAGTAAAGGAGGACAATCAAACATACATACGTTATGACCTGCAGGAGCCAATTCTCATGTTTCCTTTTTCTTATGGCGACCGTATCAGTGGAATGTTCCACGGCACCGGCACTTTCTGCGACAAGCTACGTGTGCGCTCATGTGGCAGCTATTCGCTTTGCGCAGACGAGCTGGGATCTCTTATTACGATTGATGGTGACACGCTGCATAACGTGATATGCCTGCGTGCGCTCCGCTATGAGAACGTGAGTTATTTCCCACGTGAGCAAGTGCCGTCCGACTACGGCGTTTTTACTGATGACAGCATACGGGCATGTATAAGTAGTGACACACTTGTATTGCAGGAAGACTTTTGCAGATGGTACGCACCGGGCTATCGCTACCCCGTAGCTGAGCGTTGCCGGTATTCATATAGCGGACAAGTCATAGCAGAATATTCGTTGTTCTGTCCTCTCGAAGAACAGGAGAACCTTGACCTTGACGAGGCAAACATTGAGATTCGCCAAAAGGTAAAGGACGGGACGTATGTGCCTTACAGAAACCCGTCAAATGTGAACAGCGACAATATTATGGACTATCATTGCAGCATGGATGACAGCGGCAGAAACATACATGTGGAGTTCACCGTCAACAGCCCTGCGTCGGTGTCGTTCGTACTTTCCAATTCTGAGGGCATGGCATTCAGAACCTTCTCCGGCAACTACCAACCAGGAGAGAATCACTCCGTTGACATCGGTTGCGCCGGTTTGCCAAGAGGTCAGTACGTCCTTTATCTTAACGCTAACGGTAGCGTGTCGTCCGAGAAATTCAACATACAGTAGTCCTTGATGTTCAACATGTAATAAGAATATAAGGTATGAAAAAGGTTTTGCGTTATATTTGGTCTGTCAAACATATAATACTCGCAGTATTGTCTGTTATATTTGTGTCTGCGGCTGCGTATTCGCAGAACTCTGCCACCGACCTTATCAATGAGGGCACTCTGAAAGTGCCTTATACGCTTTCGGACGGCACTGTGCTACCTTCGCCTGAAGCTGCTAAGATGCGCCGTTATGTGGACCACCCCGTAGCCCTCAACACCGGTGTGCTCTCAGTAAACATACCTCTTTACACCATGTCTGTCGGCAGCTACAGTCTGCCTGTAGCTCTTTCATACCATGCAGCAGGAATCAAGGCCGATGACGAACATTGCGAGACCGGACTCGGATGGTCGCTGCTTGGAGGAGGATGCGTATCTCGCTCTGTGCTTGGCATTCCTGATGAGCAAGCCAAATCTCATATATCTCTAAATGAAATAGACCCCTCTTTCCTTACCGATATTCTACACTACAAAAAGGATGCGTGGTATGACCGTTACAGCTATAGCTTTGCCGGTTATTCAGGCAGTTTCATCATAAAGGGCAAAAAGATAATACAATTGCCTCAAACCGACCTTGTCATCTCGTTCTGTGGCAGCAATGATGAAGGTGTACACGATTTTTGTATTACTACGCCCGACGGCGACCGCTATTACTTCACGGAACGTGAGCATACTGACTACAGGTACGTAAAGCAAGTCTACGTGATACCCGAGAAAACGGATCCATCTTATAAAGCGGTAACGGCATGGCGTCTCAGCCATATGATAACCGCCAATAACACAGACACTGTCCGTTATGAGTATTCCAAAGAACCGTTCTCACGTTGCGATTTTCAGAAACCGGCAGACTACCGTAGCTTTTGCAAACCCTCCTGGGGAGATGCCACGGAGAGTAGAGGCAACGGCAGTTATTGTATGTCGCCGTCCGTTCATAGCGAGTATCCTGATAAACGAATCATTTCAGCAATCTCTTCGCGTACTTGCCGCATAAAGTTCACTCATGCCAAGTTTTCCAACACAAGTTATCACACTATCAATGGCATGTATGTAATCTCTCCTAACGGTGAAGAAGTAAGAAATGTTTCGTTCAATTACACGTCTACCATTGACGGGCGTGTATTGCTCAGCGATATAACCGTAAAGGATGGAGACCGACTTGTAGACAAACAGGAGTTCTCTTATTTCAGTGGACAGGACTCAAATCATACAGACCTTTTCGGTTACAAGAACTACAAGCCCTCACATCCTGAAAGGACAAGTTTCAGCGTTCTTGATACGGACGGCAAAATCAGTATGCTACGTATTCCGTATTTTGAATCTGCTAAAGGCTACACTCTGGAAAAAATAACAGACGGCCTTGGAGCTACGACAACGTTCGAGTATGAGCAAAGCGTATGTGATTCTCTTCTCCTTCCCAACGACAAGAAAGTCTCTGGCAACAATCAGAACGGAACCGGAAGCAACTCCAATACAGGCGGAAATACGGCAGGTGGCAACTTAACGTTTAAAACCGACTGGATTGACGGTCCGGCTCCGGAAAAGCCTGTTGAAGGAGGCTTTAAATATATATCGCTCATTGAAGATTCGGTATACTATAATGTCTCTATAGGTCTCCGTATAAAGTCGGTTACCGTATCCGACCCGATAACAAATCGCACACGTATACGTGAGTTCAGCTACAGTGATCCAGTATGCACTGTTCCGCTGAAAAAACTCGGACCGTCTTCGTTCATCTCCATTGGCGGCACCATCACTTACGACCAATTTAAGTTTGTTAACTACACATCCGGTGCTACGTTTGTCACTTCATGCCGTACCCCCGGTGCTCAACTTGAAAACGCCACCGTATACTATGGCTGTGTCACAGAGAAGACAAGCGGCACATCATTGGACAAGCCAGTATTGACAGAATACAGGTTTGACACATCCAATGTACAAAACACTTACAAGGGCAAATCCAACTATAGAAACAACGACATTACATCAAAACCAGAGCGTTATTTAGGTTGTCCTATCCCTCCTCTCAATATAGACATCGATGCTCGTCTCTCTGCGGAACGTGTTTTCGGACCTCAACTCATTAACGGATATGTCCAGGAGTCATTCTGGGAGAAGGCTCCACTTGTCTGCAAGACAACTTATCGCTACACGGACAAAGGCTATGAGCCAATGGAACGCATAGTGAACCGTTACAGCACAGACGGTGGCACCCCAATAGATATCGGTCTGTATGTAGAGGGACTCACACGCAATGTGAAGGCAAACTTTCTACATGAGGTTTATGAAAGCAACGATGATTTCAACTATTTCACCGTTTCTGTCATCAGTGGCAGGTTGTTTAAGGATTCAACCATAGTGACAACTTTCAACGAAGATGGAACATCGCGTACCGTAACGGCAGCATACCGGTATGACGGACGCGACAATACACATCGTCTTCATGGTGCTTCCTTAACTGACAGCCTTAAGGTTTCCGATTTGCATGTTCTGCAGTCCGTACGCTTGAGTTGCGGCAATTCGTCAGTGGAGCGAAACTGGTATCGTTCTGCCAATAAAAATACAGAGTTCTACAAGGCAGTGAGCAGTAGGGGCATGCGGATGCTTCCGGTTTTAGAAAAGTTTATTTCTGATAATAAAGACACTATCCTTGTAAGGAACGACTATGCCGATTTCGGAACATACGGTGGCGTATGTCCTGTTCTCGCCCGCATCATGCACAAAGGAACGGAAGTGGCGCGACAGAATTTTCTCGGCTATGACCGTCGCGGCAATCTTCTCGCCACACGCATAAACAACGGCGTTCCTACATCATACGTCTGGGACACAGAGTCCTCATTGCCCGTTGCAGCTATTAAAGGCGGTATTGTGACTACACTACAGAAAACATCTGAGTCTGCGTTGTCTTCAGATTCTGTCCTCGTCACTCGTTACGCCTACAGACCTCTTGTGGGCTGTACCGCCATATCCTATCCCAATATGCGCACCGTCAGCTATGGTTATGACGGCGGCAGATTGTCAACGATATCAAACACAAACGGCAATGTGGTAAAATCCTACGACTACGCCATATATGCCGAAGAACCACAAGAAGGCTGTAATTCGGTGACAGAGCATACCTATACGTCAGCAGGAAAAGGCACGTCCGTCACCACATCGACCTATTACGATTCTTTCGGATGTCCGGTAAACGCCGTTGCCAAAGGTGCTTCAACGGACAATCGCAATCTTGCAACCCTGACCGAATATGATGCGTTGGACCGAGTCGTGAAGGAATGGCTGGCTGTTCCTTACAGTGCGGTGAACGGTCACATATCCCAATGCGATTTTCTCGGAAAGTCAGTATCAGAGTATGGTGACAGTCTTGCGTTCAAGGAGTCACAATACGAACTTTCACCGTCCGCCGAAGCTGTACGCGTCTGTCCGCCGGGTGTTGCGTTCAGCAAGCGACCGTACACAACATCCTTCATCGGAAACAGACATTCGGGTGCTATGTATCGTTGTAAGCGCTTTGTCCCGTCAAACGACTACACATTACGCGCCCTTGGCAATTATGCCGACGGCGAGCTGGCTGTCGTAAAGACTGTGGATGCAGACAACCGTACCGTATTAACCTTTACGGACTGGAAAGGCAACAAGGTGCTTGAACGCCATATCATAGATGAAAAAGATGGCGTTATGGCTGACACTTATTATGTTTATGACGCTTTGGGCAAACTGCGTTTTGTGCTTCCACCAGCCCTGAACGGCACGATGAGAAGCATGGGAAATTCTTTGGATATACGCTCATGTGAGGCTCTCCGTCGGTATGCCTATTTCTACCGCTACGACAAACGCATGCTTCTTGTAGAAAAGAAACTCCCCGGCGCAGCCCCCGTGTACTATATCAATGATATCACGGGAACCCCCGTGTTTTGTCAGGACGGCAATCAGCGCAATGTAAACAGATGGAAATTCTCCATCCCCGACCGTTTCGGACGACCCGTTCTGGAAGGTCTGTGTGATTCCCCCGACGCAGCGGCTGTGAAGCAAAAGTTCGTACATGTGTACAAAACAGACTTCGCCAATACCGCATCCTCAATCTGCGGCACGGGATATTGCCCCAATATAGCCCTTAAGACCCCGTCTTTATTGACAGCCAGCTATTATGACGACTATCGGTTCTTGGCTCTACAGCAGTTTAAAGGCTTAAACCGTATTGGCAGCCGTAACGCCCGTGGTCTGAAGACAGGTACGATGACAGCTGTTCTTGAGCCGATTTCATCTCAAGGTGACTCTGCAAGCAATACCAAGACCACACATTCAGAGATATGTTCTGTCGTTTCCTACGATAGTGAAGACCGCATTGCCTGTGTAGAGACTTCCAACATCTTAGGCGGAAAAGACTGCACCGTCACAAACTATACGTTCTCTGGTAAACCATCGTCTATGGCAATTACGCACACAGCGTCGGGCAGGTCGACGACAGAAGATAGCTATAACTATACCTACGACGCCCTTGACCGCCCTCTGCAGACCCGTTATTCCATAAACAACGGCTGCAGCGTAACGCTTGCAGACAATCAGTATGACGAGCTCGGACGCTTACAGACAGACCGTCGTAACGGATCTGCGTCACTTGCCACTGAATACAGTTACAACATCCACGGTATGCCAACACGCATCAGCACTCCTCTGTATACGGAGAGTCTGTACTATGAGCAGTCGCACAATGGCTCTACGCCACAATATGGCGGCAACATTTCAGCTATAGACTGGTCTGTAGCCGACGAGAGCGACACGTACGGGCAGCGTGGCTATACATTCAGTTATGACGGAATGTCGCGTCTGACGGCTGCCGGTTATCTCGAAAACGGCAAGCGCAACGACCATTTCTCCACCTCCTATAAGTATGACCTTATGGGAAACATCCTTTCGCTCCGTCGTGAAGGATTGCTCAACAGTGGCAACTACGGAACTATTGACGACCTTACCTACAGCTATAAAGGCAATCAGGTGGTGAAGATAGATGATGCTGCGGAAGAAAGTCCCAGCTACAAAGGTGCTATGCATTTCCGCGACTATGCAGACGAAGAAACGGAGTATACATACGATGCTAACGGCAATATGCTGACGGACAGCAATAAGGGAATCACAAGCATTGACTACAATGTATTGGATTTGCCACAATGTATAAGTACAAAATCAAGGGCTTTATTTAAAGAAGACTCCAACGATACCATATACTATACATATTCGGCAGATGGAACAAAACTACGCTCCACATACAAGGAGGCCAAGTCACGTATATTGTCGTATAATCCCAAAGCCTCTTTAACCTCCTTAAATGTCGGGACAGTCGGTATAGCGAAGCCGATAGTTAAACGTCTTAAGACCAAATACTATTACTGTTCAAATATCGTCTACGACAATGACAACATTTCCGCCATCCTCTTCGATGGTGGCTACGCAAGTGTAGATGACGACAATGGAATAGTAATGCATTTTTATGTGAAGGACCATCTTGGCAGCAACCGTCTCGTAGTGGACGGCAACGGCAATATCGAGGAGGTGAACCATTATTACCCCTTCGGCGCATTGATGGGTGACCGCTGTGGCGTGAGCCGAAACAAATACAAGTACATAGGCAAGGAACTTGATACTATGTACGGATGGAACATGCAGGATCATGAAGCAAGATGGTATGATCCGGTCGTGGGTAGGTGGCATTCTATAGATAGGTTAGCAGAAAAAACTTACAATGTAAGTCCATACGTAAGTTGTGATGATAATCCTGTCAGATATATAGATTTAGATGGTAAGAAAAAGCATAATTGGATAGAAAATGACAAAAAAAATTCAAGATACAATAATGCAAGTTACCAAAAGCGTTTTATTAATAATGGTATTATTCAAATCTGGGCACATGGTTTAAAGACTCAAAATATAGAAGGTCCTGCTTTTGCTATTGGAGTATCCGTTGACCGTTATACTCATAAGCGTTTTGGGGAAGGGTATTACCACAATCTTAGTCATGATAAGAATCAAATAAAAAATGCTGAGCAACTGGCATCCTATTTGTATAAATATGATAAAGAATGGCGAGAAAGGGGGAGTTCTATTGTTATTATATTACATTCTTGTGCTACTTCAGAATTGGCAAAGAAATTCTCAGAATCTCCCAAATTTAGAGATGTTGTTTTTATCGCTCCTAACAATAATTTAGAGACGAGTAGAACAGGTGATGAATTTGTGAAAGACAGAAGACTAAATTCCAAGACCGTTTTGCATGGGAAATGGTGTGTATACAGGAATGGAGATGCAGTCCGTGATTCTAACGGCACACCTGTTACTTATAGTAATAGAGCACAACCAGGAACAATAAACTTTAAATACAAATTCAAATGAAACCAATTTACATATTGTTAATTCTTGCTATCACAATCTTTGCAGGCTGTAATAAGAATAAAACTGATGCCGATCGGCTTTA
>ERZ1026882.920-NODE-920-length-13598-cov-4.919516_pt1 | contig 13598 bp, 10 predicted proteins | sample MGYA00380171_ERZ1026882 | MGnify/ENA primary metagenome ERZ1026882 (study PRJEB33269, sample SAMEA4719807) | human gut metagenome | biome: human-associated habitat; feature: organic feature; material: feces | place: Cameroon | collected 2013-10 ...
ATATTCGACAACAGCCGTCAAGGCGCTGCGACGCCTCCGAAATAGGGGAACAAAAACCGTCTTTGTTAAAAATTTCTTATAATTTATAATAATACATTTTCTAACTTTAACTTAGGTACGTGATGAACCTGATTGTCATCTCTGTAATACTTAAGATTCGCTCCCTCAGATACTTCATCAATAACAACCTGTTCCTTAGGATATCCCAATGCAATAACAAGTCTTGCTGTCATACCCTCTGGAATTGAAAGTTCTTCGTTAAGCTTAGGAATATTAACACTTGCAAACATACAGCCTCCAAGATTAACCTCATTGGCGGCAAGAAGTATTGTCTGTGCCGCTATTCCCTCATCTCTTGGTGCTGATACGCTTGAAGCACTGCATATTATTATGTAGCCTGCTGGTCTTTCACCCTCAACAGGACCATCCCAGTCTGGAAGCGCACCTGCCCATTTTAATGTGTCAAACACTTTTTTATTGCTTTCCTCATCACACACAACCTTATATCTTAAAGGCTGGTTGTTAGCACCTGAAGCTGTATTTCTTGCTATATCAACAAGATTTACAAGCTCGTTCTTTTCTATTTTCTTATCCTCAAAAAAACGTCTATATGAACGGTTCTTTAATACAAGTTCCTTAAATGACATATGACTCTCCCTTCTGATTATATTAAATTTATTACTGTACCATACAAGCCTGCTTAATCTGCTTTACTATATGCTCACTATGAAGCTTAAAACGCCTCTGTTCTGACGGAATGAACCTCTCTGACATTATGAAATCAATGAATTCCTCATATGGCATATACATATAGTCCATAGTTTCACCCTGCTGTAATTTAATGTGTTCCTCATCATCACATACATTAAGATAACCATAATATATACAATGTCTTGCATCATCAGTATACCTATAAAGTTCAATTAAATCCTCTGGCGATTTCTTAATTCCCGTTTCTTCCAGAAGTTCCCTTACCGCTCCTGTCCTAGGTGTTTCACCGCTGATAATAGAACCTCCTGTAACTTCCCATTTTAAAGAATTCGTCTTGTTACGCGACCTCTGCGTTGTAAGCACCTTTCCTGTCTTTGTAACTGTATACACCATAACAACTATGTGGTACACGCCTTCTGGAAGTGACTTTGCCATACTTCTGCGAACTTCAAAACCTAACTTATTCTCATTGGCATCATAAGCGTCCCACATCTCCTCATCGACCATTTCAATGAAGCTGTCATAATACTGCTCCTTAAAATATATCATTTCTTCTATCTGCTGTTTGGTATATAATATGTTCTCAGGTGCAACGACCCACACTGTTCCTGAATCATCTCTCCTTCTTGCAACTGCAATAAGAACACCTGAATATTCATCAACAGCAACGTCAACACCTACAAGATACACTCTCTGGTCATCTGTTACCGGTTTGAATTCCAGATCCTTATCATTGATAACGTATCCGACATTAATCGGATACACAACCGAGGGGTTATCCTCGTCTGTACTTCCCAATGGGTGGTCAACTTTTACGGCTACTAATTCTTCTCTCACTGTTCCTCCTCCAGGTACTAACAATAGACACAAAATGTTGTTCTTACTTATTATCTAACCACTTATAATGATAAATGTAATTTGCCACTAATATTATATATTATTTTACATTTGTTGCAAGTATTTTACAATAAAGGCGATATCATTCTTAACATACATACCCCAAGTCTTAATGGCTTAATAACATCTTTAGTATAATCAGCTGTCACTTCGTGTCCTGCCTCAAAGTTATTTAACATATCCTGCTTTACACTTAATGCCGTCGCTTTATTATATATAAATACTGCATTTTCAAAATGAAGATATAAGCTTCTGTAGTCCATATTGATTGTGCCAACAACAGATACTTCATCATCACATACCCACTGCTTAGCGTGACAGAATCCTGGTGTATACTCATATATTCTCACGCCAGCCGAACACAGTGGCTCATAATAAGACCTTGTAATTCTGTATACAAGCTTCTTATCTGGTATTCCCGGTGTGACAATTCTTACATCAACACCTCTCTTAACCGCAAGCCTTAACTCTCTTTCCATCTCATCAGTGATAATAAGATACGGAGTTGTGATATACACATAGTCCTTGGCATTTTTTAGAATATTAAGGTACACGTCCTCACCAATTCTGTCCTGTCCTAATGGATTATCTGAATATGGCTGTACATAACAGTCTTTCATAACTGCCTTATATGTACCATCTGTCGCATCAAGATATTTATTATAATCATTATCAGTATGTTCTATGGCATTCCACATAGTAAGAAAGCTTGCTGTGAGACTCTTTACCGCATCACCCTGAAGCTTAATTCCTGTGTCCTTCCAGTAACCATATGGGTGTGTTATATTAAAATACTCATCTGCAAGATTATATCCACCTGTAAAGCCTACCTTGCCGTCAATAACGGTTATCTTCCTGTGATCCCTGTTATTCATAAACATATTTACAATAACTTTAAGTGGATTGAATACACGGCACTGTATGCCCTTCTGCCTCATCTGTTTTATGAACTCTTTATTAAGGAAAAAAATACTTCCTAAATCGTCATAGAATATTCTTACCTCCACACCGCTCTGTGCCTTATTTTCAAGGATATGCTTAAGCCTTGCAAAGCTTTCAGCATCTTCAATAGCGTGATATTCCATAAATATAAAATGCTCTGCCTTTTCAAGTTCAACAAGCTGTGCCTCAAAGCTTACATCAGTAGTTGGATAATATTTTACATCTGTATTGCTGTATACAGGATATCTTGCTGTATTGCTTATATATCTGCACTGGTTAGCTACGCCCTTGTCCTTGCTGGCTATATCATCTATTATGCCCTTATCCTGCTTTAAGAGGGTAAGCACATTCGTTTCAATATTATTAAATGAACGTCTAACACCTTTAGTTACAATAGAACGTCCAAATAGCAGATATATACATATTCCAAAAAACGGAACTGCAGTTATTACGATAAGCCAGGGCATTTTCTGTGCCGCATTAACGTGTGTTCCAAATATTTTAAGGGCAATAAACATTGCTATAAATGTAAGAAGCAATGTTATGGCAGTTGAATATGTATTCAGCTTCATCATTAAAAATATCATCCAGCCAGTCTGTATAAGAACAAGAAGCCCTATCAGTATCAACCTTGTTGCACTATTTTTTATGCTTGATTTTTTCTCTGTACGCATACCATCACCATTCCTGCATATATTATCTATAATTCAATCTGTGCATCATCACAAATCTTATGTAATAGATAATTATACACCTATATTGTCTGTCCTGCAAACTGTGTCATATATAATTTATAATATCTTCCCATTTTGTTAAGAAGTTCTTTATGATTGCCTGCTTCAACTATATGCCCCTCATCCATAACAACGATTATGTCAGCATCCTGTATTGTAGACAATCTATGAGCTATTATAAGACTTGTCCTGTTCTCCATAAGCTTAAGCATTGCATCCTGAATATGCTTTTCAGTTCTTGTATCCACGTTAGATGTCGCCTCGTCCAATATAAGGATCTTAGGCTGTGCAAGAAATGCTCTTGCTATTGATAAAAGCTGTCTTTGTCCCTGTGATATATTCTCACCCTCTGCCATAAGCTCTGTATCGTATTTTAATGGCATTTTATTAATCATAGTATCGCAGTTGCTCATAGCCGCAGCGGCATACATCTGCTCATCAGTTGCCGCTTCATTGGAATACTTAAGATTGTTCTTTATTGTATCTGCAAATAATACAGTATCCTGCAATACAATCGCTGTGTTCTTACGGAGTGTGGCACAATCTATGTCCTTTATATTAACATCATCTATTAATATCTCTCCGCTGTCAACGTCATAAAATCTCATTAAAAGATTGACAACTGTTGTCTTTCCGCTTCCTGTTGAGCCTACAAGTGCCACCTTCTGTCCTGCCTTAACTTGAAGATTAAAGTCATATAGCACCTGCTTGTCCTTGGTATATGAGAAATTGACATCTTTAAACTTAATAACGCCCTCAAGCTTATCCATATTCTTATCACCACTCTTATCTTCAAGCGGTTCGTCCATAACTGCAAATACTCTCTCTGCCCCTGCTATGGCTGTCTGTATCTGTCCATATATCTGTGCAAGCTCATCAATTGGTCTTCCAAACTGCTTCGCATATACGATAAATGCAGATATAACACCGATAGATATAATATGGTTAATGGCAAAATATCCGCCAAATGCCGCAATAATAACAAAGCTTATATTATTGATTACATTCATAACTGGTCCCATTGAACCGCCAAGAATCTCTGCTATAATTCCAACCCTTGTAAGTTCATCCGACACATTGTTAAAGTCTTTTATGACATTTTCCTGCCTGTTATATGCAACAACTGACTTATAACCTGTAACCATCTCCTCAACCGTTCCATTAAGATTACCTAAAAGCACCTGTCTTTTCGTAAAGAACTTCTTCATGGCCTTAGATAAGAACTTAGTTGCAATCACTGTAAGAATTACAGTAACGCACGATAACAGTGCAAGCTGTGGACATAATACAGTCATCATTATAACTGTTCCAATAATCGTTAATACGCCTGAGAACATCGAACTTAACGATTGCGAAACTGTTGTTGATATATTCTCAATATCGTTAGTCATACGGCTCATAATATCTCCGTGGCTGTTACTGTCAAGGTATCTTACAGGAAGATCAACTATGTGCCTGAATAAATCTTCTCTCATCTTCTTTACGATATTCTGGCTTAATACCGCACTTATCTTGGTCTGTAAAAATGTACATATACTATGTATTATGTATACAACCACCATTGTTATAAGTATCGGAGTTAATTCCTTAAATCTGCCAGAAGCTATAATATCAATTGCATTACTCTGAAGCTTTGGTGCATATACCGAACATATTACTACAACGATAACAGCCGCCAGAAGCCCTATAATCATAGCTTTCTCAGCCGCAAAATATGCTATCAGTCTTTTTAAAGTACCCTTCTTGTCCTTAGCCTTCTCAACAGTAAGATTGCGGTTGCCAGGTCTTCTGCCAAAGGCTTTATAATTATTCATCTGTGCCTGTCTGCTCTGCTCCATTCTATTCATTTCCTTTCAGCTGTGACTCATAAATATCTTTATATATCTCACTTGTCTTTATAAGCTCACTATGGCTTCCAACATCTGCTAATCTGCCATTATCCATTACAACAATTCTATCTGCATTCTTTACAGAAGCAATTCTCTGGGCAATTATAATCCTGGTTACATCATATTTCTTTACCGACAGCTCTGAATAAAGATCAGCCTCTGTCTTTAAATCAAGTGCACTTGTAGCATCATCAAATATAAGTATCTCTGAATTCTTAAGCACTGCACGGCTTATGGCAACTCTCTGCTTCTGGCCTCCTGAAAGACTGTGTCCACCCTGACTTACCTGTGTATCCATACCATCTGTCCTGTTGTCAATAAATTCTGTTGCCTGTGCTATGTCAGCGGCTTGTCTTATCTTTTCAATGTCTGCACTGTCATCACCCCACGCAATATTTTCTGCTATTGTAGTGCTGAATATCTCCGGCTTCTGTAATGCTATTGACACTTTATCCCTTAAAACCTGCAAATCATAATCTTTAACATTGACATCATCTATAAGTACTTCCCCCTTAGTCACATCATAAAAACGTGGTATGAGATTTACAAGACTTGACTTGCCGCAGCCTGTTGCACCCAGTATTCCGATAGTTTCACCCGGATTAATAACAAGGTTAAAGTTCTCAATAACATTTTCATTATCCATACCTGGATATGCAAATGACACATTCTTAAATTCAACTTTTCCCTTAACGGCAGTTTCTTTATTATATGTACCGCTCTTTATTGCCGGATCACAGTTAATTATCTCCATAACACGCTTCTTTGAGGCAATTCCCCTTGAAGCTGTCTGAAATATCATCGTCATACGCATAACCGCATTAAGCACCTGTGAACAATATGTAATCGCCGCCATTACATTACCCGGCGTTGCACTTCCTGCACTTACCTGTATTCCACCAACCTTTATAACCGCAACAACTGAAAGATTTAATATAATATTCATAATAGGTGTCATATAAGAAAGCAGTAAAAGTACATCAAGCTGTGTTGAAACAAGCTCATTATTAGCTTTCTCAAATCTTTCTGTCTCGTAATCTTCCTTGACATATGCCTTTACAACTCTTGCACCAGACACATTTTCCTGCATTACATTGTTAACCTTATCAAGCTTCTTTTGTAACACTGTGAACTTAGGATTGGCCTTGGCTATGAAATATACAACACATACTGCAACAAACGGAAGTGCACACGCAATTATTATTCCAAATTCCATATTAAGTGACACCATACACGCTATACCACCGATAAACAGCATACTTGTACGCACAAAGCCTCTCAGGCACTGCATTACAAAATTCTGAAGCTGTGTTATATCATTCGTAACCCTTGTAATTAAAGAACCTGTGGAGAATTTATCAGTCTGTTCAAAAGAGAATTCCATAATTCTCTTAAAGACAGCTTTTCTTACATCATTACCAAACTGCTGTGCACAAAGATTGGCAAAGACACCGGACATAATGCCACAGATACCACCAAGTGCCACAAATCCTATCATTTTAAGCCCGATGGTAATTACTGTATTAAGATTGCCACCCCCGCCATTGTTAAGCCCCAATACACCGTCATCAATTATTCTGCTCATAAGCTCCGGCTGTAACAAGTCCATAGAAACCTCACCTATCATAAATATAGGTGCAAGCAGAGCAAAGAACCAATACTTTTTTAAATATTTAAGCATACCACATTCCTTTCTTAAGCTTTATTACTTCTTATAGCTAAAAAGCACCATCAGAATAAATCTGCTGGTGCTTCTTCTATTATAAATACATTTTATAAATCAAGTACAAATATTCACTTAATAACAGCAATTCTTACTTAATCCAATATCTAATCTTCAAATACCTGCTTAATACTGTCATAATGCAGGAATTCTCCTGTTGCTGCTATCTGTTTAAGCTCTTCTCTGGTAACGAACTTATACCCTAAGGCTTCCTCTGTCTGTATATGTATGTCCTCATCTTTAACATCTTTAATGAACTTGTATACATCTACAAAATAATTGTCGCCCTTGCCAGGATTCTCTCTTTTATAGGTGAATACATATCCACCTCTGGCATCTGTAACGTCAATTCCTGTCTCTTCACGAACCTCACGTCTTACTGCATCAATTGACTCCTCACCTGCCTGAGCCGCTCCGCCTGATACTTCCCACCAGCCAGGAGCCCACGCCTTAGTCATAACACGCTGTGTAATAAGGAACTTTCCATCCGGACGTTCTATGACACCTAACACTGTAAGATGATATTCTCCATCTTTAAGCTGCCAGTCATTCTTTTTCATTAATCTGCCTGTCTTTTCTTTGTTGGCATCATATATATCCCACATTTCCATATACGTCATCCTCCATATATTATAATCAGCCATACAATAATATACAGCGATTAACATTTTCGTTATAACTATGATTAGTATAACACATTTTCAATACTTTTTCTAGTTAGCTGAGTGAATTTTAACCATATGAGCATATTCACCATCTAACTCCATAAGCTCCTTGTGAGTTCCTCTTTCCTTAATCCCCTCATCTGTAAGCATAAATATTTCCTCAGCATTTTCTATTGTAGTAAGTCTGTGGGCTATAACAAATGTAGTTCTATTCTTAGCCAGCTTCTCTAACGACTCCTGTACAATCTGCTCACTTTCATTATCAAGTGCTGATGTTGCCTCATCAAATATAAGTATAGGTGGATTTTTAAGAAATACCCTTGCTATTGATAATCTCTGCTTCTGTCCACCTGACAACTTGACACCTCTTTGTCCTATATCTGTGTCATATCCATTTTCAAATGCTTCTATAAATTCATGTGCATTGGCAAGCTTTGCCGCTGCAATTACTTCGTCATCGGTAGCATCTGGCTTTCCGTATCGTATATTCTCTTTAATGCTTCCCATAAACAGATATACGTCCTGCTGGACAACCCCGATATTATCCCTTAAGCTCTTAAGAGTAACATCTTTAATGTCTTTTCCATCAATTCTTATGCTTCCTTCTGTCGCCTCATAAAATCTTGGTATAAGCGAACATAATGTAGTCTTTCCTGCTCCTGACGGACCTACCAGTGCCACATATCTGCCTGGTGTAACATTAAAGCTGATTCCTGATAATACTTCCTCGATTCCGTCCTTATATCTAAAAGATACATTGTCGAATGTAATCTCACCCTTAACGTCTTTAAGTTCAACTGCATCTGGCTTTTCCTTTATATCCGGTTCAACTGATAATATCTCAAGAAATCTTTCATAACCAGAATAACCATTCTGGAACTGTTCTGTAAAATCAATAAGTACCTTTACCGGCTCCGTAAATATATTTATATACAATAAAAATGTTACGAAGTCTGTAATATTAACCCAGCCTCTTGTTATTCCTATACCGCCCACTGCGATTACAATTACATTAATCATAGTTGTAAATGCTGTAAGTCCGGCATTGTACATTCCCATATAATGATAGCTGTCTTTCTTTGACTCTAAGAATAAATCATTGCCTTTTTTGAACTTACCACACTCTATATCCTCATTAGCAAATGATTTAACAACACGTATTCCTGACAGATTATCTTCTATCTGTGCATTAATCTCACCTATGCGGATACGGTTTCTTTTAAATGCACGCTTCATTTTCTTATTAAGGAAATATGCAAATACAAGCATAACAGGCACAAGCACAAATGCGGTAAGCGTAAGCCTTACATCTATAGTGCTTAATATAACAAGTGCACCTACAATCTTAATAAGTGATATTGTTATATTCTCAGGACCGTGGTGTAAAAGCTCTGTTATATCGAATAAATCCGAAGTTATTCTTGATAATAACTGTCCAACCTTCTGGTCATCATAGAATGAATAAGAAAGCTTCTGGTAGTGGTTAAAAATCTCAGCCCTCATATCGTATTCAATCTTAGCTCCCATAACGTGTCCGTAATTAGATATATAATAATTACACCCCCACTGCACAAGAACAAGCACGAATAATATCACAACTATTGTAAATATTGCCTTAGACGCTTCATCTGCCGGCATATAGGCAACCTTGGAAGTTATATATCTTACAACAAGCGGTATGACAAGTGCCACCGCCGCAGACATCATCGCAAGAATCATATCTATAATAAATGTGCCTAAATATGGCTTATAATACTTTGCAAGCTTTTTAAGATTTTCTTTCATACAACTCACTAATCCTTTCATGCTTTATTCATCACTAATGACTTTAATTTTAGTGTTCTGCTTTCATAATCTGTACCGGCACTCCAAGAAGCACTGCTCCGCCAAGCATATTGCCGATTGTCACCATAATCATACTCTTGATAACAGAAGCTGTGCCAATATCACCAAGTAACATATATCCAATAGAAAATGTACTCATATTAGCAATACAATGCTCAAAACCAGCAACTACGAACGCCATAATAATACAGAACATTATTATAAGCTTGCCGCTTTCTGTCTTTAACTTAGTACCAACTAATACTGCCATACATACAAGGAAATTACAAAGAATCCCCCTTACTAAAAGTTCCATGGAACCTGCTGAAATCTTAGAATATATAAAGCTGTTATAATAATCAACCATTATTGTGTGTGAAGCCTTACTATATACAAATAAACCCGAAAGAATAAATGCACCGGCAAAGTTGCCTATATAGCTTACAACCCATACTTTTATTAGATCTCTTACTGAAACCGTCTTATTGTATGCGCCAATCGCCATAACAAAATTATTACCTGTAAATAATTCTCCTCCCATAAATACGACGAGTACAATTGCAATTGAGAATAAAAATGCACCTAAAAGCTTACCAAACTGTGGATAAGTTGGAAGCAGTACTGCCGCACTCACATTCGATAAAATTGTTGCAACAACAATATAGAAGCCTGCCATAATAGAGCGCATAAAATACTTCCCGAAATGGTTGTTGCATAACTCTGCCTTATTCGATGCTGCCTTAGCAATTGCATCGACATCTGAAAATAACATATTAATCCTCCGTTCGTTGGTCTGACAACCTATAATCGGGTCTGCAACAATAGTTACAGACCCGATTATAGAGGATAACACATATAAAATTCTATTTCCATAATTTGTGTGTATTTTTAAAAGAACTTACTACTTTAAAGGCATTACAGCCACATAATTAAACATCATAATAAAGTGGCATATGCTTCCTGCCATAACAAACAGATGAAATATCTCGTGAGAACCAAAATACTTATGGTTGGCATTAAACACCTTAAGCTTAAGTGCATATATGACGCCACCGATTGTATATATTATTCCACCTGCTAACAACCACGCAAATGCCGCTGTTGGAAGTGCATTTATTATCTGTGTAAATGATAATACACACGCCCAGCCCATAACAATATAAAGAACTGATGATACCCACTTAGGACAGGTTACCCAGCATAATTTAAAGATAATACCAACTATTGCAATTCCCCATACTAGTGCTAACAGTGCATATCCTGTCTTGTTATGAAGGACAACTAAGCATACAGGAGTATAGGAACCCGCTATCATAACCGATATCATACAATGGTCTAACTTCTTTAATATTTTATTAATTCCAGGTGTTGCATTAACTGTATGATAAGTTGTACTTGCAGCATACAGCAAAATCATTGTTCCTATAAATATTGAAAGTGAAATAACATGTATTGTATCAGGTGCTGACAATGCCTTAATTATAAGCGGTGTTGCAGCAAATAACGCCATAAGCATTGCTATAAAATGTGTTATTGCACTTCCTGGGTCTTTTATCTTTATGTTAGATACATTTTTCTTAATCTTTTCCATAATAATCCTCTTTTCTGCACACGCTTTCTTAATATGTGCTGTAATTATCTTCATATTACATAGTATTGATTACTACGTTATATATATAATATAACCATTTATCATAGAAATCAATATCTAATCACATAATTAATCAAAAAAATACTGTGCAAGGACATAAAAAAAGCCACTTTTAACGGTCAATCCGCTAAAAGTGGCAGCTTTTTATATTACTTCATAAGCTTAAATGCACTAACTAATTCTTTTAATCTGTCCGCCTGTGAAGCAAGTTCCTCACTGCTTGCAGAACTTTCCTCAGCCATAGCTGTATTTTCTTCTACCACAGCTGCTATCTGGCTTGCAGCTTCTGATACCTGCTTTAATGATTCAGCCTGCTGTTCTGAAGCAACTGAAATCTGCTCGATATTCTCAACAAGTTCTTTAGTCTTCTCAACTGACTCCATAAGCTTAGCAGCTGCATCATCAACCATTCCCTTGCCCTCTTCAACTGCATTAATTGCCTGAACTATAAGTTCACCAGAGCTCTTAGCTGCATCTGCACTCTGTGCTGCAAGATTACCAACCTGTGTTGCAACAACTGCGAAGCCTCTTCCTTCTTCACCTGCTCTTGCAGCTTCAATCGAAGCGTTAAGTGCAAGAAGGTTAGTACTTGAGGCAATCTCATCAATTGTATTAATAATACTGCTGATATGCTTAGAATTCTCTGTGATAACTTCCATAGCGTGAACTATCTGCTGTACCTGATTATTACTTTCAATAATCTGGTCACCAACAGCTTTAGCCATTTCATTAGCCTTATTAGCATTATGTGCATTCATATCAACCTGATCAGCTACATTAGCAATTGTACTCTGTAATTCCTGTACTGAACTTGCCTGATCCGTTGCACCCTCAGTAATTGCCTGTGCACCATCTGAAAGCTGGCTTGCATTGGAAGCTACCATATCTGCAACACCATTAATCTCTGAAAGAGTTGATGAAAGATCTGTTATAACTTTTACTAAAGCAACTTCAATGTCCTTAAAGTCACCGATGTGTTCTACATTAGGTGATATATTAAAGTTACCACCTGCCATCTCTTTTAAACCTCGTGTTAGGTCTTTAATTATTGCACTTAATCTTCCCGCCATATTATCAAACTTCTCAGCAAGCTGACCAATTTCATCATTATAATTCTTCTTAATATTAACTGAGAAATCTCCCATCGCAAGCTGGTCCGCTACTGCAACTACATCATCTATAGGCTTAATGTACTTCTTAATAAGCTTATTGCTGATAACAATTATAATTACCAGAGTTATAAGAGAAATAACAATCATAAACACTACAAGAATAATCGTATTACGCTGAAGATCTGTCTTATTTAATGCACTTGCTGCCCACCAGGTCTGATTAACAGCTTTAATAGGTGCATAATATCTTTCAACCTTAGAACCATCATCCTTCTTAGTTGTTACACTGAAACTGCTTCCTGTATCAATGCCCTTTTGTATCTTGGCATATTCTTTAGCTGGTAAAACATCGCTTAACTTCTTTCCAACATATTCATCTGATTCGCTGTCATATACAAATGTACCATCACCCATAAGTACATCTACATACATTGTATTGTACTTATCGTCTGTTGAACGGAGTCCGCTGAATGTATCAACATTAATATCTACAAGAATTACACCCTGTGTCTTACCATGATATACAATTGGAAAAGAGGCACTTACCATATTGATGCCCTGATCCTTATATGGACTTGTAAAGCTGCTCTGCTGTGAAGCTGCTGCATTCTTGTAATAGTCCTTTGAACCATAGCTTGAATACTCACCATAGCTTTGTACCTTTCCACTCTGTGCATCTGATTCACTTACATAGATTGTATAATCTTTAATAGCAGGGTCAAAAGCATTAGGCTCAAAAAATACACCAACACCTGCAATGCTTTCACTTGATGTTACAGATGTATTGGCTACGCTGATCATAAACTGCTCAATCTCTTTGTTCATCTTCTGTAACTGTACATCATATACTTCACTCTTAACTGTCTCTCCAGTATATCCGGTCTTAGCATAATCATCATAACGTTCCGTAATATAATTCTGAAGAATATTAGCAACATCTGAGGCTCTGTCAAGTACCTCCTGTACTGATACACCATTCTGCTGTGCAATTCCATCAAACTCACCACTTATACTACTATTCATAAACTTAGCTGCAATTGTTGCACTAATTGCAATCATAACCGTAAGGCAGGCAACTAATAATATACCCACTGCTACTGAAATCTTATAGGTCAGTTGTTTATTTTTGAACCCCTCGACTGCAGCATTTTTCTTTGTGTGTTCCTTGCTCATATTATTCCTCCGTTCTTCTACACATTAAATATTCAATTGATCGTATCTTAAATATTTAAATATATATTATCACTATGTATTTACAATATCAATCCATTTATTAAGTTTTACTAAAATTTGTTAAATATTGTTAAATTATCTTTAAAATCGCAGGTTAATAATCCCAAATTTATACATTTTGAAGCAACTTGAAACTTGAAATAAATACATAATTAAGAAACAAGCTGGAAGTATATGCCAATATTACGCAGACTTATTAATTAAATAAAATTGCGCT
>ERZ1026882.922-NODE-922-length-13573-cov-8.542980_pt1 | contig 13573 bp, 13 predicted proteins | sample MGYA00380171_ERZ1026882 | MGnify/ENA primary metagenome ERZ1026882 (study PRJEB33269, sample SAMEA4719807) | human gut metagenome | biome: human-associated habitat; feature: organic feature; material: feces | place: Cameroon | collected 2013-10 ...
TACATCAGAGATGTACCGCAGGATAAGAGCGATACATCAGAGATGTACCGCAGGATAAGAGCGATACATCAGAGATGTACCGCAGGAGACAACGGCGTCTGACAGGGGTTAGGCGTCTTTTTGTTTTTTTTAAGGAGGAAAATAATATGGGATTTTCACAGATTGAAGTCGTCACATCCATGAACCGGTTAAGTAATTTAAAAGCTGCATTAAGTGAACTGGGTGTCAGTGGGATGACAGTAATACAGGCAATTGGCTGTGGTGCTCAGAAAGGCACATTTGAGTATGAAGCGGAACAGAATAAAGAGATGGAACTTTTGCCGAAACAGATGATTTTTATCGTGGTAAAAGATGAGATGATTGATGTGGTCGTGGAGACGATCAAAAAAGAACTGTACACCGGGCATATCGGTGATGGAAAGATCTTTGTTGTGCCACTGACAAATATCATTCGGGTCCGCACCGGCGAAGAGGGAGAAGATGCCCTCTAGTACATCGTTAAAAGGGAGGAATTCATATGAATGAGAAAAAACTGGGTTTGCCAAGTGTAGTGTCCACGGGGGTTGGACTGATTGTTGCGACCAGCTGCCTGATGTCGCTCGGACAGGGTGCCGGGGCACTTGGAACAGGATTTATCGTTTCGATGGTTCTGGCATGTGTGATCAACATCTGTACGGCACTTTCCATGGCAGAACTGAATGCGCTGATGCCAAATCTGACAGGTGGGCTTGCGCAGTATACACTGGCAGGAATCGGACCGTTTATCACGATTGTAACAATGGTCGGTGGTTATATTGTATGTCAGTCAATTGCAGGATCCGTAGAGTGTGCAATGTTTGGAAATGCGGTCAATTCGGTGTTTCATACGGGAATTCCGTCGAATGTGCTGTGCATACTCCTGCTGATCGTGCTGATCGCTGCAAATCTGCTTGGTATTGATATGTTTGCAAAAATACAGAATGTTGTCGTATATGGACTGATTTTTTCACTGGTTGCCATGGGAATTATTGGAATTGCAGGGATTGGAACCGGAGAGATTGTAAAGCAGCCGATGAATATAGCATCGTCATTTTCCGATATGTTTTCCATGCTGGGACTTGCGTTTTTCCTTTTCATTGGAAGTGAATTTGTCATTCCGATTTCCAAAAATGTAAAGAATGAGCGAAAAAATATTCCACTCGGCATGGTTATGAGCCTTTTGATCATTCTGGTTATGCAGATTCTGGTTGTGTGCGGTATGGGCAGATACTGTAAGTGGTCGGATCTGGCAAAAAGCACTTCCCCGCATATCCTATATGGTTCTTCGCTGCTGGGATATGCCGGATCGCTCTGGATGATCGTGGTATCTGTATTTGCCGTCATCAGTACTGTAAATTCGGCAATCAGTTTTCTTTCCTATATGTGTGCAGGAATGGCAAAAATCTCGCTGATGCCGGAGATCTTTTTAAAGAAAAACAAGCGCGGTGCCTACTATGTGGGTATCTTACTGATCGGCACGATCATGATTGTGGTAAATGCCACAGGACTCTCAACGAGTGATTCTCTTTCCTTTATGATTACGCTGGCAATTGTATTCTGGATGGTGTCCTATGTCATTGCCGACTGCAATGTACTGATCTTTCGCAGAAAACTGCCGAAAGCCCCACGTACTTTTAAGGTTCCGCTTGGTCCGGTCATTCCGGTTGTGGGAATTATCGGAAACCTTTTTATGATCTGGAACATAGACGGAAATCCGGCTGTGCGAAATAAAATATTTATGATCGATGGTGTGATCTTCCTCGTGCTTGCAGTTTATGCGGCACTGTGGTGCAAATACAAACTGAAAAAACCAATGTTTCATCCGATTGCCATGCATGAGGTGATGGCGATGGAAAATGCACTTTATCTGGAAGCTCATAAAAAACAGAAAGAAGACAAAAATTAAAGGAGGACAAACAAATGGAATATCCAAAGATTGATTTTTTATATTTAAGTGAAGATGACATGATTGCAGCAGGTGTCAAAGACATGAAAAGCTGTGTGGAAGCGATGGAAGAAATGTTCAAACTGATGAAAGTAGGCGATTACCGGATGGGCGGAGCCAACGGAAACTCCCATGGAAGCATGGTCATGTTCCCGGAAAAATCGCCGTTCCCGGAGATGCCGGTAGACGGACCGGACCGCCGGTTTATGGCAATGCCTGCATACCTTGGCGGCAAGTTTGATATGGCTGGAATGAAATGGTATGGCTCGAATGCCGCAAATAAGGAAAAAGGACTTCCAAGATCCATCCTCATGCTGACGTTAAATGACAAAGATACCGGTGCTCCACTGGCATTTATGTCTGCAAATATTCTGTCCGCATACCGTACGGGTGCAGTTCCGGGTGTCGGATTTAAGTACTTTGCCAAAGAAGATGCCGAGACGATTGGAATCATAGGACCTGGTGTCATGAGCAAGACCGCTTTGGCGGCAGCAGTTGCTGTGCGTCCGACACTCAAAAATGTCAAGGTAAAAGGCCGTGGCAAGGCATCCCTCCAGAAGTTTGTCGACCATGCAAAGAAAGAGTACCCGGAACTGAATATTTATGCGGTAGACACGATTGAGGAGGCCGTAAGGGATTCTGATATCGTATCCGTATCGACATCTTCCCCTACCGGAGATCCATCCCTGTATCCGTACATTGCAGAGGAGTGGATTAAGCCGGGTGCAATCATTGAATCTACCGCAGCACTGCGTTTCGATGATGATTTTATTATCAACCGTGCACGTACCGTCACAGACAACATTATGCTCTATGAGGCATGGGAAGAAGAAATGAAGCCGAATGCGTACAACACCATCCCGATTCCGGCAGTCCATGTGGAAGATTTGATCGCGGAAGGAAAGATGAAGCCGGAGCAGATCGATGATCTGGGAGATGTACTGCTTGGAAACATTCCGGTACACAGAAAAGAGGATGAAATTGTCATCTATTCCGTAGGCGGCATGCCAACGGAGGATGTGGCATGGGGCAGCATGGTATACCGGAATGCACTTGAAAAAGGCATCGGAACCAAGTTAAACCTCTGGGATGCACCAAAGATGGTGGTATAAATGTGGATTGCAAAACACAGGTCAGTTGTATATAATATTTTTTGGAAAGTCAAAGGAGACCGGCAGAGAGCCGGTCTTTTTTGTTATAGTAAGGAGAGAAGGAGTTATGAAAAACAGTGACCTGCTGAAAATTTTTCCCAAACAGCCATTTTTTGTACTGGCTGCAGAAAAGTATTATAAATCTGTAATCATGAACTGTGGAATTTCTCATTTCTATGAATTTACAGCAGAGCCGGGGGTGGGACAGGAGGCGGTTGCCATTCCGGACGGTACAGTGGATATCCTGTTCTATTGTAATGTGGAAAAACCCTGGGCGAATATCTGCGGTACCGTCATGCATCCGCAAGTGGTGATTCATGAAGAAGGGCTGTATTTTGGAGTCCGTTTTCTTCCGGGCATAGTCCCGGCAAACTGTGATGTTTCCATGGCAGATCTGGTGGAGCAGGAGATTCCTCTACAGGATGTTTTAAAAGACAGGGATCTGTTTGACCGTATCATAGAGGCACGGAATTTTGAGGAACGGCAGAATATTTTTATGAAATCCCACTTGAACTATTATTATACCGACTCAGGGGAAGACAGCAACAGGAAAATTTACCAGTATATGATAAAAGAGATGATAGAAACTGCGGGAGAAACTTCGGTTGCTGCCATGGCGAAGGCAATGGCATATTCCGAGCGTTATGCCAATAAAGTGTTTAAGGAATATTCGGGAATTGCACCCAAAAAATATTGCAAACTCATGCAGTTTCAGTATCTTCTGGATCATCTCGATCTGTCCGAAAAAGAGGTGAATTTTGCTTTACTTTCTTCGGATTTAGGTTTTTATGACCAGTCCCATATGATCAAAACATTTAAAGATTATACTGCTTATACGCCACAGAAATATGTGGATTTTATGCACAGGGAGCAGTTTAGTGACCGGTTGATTATTTTAGATTAAATAAAATTAGTTCCGAAATTTACTATCATACAAAAAAGGGGAGTGCTATACTGCGAGCATGACAAAGGTGTCGGGCAATCCGAATGGATTGCACGGCACTTTTTGTTTTGGAGAAATGGAATGCATCCAGAAAAGGAAATGGAGGCAAGGACGATGGGTATGAGTATTTATGAATTAATTGATGTATGTCAGAGTAAGAAATTAAAAGATGGAAAAAAAGAGATTGTAAAAAATGTAAATATGACGGTAAAAAAAGGGGAATTTATTTGTATCATGGGACCGACCGGATGTGGGAAATCAACATTGATGCGGTTGTTATGCGGAGTGGACAGGTATACAGATGGAATTCTTATGTATCAGGATTCAGAAGTCAAAGGTGGTATGAATAAACATATGTTACAGCATATCGGAGTTGCATACCAGAGTGATAATCTTTTCGAATGGCAGACGGTAAAGAAAAACATCGAGAATCCTATCAATATTTTTGGACTAAGAAAACAGATGGATGTTGAGGAACGGCTGAACAGGATGCTCGAACTGACAGGGTTGAAAAATTACAGTGATTGCTATCCGAGAGAATTATCAGGAGGCATGAGGCAGCGATGTGCATTTGCCCGTGCATTGGCACATGATCCGGAAGTTCTGTTACTGGATCAGCCATTTGGGGCACTGGATGCAATTACAAGAAAGATACTTGGAATTGAACTTTTAAAAATATGGAAAGAAGCCACCGATAAAACCGTAATTATGGTTACAAACAGTGTGGTGGAGGCATTGATGCTGGCGCAGAGAGTAATTATTTTATCGGCAGCACCTGCTACGGTATTTACGGAAGTTATAAATCCTTTGAGTTATGAAGAACGAATAGGAGATCTAGCAGAAAATGAAACGTTTATTACATTAAGTGAAAAACTGAATGCTCTGGTTCATTCAAAAGAAGCATAAAAAGACAGGAGGGGTTCCGTCATGAAAGCGAAGTCGAGAATAATGAGTATACTGGCACCAGTGATTGCCATTGTAATAGTAGTAATAGTATGGCAGTTGTTGTGCAACGGATTTCATGTATCAGAAAAATTGTTTCCAAAACCTTCTGCGATCGCACAGGCACTGGTTGAAAATTTTGGAACGGTTATCCGGCCGGATCTGATCATTTCTGTAAAAAATATTTTTATTGGATATCTGATAGCCGTACCGATTGGTTTTGTGATTGCAGCAGTCTGCTCTCAGTTTCGATTGATAACGAAAGCCGTTACACCGGTTTTGATTATTTTGATGATCACACCGATGTCTACACTGGTTCCGATTTTTAAATTGAGTATGGGTGTATCATCCACATTGAAGCTTCTGGTTATTGTTCTGCAGGTGGCTCCGGTAATTGCATTAAACAGTCTGGGTGGATTCGCAAATCCGCCGGAACGGAACGTGTGTGTATTAAAGGCCATGGGATGCAGCCGTTGGAGTATTTTTTTCCGGGTGGCATTTCCAAATGCATTGCCACAAGTGTTTACGGGGCTGGAACTCGGATGTATTCTTGGAACCATTGCATCCATGGGAGCAGATATGTCAGTTGGGCAGGGTGGATTAGGATACCGGGTTTCGGTTTATGCATCGTTTGCCGCAACCTCTTCCGCATTTGCAACAATTATTGTTGCCGCGGTTGTAGGTGTTGTACTGTTTGAGATCGTTGCCTTTATAGAACGTCTTGTGATGAAGTGGAAATAAAAGGAGGGGGCTGTTGATATGGAACCGAAAATTAAAATTGAACATTTGGGAAAAGTGTTTTCTACAAGAAAAAAGGATATTGTGGCTCTGGATGATGTAAATATGCAGTTTGCACCAGGAGAATTTGTTTCCATTGTAGGACCGAGTGGATGTGGGAAGTCTACGATTATTCGTATGGTGGATGATATCATTAAGCCGACATCGGGTAAAATAACAGTGGACAATGTGATTTATGACAATCAGGTGCCAATCACAAAAGAACAGATAAAAAAACTGGGATTTATCTTTCAGTTACCCAATTTGTATCCGTGGCTCACAATTCGGGAAAATCTCCAGTTACCGTTGAAGGTATATGGGATGATGGATCAGGAGCACCTGGATTATGTGGAAGAACTTTTAGATATGATCGGTTTATCAGATTGTGGGGATGTTTATCCAAGTGAAATTTCCGGTGGTATGGCACAGAGAATCGGAGTGATCAGGGGAATGGTACATAAGCCGGAAATGCTTATGATGGATGAACCGTTTGGAGCACTTGATGATGAAACCAGAGAGCATTTGAATATTGAAATGCTTAACATCTGGGAAAAGACAAAAATGACTATTATTTTTATCACACATAATGTTTCCGAGGCAGTACTTTTAAGTCAGAGGATTTATGTCATGCAGTCCCATCCAGGGAAAGTCAAGGCAGAGGTAACTATTCCGTTTGAAGGCGAACGGACATTGGAATTACTCGGGAAACCGGAGTTTGGACATTACTGCAGGAAAATTGAAGATTTGATTGGAAAGATTGATTTGAATGATGTGGTTTAGGAGGTGGATCGCATGGAACGGTTAAAGAGAAATTTGAAATATATCAATGCGGTTTCTGCTGTAATGCCACCGCTGGTTCTGATTATTTTTATACTGTTATTCTGGCAGTTAAACTGTGTTATTAACAATATTCCTGCCTGGCAGCTTCCGAAACCAAGTGATATTATTTTAGCTTTCTTTTCGGAGTTTACAGAAACACTGCCTTATCTGGCAAGTACGTATTTTAATATTATTATTGGATTTATTCTTTCCGTTGCTATTGGAATTGTACTGGCACTGATACTTACAAATTCGAGAATATTGAGTATGGCACTTACACCGCTCATTGTCATTTTATGCTGTGTTCCAATGGTCACACTGGTTCCTTTGTTTCTTGTTTCCATGGGAATTGGATCGGGACCGAAGATTCTTACAATTATTATTCAGTGTTTTCCTATTGTAAATATGAATGCATGTGTCGGATTTGCCAATGTAGATCCGTCCCGTATAGAACTGATGGAATCTATGAAAGCGACAAAAGTACAGATGTATCGTTATTGTATTTTCCGTGATGCGATGCCAAGTATTTTTACAGGTATTAAACTTGCGTCCGTACTGGCAATGATTGCAGGAATATCTGCAGAACTTTGCGGAGGCTCCGGTGGGCTTGGAAATCAGATCAGCACTCTGATCAGTTATTCAAAAACGCCGGAAGCATTTGGAAATCTGATCTTTGTCATTATATTGGGAATGGTACTTTATTATTTTGTCAGTTTTTTGGAAAAGAAACTGACAAAGGGAATGTAACAAATGTCATATGACATTTAGATATATGATTTTAAGGAGGACGTAATTATGAAAAATAACATGATGGGAAAAGTAATTTCACTTGTATTGACAGTTACTTTAGCTGCAACGGTATTTGTGGGCTGTGGAAGTTCTGGCAGCTCTGGTGGAGAAGCAGGATCAAAAGATGGTCTTAAGAAAGTAAATATTGTCAGTCCGACTTCGCTGGCTTCTATGGATTTGTGTTGGATTTATGCAGCAGATGGGCTTGGATTCTTTAAAGACGAAGGAATTGAAGTAAACATGATAGAATCTACCGATGGATCAGATCCAAAGATACTGGGTTCCGGGCAGGCTGATTTTGGTGCATTTTCCCCGTCGGTTGGTCTTACAGCAGTTCAGTCAGGTGTTGATAATGTGGAAGGAATCTGTAATGTTGTTGCTTACAATATGTTTGGTATTGCTGTAAATAAAACAGGCGGAATTAAGGACTGGTCAGATCTTACGGGAAAACAGATAGGATTTGTTGCAGATACAGCAAGTTCCTTATATGATCCAATTTTAAAGGCTGCAGGCGTAGATCCGTCCAGTGTATCTTATGTTAATTATGGTACATCTGAGTATGAAGCATTAAATACAGATCAGGTTCCGGCAATGGGTACATGGCTGTCAGAGTATTATATGTGTGAAGGTATGGGATACGACTGGGATTATCTAAGTGGAAATGATGTTCTTCCACAGATGGCAAATTCTCTCTGGGTAAACACAGATTATGCTAAGAAAAATCCGGAAATTGTTAAGAAAGTTGTAAAAGCAGTCACAAAAGCAATGTATGCATGTTATTACAATCCAGAAGCAGTGGCAGATATTACACTGGTAAAATATCCATCTATTGAGATCACATGGGATGGTGCAGTTGGTGCGGTAAAAGGTAATGCAGCTGGTATGTTTGGTATTGAAGAGAGTGAGCAGCAGAAAAACATTGATGAAAAGCAGATCGGTGTCTATGATACGGATGTGGTAAAGCAGACAATTGAAAATTTAAAAACAGGTGGTGCGCTTACAGAAGATATGGATTATGCAAGCCATTATACAAATGATTATACACAGCCGGATATTGATTATTCTGAGGTTGAAAAGGTATGTGATTCATACGAATTTCAGTCAAAAGTATATAAAGAAGCAAATTAGTTTGTACAGAAAAATGGAATTCCTGCTTTAGATGGAATTCCGTTTTTCGTTAGGAGTAAGAGCGATGAAAAAATGGAATCCTTATGCAGATACAATATTAAAACATGCAAATATTTATACGGCAGATACGGACATTGCAAAGATCCAAAATGGAATTTATGAGTTTCCGGTGATTGCGGATGGATATATTGCCATAAAAGACGGAAAGATTATTGAAGTTGGAGAAACATGGAATTCCTCTTTGGAGGGACCACAGACAAAATTGTTGGATGTGCAGGGAAAAACAGTGATTCCGGGATTAATTGATTCTCATATGCATGCCATGAAGGCAGGACTTGCCATGAAATTTATTAATTGTAATACATGTACCTGTCTGGAGGATATGCTGGGACGAATCAGGGAACGTGTGGCAGGTGCGAAAGAAGGAACGTGGCTCAAAGCATCTGCGTTTAATGAATTAAGCTGGAATGACGGGCAGCGCCCAACACGGGAAAATCTGGATGCAGTAACCGGAGATCATCCGTTTATCGCAGCAAGATTGTGTGGACATGTGATTGTAGCAAATTCCAAAGCAATGGAGATTGCGGGAATAACCAAAAATACACCAGATCCGGAAGGCGGTACGATTGGAAAAGACACCGATGGGAATCTGACTGGGTGGTTTTATGAGCCGGCAGCCATGGAACTGATCGACCGTTATTATCCGAAGCCGTCAGAGGCAGATTATGTGGAAGCGATTGCGGATATTGGTAACTATATGCATAGTGTAGGTCTATCATCCGTGATTGACTGTAATCTGGATTTTGAGGAAACGAGAGCATACAGTGTGGCATTACAAAATGGAAAACTTGGTTATCGCGCAAATGTCAGCTTTTATATGGATAAAGCGTTAGGAAATGTGAAATATCATATCAATCGTTTGAATGAGATGATGGCAGTTACAAATTTTGGAAACGATATGCTTAAATTTAACGGTGTAAAAATATTATTTGACGGAATACCTGCCAGCGGTACCGCATATATGCGTAAAAATTATAAGCATATGCCACAGACGCGGGGCTTTACTACAATTACGGGAGAGGAACTGGAAGAGGTTGCAGAGGCAGCGGCAAAAAATCACTGGCAGATGGCAGTGCATGCAATTGGGGATGCCGCAATGGATCTTGTTTTGAATGCATATGAAAAGGCAGCAGAAAAATATGATGTTTCAAAAAACAGAAACTATATTATACATGCTGTTTTTCCAAGAGAAGATATGCTTTCTAAATTCAAAAATTTAAATATTGCTGTGACATTACAGCCGACCATTATGGGCTGCATGGGAGAAGAAGCAGTACTGGATGAAATTGACAGTGAGGTAAATCAGCCAGCAGGGTGGTATTTCAAAAACGGTATTATATGTGGTGGAAGCACGGATTGTCCGGTGGTAGACTGTAATCCGTTTTTAGGTATGAGCAAGGCAGTCAGCCGTGTCTGTTTTGACGGCAGGGTGCATGGATCACAGAATCGTGTAACGCCACAGCAGGCATTGTTGATGTGGACTTTAAATTCTGCGTATCTGTGTCATGCTGAAGAAAAAACCGGATCTATTACCGTTGGAAAATATGCGGATCTTGTGATTATTGATACACCGATTCTTCAGGTGGATGCAGAGCAAATTGCACAGACAAAAGTGGAGCAGATGTTTTTGAACGGAAAACTTGTTTACAGCAGATAAAAATAAAAGAAAGAAGGAATGAATATGAATAACTATCAATGGTATCCCTATGCAGATCTTGTTTTGAAAAATGCAAATATATATACGGTTGATCTTACGATTTCGGAAATTCAGAGTGGAAAGTATGATTTTACAATTATTTCAAACGGATATATTGCAATAAAAGATGGAAAAATCATAAGTGTTGGAGAAGGAATGGATGAGAGTTTTATCGGACCGGAAACCCATGTGGAGGATGTAGAAGGAAAAACAGTGATACCGGGACTGATTGATTCCCATATGCATGCCATGTTTGCCGCGATGGATCTGAGTAATGTTGCTTTGGAAAAGTGTAAATCACTCGAAGAGATGCTTGGTTTATTAAAGAACCGTGCAGCAGAGGAACCAGCAGGAAAATGGATCAAAGGTGCAGCGTGGAATGAATTAAGCTGGAATGATGGCAGAAAACCGGATCGGGCGGTATTGGACAGTGTTTCCACGGAGCATCCGATTTTTGCAAAACGTCTGTGTTGTCATGTTATTGTGGCAAATTCCATGGCATTAAAACTGGCGGGAATCACAAAAGATACACCCGATCCGGATGGTGGAAGAATTGGCAGGGATGAAAATGGTGAACCGGATGGATGGTTGTATGAAAATTCTGCAATGGATCTGGTCGAAAAGGTATTTCCGGCAAAGACAGAGGATGAACTCGTTGACGGTATTGTTGGAATTGGTAAATATATTAACAGCGTTGGAATCACATCACTGATCGATTGTAATATGACGTTTGATTGTATGCGGTCTTATAAAGAGGCTTATAAGGCAGGAAAACTGACATATCGTGATAACATGATGTTTTATCTGGATAAGGCGATCGGAGATATACCATATCACTTAAATCGCATTAAGGAAATGGTATGCGTGACAGGCTTCGGCGATGATATGTTAAAGATGAATGGTATCAAAGTAACCTATGATGGAATTCCAGCTACAGGAACTGCGTATATGCGGAAAAACTATGCTCATATGCCGGAAACCAGGGGCGGCACCACGATCACAGCGGAGGAATTAAAAGAAGTGTGCCGTTATGCGTCGAAATATAACTGGCAGGTCGGTGTGCATACAATTGGTGATATGGCAATGGATGAAGCGTTGGATGCATTTGAAGCAGGTGGTGTGGAAAAAGATAATAAAAAGAATCGGAATTATCTGATTCATGCAGTATTTCCACGGAAGGATATGATTCCGCGTATGAAGAAAATGAATACACCGGTAACATTACAGCCGACAATCATGGGTACGATGGGAGAAGAGGCGATTCTGACAGAGGAAGACCGTGAGGTCAATCAACCGGCAGGATGGTATTTTAAAGAAGGAATTATCTGTGGGGGAAGTTCAGATTTTCCGGTAGTAGACTGTAATCCATTTATTGGAATGGGAAAAGCAATCAGCAGACGATGTCTGGATGGAAACGTACATGGTAAGCAGCATTGTCTTACTCCAAAGCAGGCACTGATCATGTGGACGATGAATTCTGCATATTTTACGTTTGATGAAGATAAACTAGGTTCTGTAGAAGCGGGAAAAATTGCTGATCTGGTTGTGATTGACCGGCCGATTCTGGAACTGGCACCAGAGGAGATTGAGCAGACAAAAGTTCTGAAGACCTATCTGGGTGGAAAACTTGTATATGAGGCATAGGGTAAGGAGGATATTTTATGGCAAAAATTGCGACCGTAGCCTTTCATGCAGTACATGATAAGGAAGAAAATTTAAGACATTATATCGAGTATATTGAAAAAGCAAAAGCACAGTCCGTGGATCTTATTGTATTTCCGAAGCTGTCTTTGCAGGCGTTTCCGCCAAGTATGGCGGCAACAGATCCACAAAGCGCACTTTATATCCACAAAACAGCAGAAGTAATTCCAGAGGGAAATGCCTGTCAGACTCTGATCAAAAAGGCAAAAGAATGTAATATGTATATCTGTTTTGGAATGGCGGAACAGGATAAAGAACGTTGTGATGTGATTTATAATTCTGCAGTACTAATAGGACCGGAAGGTTATATTGGTCACTATCGGAAAGTACACCAGCCTGGAACAGAACGGCTTTATTATTTCCCGGGAAATGATTACTATGTATTTGATACACGAATTGGAAAAATCGGTATTATGATCTGTTATGACCGTCTGTATCCGGAGGCTGCTCGTATTTTGAAATTAAAAGGGGCAGAGCTGATTCTCTGCCCGACAGCATTTCCGGCATTTGAAAAATCTGAAAATGATGGTTCCCTGCATATTTACTTGATTTCAAATGAAATGCGTGCAATTGAAAATATGGTGTGTATCGTTGATGCAAATACAGTCAGCGAAGAAACACCCGATGGGTTTGAAGCCGGGCATTCGAGAATATTAACTCCAATGGGGCAGACACTTGCAACTACCGGCTTTGAGGAAGGAATGGCAGTTGCAGAGATAGATCCGGCCGAGGCGGTCATGGACTGTGTCTGCACATCCATGATTGGTACAACAAATTTTGTAAAAGATCTGCGCCCGGATACTTATGGAGAACTTACAAAAACTACACCATATCATTTTATGGGAGGATTTGTAAAAACTGATAAAGAGACCGGGCATACTAGTGTATAGGGAAACAAGATCGGTTCTGATTATGCCTCCACAGAATAACCAGACGGCTCGTTACTGTCAGAAGAAGTTTCCTCACGGGAAGCGATTTCTTTATTATTTTCGGTTCGTGTGATCTCTCCGTTATTCAGCATCTGTTGAAGCTGGAAGGTAGAATACGAAGAAAGATCAGTCGTGGATGATGTACTGGAACTGCTGGAAGAGTCATCACTGCTGGATTTCGATGAAACGGCTGTAGTTTCCAGATTTTTTCCCTGTGTGGAAATGGTGACAGTATCGCCATCTTTATCCTGTGTGGTGGTTTCATCCTGAGCAGCAGAGGTTTTCATGTTTGTTGCCGGTTTAGCCGTTGCGGTTGTCTTTGTGGCAGCGGAAGCTTCTGCGTTTTTGGAAGCCGTAGAAGTGCCGGAAAGCTTTGTGCTGGAAAATGTGGAAGTGTTGTTTAAGTTCAGTGAGTTTGCAGAAATTGATTGTGTCATAAAATTTTCCTCCTAAATATCATCTATTTACTGATAAATGCCATTTACCGTGACATCAAAAGTAGCATCTTTACCGTTCAGATCATCGTTGCCGTAGTCATCAGGAAAGGTTACTTTTACTGTTACGTTATCCCCCGGATGGGCACCAATCAACTGATCCTCAAAATCATCAATGTAGGATCCGGAACCAATGGTCAGATCTGTTCCCTGTCCTTGGGTATCTCCACCGTCAAAAGCC
>ERZ1026882.930-NODE-930-length-13510-cov-5.904274_pt1 | contig 13510 bp, 10 predicted proteins | sample MGYA00380171_ERZ1026882 | MGnify/ENA primary metagenome ERZ1026882 (study PRJEB33269, sample SAMEA4719807) | human gut metagenome | biome: human-associated habitat; feature: organic feature; material: feces | place: Cameroon | collected 2013-10 ...
GCCGATGATTCTGTGATAATCTTTTTCGAATTCACTTCTAAGGTCTGCATCACCAAATTTTTGACTCTTGTGTCTGTTCTGTCTTTGACGTTTTGTTGATAAAAGCCTTGTCCATTCCATTTTCGTGCTCCTCCTTCATATTTTAATCTACAAAATTTGCCACCGGAAGTTCCTGTAGGCGGCAGCTTCTCTTGCATCCCCTTGTACAAAAAGTGTCCAGCCGGAGATCCGGCTGAACACCTTATTCATAACATTTTCTTTCTATGTTCATTCAACACTAATCCAGATAGATCGGCGGCTCATAATCTTTTCCGAGAAGTGCCTTTTTACGTTCCTGATATCCAAGGAATGCCCACTCCGTCATATCTGTCCACTGATGTTTTCCTCTGTCATATACCTGTACATAGCCGATTCTCTTCGGATGCATTCTTACGCTGTTTGATTCATATTCATGTCCTGTGTAAGGATTAAGTTCACCTTTACTGAGATCCTCTTCATCGGATGTGAATAAGTCTTCTTCATTTTCCTGCGCATACCGGCTCTGATATCCGTTATTCTCATAACTGGAGGTCTCATCAGCTGCTGTATATGTTTCCTCCTGTTCCGGTTCCTCCGGCATAAATTCTTCTGCAAGTTTCTCTGACTCACCGTCTCCCGAATAATCAAATTCATGATACTGGATTTCCGGCTTTTCTTCTTTTGTCGGTTCTTCATGCGCTGGTTCTTCTTCATGCTTTTTACGTATTCCGAAGAGCGCTCTCCATCCATGCGCTTTCTTCTCCGGTTCAGCTTTCTTCGGCTCCGGTTTTTCCGGTTCCTCTGGCTCTTCTACTTCCGGTTCTGACTCATGAGCTGACTCCTCTGCATATTCCGGTTCCGACTCATAAGCCGGCTCCTCTGTATATTCCAGCTCACTTTCATAGGCTGGTTCTTCTGCGTATTCTGGCTCTGCTTCATACACCGGTTCTTCTGCATATTCTGGCTCTGCTTCATACACTGGTTCTTCTGCATATTCCGATTCTGACTCATACACCGGCTCATCTTCATATGCAGGTTTCTCAGCATGCTCCTCTACACCCGCTGCAGGTTCTTCTTCACTTACAGTCACCGACTCTTCTGCTTCCGGTGTCACAGCTTCCGAACTTCCGGTTTCTTCCACCGGCTCCTGTATCTCTTCTTCCTGCTCTTCTATTTCTGTGACAGGTTCTGCTGTCGCTTCTTTCTCTCTTACAAAATCAAATATTGTTTCCTGAACATATTCCGGATCTGGCTCTACAACCTTTTTAGACTTCTTCTTTTTCTTCTTTTCTATTGCATCTAATTCTTTATGAATATCTACAAGCTCACCTATCGTAATATCTCTTTCTTCTGCTTTGGCAGGTGTTTTCTTCTTTTCAGGCTCTGTAATTTTCTGGGCCTTTGAAGGCTTCTCTTCATGCTCCTCATGTTCTTCTAATATATCCAGATAAAACGGACACTCAAGAATCTTTGCGATCATTCGCATATCCTGCTCCTGGAAATTATCTCTGCCAAGACGCTGGGTCAGATTCTGGCGCGACATCTTCTTTCCTGTCTGTTTTTCTATCTTCTCTGCAAGTTCTTTGATCGTCATCCCTTTACGGCTCAGAATGATCTTGACCTGTTCTCCAAACGTTAATTCCAACATTCTTTTCCTCCTTATTATTCTTACTCTCCCATACTCTCCTCGTGTGCTTTTTTATGGTTTTGTAAACATTTTTCTATCTTGATAAATCTTTATTTTTCCCTTTTATATTCTAACAAATCACAGAAAACACGTCAACTCTGCTTACGTTACATTTCCCCGAAAATAAAGGCTAAAAATGAAGTTTTTCATTCAGTTTTTTAACGGTCTTTTCATCCATTTTGACCATTTTTCTATCATAAGAAATGATTCCATTTACCTCTTCTTCTATATCTGATAATTGTGTGTAAACAGTTGCACTTAATCCACGGCTGATATTCGGAATAATGAGCTTTTTTATCAATTTCTCATAGCCCGCCGTAAGTTCTCTTTTTCTCTTGAACTTTTTATAACCATAGACCTTTTTCTCGTACATACTATGCTTCGGGATCTGCAGCGAATACCCGCCAAACTCAGTAAGTGCCGTTACCCTCTTTTCCGGTGTTACATGCAAAGGGAAGAAATAATCATGGATGCTTCGTATATCCCCGCACCCCTGATCAAACCAGCCGCTCGCAGAATCTGTCAGCCTGTAAGGATCTTCTGCCCTTACTATATCTGTCATCTTCTTTGTCTGAAACTGTCCCCATCCTTCATTAAAAATAACCCATGTAACAATGGATGGATGATTATAAAGCAATCGAACCGTCTCCTTCATCTCTTTTTCAAACTGTCTCTGCCCGGCCGGATCCTGACGTCCCATCAGATGAATCCTGGTATCTTTTGCCCGGATATGCATTCCCTCCATGGCTGTCGCCATATACGTTACATACCAGCTCTTATAATCTCGTCCTCCGTTCACCATATCCTGCCAGACCAGCATACCGATACGGTCGCAGTGATAATACCATCTCTGCGGTTCTATCTTAATATGCTTGCGGATCATATTGAACCCCAGGTCCTTCATCTTCTGGATATCATAGATCATCGCTTCATCACACGGCGGTGTGTATAGACCATCCGGCCAATATCCCTGATCCAGTACTCCCTTTTCAAAATACGGCTCATTGTTCAAAAATATCCTCGGTATTCCCTCTTTGTCATTTTTAACTTCTACCTTACGCATGGCAAAGTAACTTTCTACCGAATCCTCTCCCATCCTCACATGAAGATCATACAGAAATGGATCTTCCGGACTCCAGCTTCTCATATGTGGGATCATGATCACACACGGCTTTCCCGTCTTTCCGGATGCTTTCACCGGCCACATCTTTCTTGCCGTTATCGTAACTTCGTAATCAATATCTTTTATGCCATGTTCTTCTTCCATCTGGATCATTATAGAAGACTGGTCATAAAGAGGTGTGATCTTAAGATGTCCGATATAACACTCTGGAACTTTTTCAATCCATACGGTCTGCCAGATTCCACTCTGTGCCGTATAGAACATCCCACCGTTTTTAAGTTTCTGTTTTCCCCTGCTATAATAACAAGTCTCCGAATAATCTCTTACTTTTACGGTCAACAGATTCTTTTCTTCTTTTAATGCTTCCGTAATATCATATGAAAATGGAAGATAGCCTCCCACATGCTTTCCCTGTTTCTTTCCATTTATATATACGACCGCACACTGATCTACCGCTCCGAAGTGAAGGATCCATCTGCTTCCCTTCTCCGGCTTTACTTCATCCGGAAGCCTTCTCTTATACCATAGATATTCTTCTGGTTTTAACTGTTTGTTTACCCCCGACAATACAGCTTCCGGCGAAAACGGAACCAGGATATCCCCATCCATTTTCTTTGGAAATCCTTTTGTTTCTCTTATTGCATATTTCCATATTCCGTTCAGATTTACATAGCTTTTTCTGCGCATGAGCGGTCTTGGGTACTCCCCTAGTACATTCTTTTCATTTATATTGTCTGCCCATTTTGTCATTAACTGTTTCATGTTCATACACCCCTTTATTAAGCAAGTCTGACTTCGTGTAATCTCCCCTCGATCTCATTATCTGTCGTAATTACCGCGACCCTTGCGTCCCCCTGCTCCAGTTCGTACTCCCTGCACAGATATTTCTCCGGATATTCCTCAGGCTGCTTTTTCAGATATGGTATACCGTCCTGTCCCCAGGCAAATTCATATGTGCGCATGTCCAGGCCCATTCCTCTTCTGGTTGCTTTCATAAAGCTTTCTTTTAATACCCAGAAGCGGTAAAACCACTCCGCCTGTTCTTTTTCATCCTTCCCATTGCGGATGATCTCACATTCTTCCCGGCAAAAATACCGTTCTGCCACCGGCATCCGCAGCTTTCCCTTCATCTCCACATCACAGCCTGTCTGAACATCTTCACGGTCACTACAGGCACACAATACATATTTTCCCGAATGTGACAGATTGAAAACTGCCGATTCCGGAAGTCTCAGAGCCTTCTTCATCTTTTCCCACAATATCCAGGCACCGACACTCCTTGCTTTGTCATCCACATTTTTAAGTTTATCCGCTTTATCTTTTCTCCACTCAGGCACTTTATCATAATATGCCTGATACGTCTCTTCTATTAGTAATGGTGTAATATCTGCTGCCCAAACACTTACCATTTTCCCACTCCTTTTTTACTATACAATTTTAGTCTAACACACTTTTTTAAAAATGAAAGAATTTATCGAATAAAAGTGTTGACAATCAAATCCCATTGCGTTAATATATCATTAGTTTCATACTTTAAGTAATTAAAGTTTTGCAGTGCGAATATTTTACAGTGCGAATATACTAGACTCACACGGGGAAAAAAATATCACACAGGCACAATTATCATACATGTTGGAGGATATTTATTATGATTATCGTATTAAAACCACGCACTACAAAAGATGATGTTTCTCGTGTCGAGAACATGGTCAAAAAGAGAGGACTTAACACACACGTTGTACAGGGCGAAGAGATGACAGTTATCGGTTGTATCGGTGACACAGCCAAAGTCGATTCCAAATTATTCGAAATTGATTCTGCAGTCGATAAAGTTATGCATGTACAGGAGCCATACAAATTAGCCAACCGTGCATTCCATCCGGAAGATTCCATCATCGATGTATCCGGTGTAAAAGTTGGCGGCGACAACCTGACAATGATCGCCGGTCCTTGTTCCGTAGAATCTTACGAACAGGTACTTGAAATCGCCCAGGCTGCAAAAGCTTCCGGAGCCAACTTACTCCGCGGAGGTGCATTCAAGCCAAGAACAAGTCCTTATTCATTCCAGGGACTCGGACTGGAAGGACTCGACATCTTAACAGCTGTAAAAGAAGCAACAGGACTTCCGATCGTAACCGAACTGATGTCAGACAAATACCTCGATATCTTTAACGAGAAAGTAGATCTTATCCAGATCGGTGCACGTAACATGCAGAACTTCGATCTGTTAAAAGAATTAGGACAACTTGACCGTCCAATCCTTTTAAAGAGAGGTCTGAACGCAACTTACGAAGAATGGATCATGTCAGCAGAATACATCATGGCATCCGGTAATGAAAATGTCATCCTCTGCGAACGCGGAATCCGTACTTTCGAAAGCTATACAAGAAATACTCTGGATCTTCAGAGTATCCCGGTACTTCGTAAACTGACACATCTTCCGATCATCGTTGACCCAAGTCATGCGGGCGGCAAATGGTGGTTAGTAGATTCTATGGCAATGGCCGCTGTAGCAGCAGGAGCCGACGGACTGATGATAGAAGTACACAATGATCCGGAATCCGCACTCTGCGACGGAGCTCAGTCATTAAAACCTAAGAAATACGACGAATTGATCAAAAAGGTTTCACAGATTGCAGGTGTTGTCGGCAAGACGATCTAATGCAGATAACCTGCCACTGGCAGTTCCTTACGAACGCATGGCGGTTCAGACAAAAACCTTACAGGAGTATATATTATGAAACTTACAGTTAATCTGGGAAAAGACAGTTATCCTATCTATATTGAAAATAACATATTATCCCAGGCCGGAGATTACATCCGAAAGATCTACCACGGAAAACGCATTATGATCATTTCCGATGACAATGTATTTCCGTTATATGGTGACCGGCTGATCCATACATTGGACTCCACTTACGAATGTCACCATCTGGTACTTCCTCACGGTGAATCAACCAAGGATTTCCAGACACTTCCGACTGTCTACAAGGCAATGCTGGAGTCAAAGATTTCCCGTAGTGATCTGGTCATCGCTCTTGGCGGCGGTGTCATCGGTGATCTTGCAGGATTTGCCGCTTCCAGTTATCTAAGAGGTGTAAGACTGGTACAGATCCCAACTTCACTGTTGGCGCAGGTTGATTCTTCTGTCGGTGGAAAAGTCGCAGTAGACCTTCCGGAAGGCAAGAATCTGGTCGGCGCATTCTATCAGCCTTCACTGGTGCTGATCGATCCACTGGTACTTAACACGCTGAAGGAACGATTTATCAACGATGGTATGGGAGAGGTTATCAAATACGGCTGCATCAAAGATGCGGATTTATTTAGTACCTTGGAATCACACAGTTCTTTTGAAGATTTAAAAGAAGAACTGCCTGCCATCATCACACGCTGTGTAGATATCAAACGAATGGTTGTAGAAAATGATCAGTTTGACACAGGTGAGCGTATGTTACTGAATTTCGGACATACACTGGCTCACACCATTGAACAACATTTCCATTATCAGCGGGAAAGTCATGGCGAAGCCGTTGCCATCGGCATGTATCAGATCACCAGGATTGCCGAAGAAAAAGGATTAACACCAAAAGGAACTGCAGAACGTATCCAGAAGGTTTTAAAGACCTACGGACTTCCGTTTGAATGCGGTCTCACTCTTGGGACATTAACCGAAGCGATTGCCTTGGATAAGAAGAATCTGAACGGTAATCTCAACGTCATACTACTTCATGAAATCGGTGACAGCTACATCGAAGCTACAGACATTCAGTTCTTTGCTGAAACAGCAAGGCTTGTATAAATAACAACAATTCTACGGACCGGCCTTATATGGCACTTCGTAATCAGAAAATAATGAATGTAATTTTGGAGGATATATATCATGGGTAAATTAGAAGGAAAAATCGCAATTGTAACAGGATCAGGAAAAGGCATCGGACGTGACGCAGCACTTGCTATCGCTGCTGAAGGTGCCACTGTCGTAACAGTAGCAAGAACACAGTCTGATCTTGATGAAACAGTAAAAATGATCGAAGATGCCGGCGGAACAGCAATCTCACTTTCCAGAGACCTTACAGACGGAGAACAGGTTGCCGACATGGTTAAAACTGTTGTTGATAAATACGGAAGAATTGATATTCTCGTTAACAATGCAGGCGGATACCCAAAAGAGATCTACAAAAATATCGAACATCAGGCAATTAAGATCTGGGAATGGTCAGAAGAACAGTGGGATCAGATCATCAAAACAAACTTGAGAATCCCATTCCTTGTAACTAAAAATGTTGTACCTGTAATGATAAAACAAGGAAAAGGAGATATCGTAAATGTATCTTCAAGAATGGGTCGTATTGCATCTCAGATGGGTGCATACGCTGTTGCAAAAGGCGGTATCGTAACCATGACCAAGACAACTGCCATCCAGACCAAAGAATACGGAATCAAATGTAATGCCGTATCTCCTGGAATCGTAGACACACCGGGACAGAGAGTCTACAACCACTCTGTAGGACAGGACGGCTGCCCGATGGGAAGCTCAAAAGATGTTGCAAAAGCAATCATCTATCTGCTGGCAGATTCACCGGCAGTTATGACAGGACAGTCTATCGACCTGTTCACAACAGTATAGAACCAAATGACTACAAGAGACACTGTCATCACTGGCAGTGTCTCTTGTAGTCACTTCACAATTATTAACAATTCGTTCGTCTTTTCATCACACTTTCATCACAATTGCACTCTATACTATAAATTGTTCGAAAGAACAACACTTTAAATCTTTTTCATAACTTTTTCCTCAGGACTGCACTCCTCCCAAATAATGCAGTCCTTTTTTAATTTATCAAGCCGAAGCTGCCCGGACCTCCATACTTCCTAACTTTTATTCCGTGGATATCGAATGCCTGAAAAATCAAATGGCGAAGACGTAACCTTTTCGATACCGGAAGGTCAGGGAAAATAGCGGAACATCACCATAAATCACTAAATTTTTCAGAGATTAATACTATTTTCTGTACCTCAGTGGTCTTCACAAAGTTACCGCCTACGCCACTTAATTGATTAACTTCTGCAGCCAGTCACGACTTGAAGAAAACAGTATAAAGTGGTTCTAGTGAATGTGGAGTGCCCTTAGAAAAAGTTAGAGAGTCAGAATCCCCGTTAAAGGAATGTAGTGAACCTGTCTGAGCCCAATGGGGCGAGTTGTGAACATAATTCCTTTGCTTTTAGGGGATTCTGGCTCTCTTAGTTTTTCTTAGGGCATGGAACCTGAACAAGAACCACTTTATACTGTTTTCTTCAAGGACCGAGAGGCCGATTTTGTTAATTGATTAAATGTCAACCAAATTTATTTTCCCGGCTGTCCATAATAAGCATTTGCTCCATGTTTTCTATAGTAATGCTTATCCTGTAATTCCTGTGGTGCAGGTTTAACGTCTGGGTTGATCATTTCGCATCTTGCTGCCATCTTGGCAACTTCCTCTAATACTACTGCGTTGTGAACTGCTTCGTGAGCATCTTTGCCCCATGTGAATGGTCCATGGTTCTTGCAGAGTACTGCAGGTGTTGCAACATAGTCCAGATCATCTTCATCGAATCTGTCTGCGATCAGGACACCTGTATTTTTCTCATAAGCTTCATCGATTTCTTCTTTTGTAAGATTTCTTACACATGGTACTGTTCCGTACAGGTAATCTGCATGTGTAGTTCCGTAGCAAGGGATTCCTCTTCCTGCCTGAGCCCAGCTTGTTGCCCAAGGAGAATGTGTATGTACAACACCACCAATGTTCGGGAATCTGTTATACAGCTCTACATGTGTTGCTGTATCAGAAGATGGATTTAAGTCTCCCTCTACTTTATTACCCTGAAGGTCTACAACTACCATATCTTCCGGTGTTAATTTATCATAATCTACTCCACTTGGTTTGATTACGAAAAGACCTTTTTCACGGTCGATTCCGCTTACATTTCCCCATGTGAATGTTACCAGGTCATATTTTGGAAGAAGCATGTTTGCTTCATATACTTCTTTTTTTAATTCTTCCAGCATTTCTTTCTATCTCCTTTATATTTCTGTTACTGCGGAAAAGCTGTTATCAACATTTTCCCCTTGTATATAAGAATATGCAGATACGGGGACATAACCTATGCCCCCTCTGCTTTCATATAATATTTCTTACAGATCTACACAAGCTCTGCGCTCTACGTCAAGACCTTTCTTGTATGTCTCCATAAATGCTTCGTATCCAGCTACGCCTTCCGAATCCGGATCGATTCTGCTTCCGGCATCGCTTCCGAATACTTTATTCTTCAGGTAGTCTTCCAGCTTCTCGCCTTCTTCACGTTTTACCATGTACTCAGCAAGAATAGCCATTCCCCATGGTCCGCCTTCGCCTGCTGTCTCCATAACTACTACAGGTGTGTTGATCGCATCTGCAAGGATCTTCTGTCCGACACCTTTTGTCTTGAAGAGTCCGCCATGTCCAAGAACGGTATCAATCTCAACACCTTCGTCTTTTGTTAAGATATCCATTCCGACTTTGATAACGCCAAGTGCTGTGTACAGGTGAGATCTCATGAAGTTAGCCAGATTGAATTTTGTCTCTGGTGTTCTGACTACCATTGGGCGTCCTTTTTCTACATTTGTGATAGGCTCGCCTGCGTAGTTACCATAAGAAAGGATTCCACCACAGTCAGCATCGCCTTCCAGTGCTTTATTGTAAAGTGTTCCATACATCTGATTCATGTCTACGTCTGCTCCGATAGAATCAGCGAATTCTTTGAACAGATTTACCCATGCATTCAGATCTGTTGTTCCGTTATTGGAATGTACCATGGCAACCAGACTTCCGTCAGGTGTTGTAACCATGTCGATCTCTGTATGTAAGTCTTTCAGAGGTTTCTCAAGGACAACCATAGAGAAGAATGAAGTACCAGCGGAAATGTTGCTTGTACGCTGTGCTACGCTGTTTGTAGCTACCATACCTGTTCCTGCATCTCCTTCCGGAGGACAAAGCGGGATTCCGGCTTCCAGATTACCTGTAGGGTCAAGTTTCTTTGCTCCTTCTTCTGTCAGGATACCGGCTGCGTCTCCTGCTACCAGAACTTTAGGAAGAATCTCTTTTATTTTCCATGGATAGTTCTCACCTTCGATGAGTTTATCGAACTTCTGGATCATTTCTTCATCATAGTCTTTTGTATTCATGTCGATTGGGAACATTCCGGATGCATCTCCTACACCAAGAACCTTCTCACCTGTCATCTGCCAGTGGATATATCCTGCAAGTGTTGTCGTGAATGCGATATCTTTTACATGATCTTCTTTATCCAGAATGCACTGATACAGATGTGCGATACTCCATCTCAGCGGAATATTATACTGGAACAGATCTACCAGCACTTCGGAAGCTTTTCCTGTATTGCTGTTTCTCCATGTCTGGAATGGTGCAAGAAGCTTTCCTTCTTTGTCAAATGCCATATATCCGTGCATCATGGCACTGAATCCGATCGCTCCCAGTTTCTTGATCGTTACTCCGTATTCTTTCTGTACATTTTCTGCCATATCGCGGTAGCTGTCCTGAAGACCTGCCCAGATATCGTCCAGAGAGTATGTCCACAGTCCGTTCTCATAACGGTTCTCCCATGTATGGCTTCCGGATGCGATCGGATTGTGCTCCTCATCAATCAGTACTGCTTTAATTCTTGTAGAACCGAATTCGATTCCAAGATATGCTTTTCCGCTTTCAATGATCTCTTTTACATTGCTCATTGTACGCTTCCTCCTAAACATTATATTTAAGTTTTCTTAATATCTCCATTATACTATTTTTGCAGGGAAATATCTATTTCGATATCCCCTGCAAATATAATCTTTTACCCGTAATTCTTTATTTGATTATTTGCGGTATGCAACACTGTTCCACAGGAGTTCATTCTTGAACTGTCTGATTGTTGTATCCTTATCAATGTATACAGCTTCGATTCCCATGCATGCTGCCCAGTCACCCATCTGCTCTGCTGTTAAATCATAAGAGAATGCTGTGTGGTGAGCTCCTCCTGCCAGGATCCATGCTTCTGTTCCAACCTTTAAGTTCGGCTGTGGTGTCCAGAATGCTGTTGCTACTGGAAGTTTTGGCATTGGTTTCTCTGTCTTCTTGCAGTCTACATCGTTGATGATCAGACGGAATCTGTCACCAAGGTCGATCAGAGATGTTGCGATAGCCGGACCTGTCTTAGATGTGAATACAAGTCTTGCAGGATCTTCTCTGTTACCCATGCTAAGTGGCTGCTCTTTGATGCTGATCTTGCCATCTGCGATTGTCGGACAAACTTCCAGCATGTGAGATTCCAGAACGCCTTCTTTACCTGATACAAGGTTGTATGTGTAATCTTCCATGAATGAAGTTCCCTTAGCGTCCTTCATTCCCTGAGTCATGATCTTCATAACACGAACCATAGCAGCTGTCTTCCAGTCACCTTCTGCTCCGAATCCGTATCCTTTTTCCATCAGTCTCTGCATTGCAAGTCCTGGGAGCTGTTTCAGTCCGCCAAGATCTCCGAAGTGTGTTACAACTGCCTGATAGTTATTCTCATCCAGGAATCTTTCAAATCCAAGTTCGATTCCAGCCTGTACTGCTACATGCTCACGGAATTCTTTCTCATCTCTTCCTTCAAGAAGGATATCATATTTGTCATAGTATTCTTCTACTAATGTGTCGATATCAGCCTGAGATACTGCATTAACAGCTTCTACAACTTCATTTACAGGATAAGCATCTACTTCCCATCCGAATTTGATCTGAGCTTCTACTTTGTCGCCTTCTGTTACGGCTACGTTTCTCATGTTGTCAGCTACACGCATAACTCTGACGTGGCTGCTTTCTACAACACCTACTGCTGTACGCATCCATGATCCGATCTGTTTCTGAACGTCTTCGTCTTCCCAGTATCCTGCAACAACTTTACGTTCCATGTTCAGACGGCTGAAGATGTGTCCGTACTCTCTGTCACCATGTGCTGCCTGGTTCTCGTTCATGAAGTCCATGTCGATTGTGTCGTATGGGATTTCACGGTTGAACTGTGTATGTAAGTGAAGTAATGGTTTTCTGTATTCCTGTAATCCTAAGATCCATGATTTTGCAGGAGAGAATGTATGCATCCATGTGATAACACCAGCACAGTTCTCGTCTGTGTTAGCTTCGTTGAATGTCTTTCTGATTACTTCGTTTGTGATCATGGTTGGTTTCCATACTACTTCATATGGAAGGTTTCCTGATTTGTTCAATGCATCTACGATAATCTTTGAATGCTCTGCTACGTGTGCAAGACACTCATCTCCATAAAGATCCTGTGATCCTGTGCAGAACCAAAACTGATAATTCTTTGTTTTTAACATGTTTAATTACTCCTTTTCGCTCAAATTTTCTGTTTCATTTACAGCTTCATTATGCCTCTATTATAAAAATATGGACTTGTTTTCTCAATTTCTTAACTCTGCACTTTTGGGAAAATAGTTACCTATTCCGACCTCCGTTATGATATAATCTAAGGAGAATCCAAGGAGGTATTTTATATGAATTTATCCGATTTTTGCCGCCGGATCACAGGACCCGATACACGGCTTCTTCCGGAAAACCATAAATTAGGCGCAAGACTTGTCTGTCCAGAATATTCCAAATCCGTTCAGGAAGTCAAGACGTATCCGTTACTCGGTCAGGACCGCAGCTTCTTATTATGCTGGAACTTCGATTCTCCCGGTAACCTGTATGCAACGATGATGCCGTCTCCGGAAAATTTCTGTTATCATTATTCCTATTCGGAAGGGGAATATACACAGCTTCACACGCATGATTATCTGGAACTTTCCTATGTTGTGGAAGGAGAATTTCACCAGCGGATATTGAATAAAGATGTAGTCTTTCAGAAAGGTGATCTCTGCCTGATCGACAAAAACTGTCTGCACCAGGACTGCCTGACAGACCAGTCTGGGGTTGTGCTTTTTATCGGAATTGCCAACGATATGTTTACGGAGATCATGAATGAGAACAGTACCCCGCAGAAGATTCTTTCCTTCCTGCAGTCTGCATTGTTAAAGCAAAAGGATGTCCAGCAATTTCTGCATTTCCGACCATCCGCCGGGGCAAGCGAATCTCTGGACGACAGTCTTTTGTTGCTTTTGAAAGAATCTTATTCGCCGGACAGTGGTTCCAGATATATTACAAAAGGTCTGTTATTCCGGATCTTCCGGATCTTAAGTACACAGTATGATTTTTCTCTTTCCAAAGAGCAGAAGCAGACGATGAACTGGATCGTATTCGAAGAGATTTCGGACTATATCCGGGCACATTTCAGAGATATCACCATCCAGGATCTGGTGGATGAATTCCACTATCAGGAGGATTACTTCAACCGCCTGATCAAACGAAAGACCGGACTTACCTATTCCGCTTATGTCCAGCAGATCCGACTGGAACGTGCGGAACATCTGCTTGTGTCGACTGACAAGAGTATCGAAGAGATTGCCGATTCGGTAGGATATCATAACAAGGGATATTTCTACAAATTATTTCAGGAGAAATACGAAGAAACACCTGCAAGTTACAGACGTCATACAAGATAACGCACGCAATACAAAGGAGCTGTTGCAAAATAGATGAGTAATCATCTATGGAGCAATAGCTCCTTTT
>ERZ1026882.933-NODE-933-length-13501-cov-6.725495_pt1 | contig 13501 bp, 12 predicted proteins | sample MGYA00380171_ERZ1026882 | MGnify/ENA primary metagenome ERZ1026882 (study PRJEB33269, sample SAMEA4719807) | human gut metagenome | biome: human-associated habitat; feature: organic feature; material: feces | place: Cameroon | collected 2013-10 ...
TTGTGGTGAATCACTTTTTCTTCTTGCCATAATAAAAACCTCCAAACTGAGTAATGTTATCTTACATCAGTTTGAAGGTTTACACAAACTTTGGGACACTCCTCAAATAGTAGTTTTTGTTCTTGACCAGACATTACACATAGGAATTTTGTATATGGCATTTCCTCTTTTGAACTTAAATTGTAATATTGATATTCATTATAAAACATTAAAAGTTATATTTTTAGGTCTTATGTTAATAATGCCCTGTCCATAATAATTAATAAACTGATTCAGGATATTTATCCGGATTCTGAAGAGATCGAAATGTTTGATGTTGGATCTATGATAGGAGTTATGGAAAGGATTTTGACAGTTATTTTTGCTTGTTTTGATAATTTTCCAGCAATAGCAATAATAATAACAGTGAAAACATGGGCAAGAACAAACGATTTGAAAGAGACAGAGTTTAGAAATAAGTATTTATTAGGGACTTTAAGCAGTTTGGTTTTGGCATTGCTTGTTTTTCTTATATATAAATCAATATAACAAAATAATTATGGTGGGTAGGGAACGGCAAGCAAGACTTTGACCTTGTAAATGGGTATCCCTTGATTTATAATAAAACAAAAACTTTCTGAATTTCCCACGAAAGGAATCACAATGACCAACGATAAGATAATACAATTCCAATCTGGCTTTAACACAGCCTTTATTAACAGTAACACAAATTCCAATCTGGCCTATCGGCCACAATTTATATACAACAATAATAAGGATGGGCAGAAGGTATTTTCTGCCATTGAGGACGAGCTGTGCAAATGCGATAGTTTTACGATCAGTGTTGCTTTTATTACCAGAGGAGGCATTACGCCTTTGTTGCAGACTTTGAAGGAGCTGGAGAGGAGAGGAATTCCGGGGCGAATTTTGACAACGGATTATCTTACGTTTAGTGATCCGGTGGCGTTGGATACATTGGCGGGGCTTTCCAACGTGGAATTGCGCATGTATCAGACGGAACGGGCAGAAAATGGATTTCATACGAAGGGATATATTTTTCAGAATAAGGAAGAATATCGTTTTATTATTGGTAGCTCTAATTTGACGCAGGATGCGTTGACGCGCAATATGGAGTGGAATACAAAGCTTGTGTCTACGGGCAAAGGTGAAATGCTGGTTTCTATTTTGGATGAGTTTGATAAGTTGTGGAATTCAGTGGAATTTACGAAAACTTATGATGAATTTATTCAGGATTATCGAAGAAAATATAAAGAAAAGCAACTGTTTGATAAAATGGTTGCAGAGCAAAAGAAAATTGCAAAAAATCAGGAAATTCCTTCTATTGAGTCATATACCTTACAACTAAATTCGATGCAAAGAGCATTTATTTATAATTTACTGGAGCTTAGAAATAAAAGTGTGGACAAGGCATTGTTAATCTCAGCAACAGGTACTGGAAAGACATATGCCTCTGCTTTTGCTATGCGTGAATTGGGATTCCAACGTGTCCTGTTTTTGGTACATAGGAATCAGATTGCAAAGCAGGCAAAGACCTCTTTTGAAACGGTGTTTGGAAATAATATTCGAACGGGATTGGTGTCGGGAACAGAGCACGATTATAATGCTGATTTTGTGTTTGCAACGGTACAGACATTGAGCAGGCAGGAGCATTTAGATAAATTTTCGAGGAATTATTTTGATGCATGTATTTATGACGAAGCACACCATACAAGTGCTGGCAGTTATAAAAAAGTTATGGATTATTTTGCGCCGAAATTTACTCTTGGAATGACAGCAACTCCTGATAAAAGGGATGACAATATAGAAGGACGAAATATATACGAAGTATTCGATCATAATATTGCATATGAGATCCGGTTGCAACAGGCGATGGATGAAGATTTGTTGTGCCCTTTTCATTATTTTGGTATTACGGATTTGGCAATGGTTTCCGATCAGGGAAAATCAAAGGAAGAACAGCTGGAGCATTTTCGATATTTAACAAGTGATGAGCGTGTGAAGTATGTAATGAAACAGTCTGAATATTATGGATATTCCGGGGATCGTGTGAAGGGGTTGATTTTTTGCAGCAGAATAGAAGAGGCAAGAGAATTATCTGCAAAATTTAATGAGCGCGGATGGAAAACGATTGCATTAAGTGGCGCTGATCCAGAGAAAACAAGGTTGGAAGCGATTGATCGCTTAACAATGGATGTACAATCGGGAAATGAGGATTATTTGGACTATATCATAACAGTTGATATCTTCTCTGCGGGCTGGGAATTCCCCGGTGGAAAAATTGAGCCGGGAGAAACGCCGCAAGAGGCACTCAAACGAGAAATACAGGAAGAACTTGATACCAAAATCAAGGTGGGAAGTCTTATTGATACGATAGAATATGATTATCCTACGTTCCATTTGTCGATGGATTGTTTTTTGGCAGAAATTGAGTCAGGGAACTTGGTGTTGAAAGAGCATGAGGCGGCAAGATGGCTGACAAGAGAAGAATTGGATTTTGTTGATTGGCTGCCTGCGGATGTGCTGTTGATTGATACATTGAAGCAAAGTAAATTTATAACTCCAGAAAAGGAAATGTGATATGAGAAAAAAATTAAGTGTATTATTTTTGATTTTAATGTTAATTATGAACCAAGCTGCTCCAATGGGCATTAAGGCGGCGGATGCAGCAGATGAAGTTAAGGTTTATGTGGAAAATGGAGAAGGCAGTCTTACGGAAGGTGACGGAACCGCCCAAAGACCGTATCAAAATATACGTACGGCCTTGAAGCAGATTCAGACGGGACAGACACTTGTACTTGTGGGTGAAGTCTCCTACACCAAATACGAGACGTGCGAAGACGGATCTCCGAAACCATTATTTGTTGATAAAGATATCACGATTGTTGGTTCAGATACGTCAGCAGGTTTGAAAATACGCAGTATGATTCAGCTGGGAGCGGACGTTACGTTTCGTGATATGTGGCTGCAAATGGTGCCGCAGGCAGGAAATGCACGTGGGACAACAATTTATGCGGCGGGACATACGCTGGTGTTGGATGCGGTAGATACGAGAGTAGGAACCAGTACATTGCAGGACGGTGTGAGGCCATTGATCAGCGGTGGCGCGTACCAGGGAGAGGAAGGAAAGATGGGAAGCCACACAACGATTAAAGTGGTCAATCCCATATCCCAGACTAAAATAGCTGCAATTTATGCAGGAGATTATTATCGCGATTCCGAACAAGACAAAGTGGATATAGAACTGGATTCCAAATTGGTAGATACGGAGATTCATGCAGCGGGTGCCGATGGTCATACATTGACAGGAAATGTAAATGTTACACTGGGAAAAGATAGTAATGTAACGGATTTTGACAAGACGGATCTGATAGGTGAGTTGAATGTTAATGTGAAAGCGGGGGCTCATATTGATACCCTGTCATTTTCCGGTATCAATAATCTCACGATGGCAGAAAAGTCGCGGATCACGCTTCCTAAGGAGGCGGATTTTAACGTAAATAACGTCTTTTGCGAGAAAAATGCGGTGCTTGATCTCAGACAAATGTCAACGAATCCGAGTGTTGCAAACAATTTTACCGGTGTAACGGTAGCCGGCGAGGATCAAACATGTGGCTCCGTTTTGGTTGGAAATGATACTACACTTGAGATAAAAGGAGAAGTCTATGGTCTAACAAAATTAAACGTAAATGGCTCAGAATATATGGCGAGATTTGTGGAGAATCATTGTTACATACAGGCAAAGGCCTCTTCGAGTGGGAATTTTACAATTGAGGGCACGCAGTATACAAATTTTCAATTAAATAAAAAGAAAACCGAAGAAATATATTCCTGGATTATTGGAAAACTGGAAAATGAGGACGCAGATGACTTTTATTGGATTGGAGATGCAGATAAAAAATCTGTGATCAGTCAGCAGGGAAAAGAATATTATTATCCGGTTGAATTTAAAAAGGCAGATGGTACGGTTTATAAGCCAACGTTTGAGGAACTTTTTTATGATTACGATTTGGCATTGACGAAGGAAAACGGGGAAGCGGTTGATTTAGAGGAAGCGGCTTTCTGCAGTTGGGATGAGGAGTGTATTAACGAGGGGCAAAGCCAATATAATCAGGTGATTGTATGTATATACGACTGGGAGAACTGTAAGGGTGAACTGACATTGACGCTGACCCATTCGAAAACCGGCAAGAGTATATCGCGAGTGCTTTTGGTGGGTGAAGAACAGCCGATTCCGACAGTAACCCCAACCATGACGCCAACGCCAACCGTAGCGCCAACAACAACACCAACGCAGGTGCCGATGCCAACCATGACGCCAACAACAGTGCCAACCATGACACCGACGCCAATCGTAGCGCCAACAACAACACCAACGCAGGTGCCAACGCCAACCATGACACCGACGCCAACCGTAGCGCCAACAACAGCGCCAACGCAGGTGCCGACGCCGACCCCAACCATGACCCCAACACCGACGCCAACCGTAGCGCCAACAACAGCGCCAACGCAGGTGCCAACGCCAACCGTAGCGCCAACAACACCAACGCAAGTGCCGATGCCGACCCCAACCATGACCACAACACCGACGCCAACCGTAGCGCCAACAACAGCGCCAACGCAGGTGCCAACGGCAACGCCAACCGTAGCGCCAACAACAGCGCCAACGCAGGTGCCAACGGCAACGCCAACCGTAGCGCCAACAACAACACCACCGCAGGTGCCGATGCCGACGGTTCCAACTCCGGCTGCGACAGAAGTACCAAGCTCAACACCCGATGCCACACCTGTAATACTTCCAACGCTACCAACGGTAACACCATTGCCGCCAACTAGTGAACCGCGGGCATTTACATTGAACAAGACATCTGTCACATTGTATACAAAAGGGAAAAAAATCATACAGCTTAGTGCTGATACAGAAAGTGTAGTGAAATATACATCTGACAATGAAAAAGTGGCAGCTGTAGATGAAAATGGCCGGGTAACAGCAAAAAAAGCAGGAACTGCTTTGATTACTGCGAGTGCAGATGGTTATCAGAGCACGTGCAGGATTGTTGTAAAGAAACCAACATTTAAAGTGGCGAAAAAGATGATAAAGGTCAAAAAAGGAAAAAAGGCTCGTATTATTGTTAAAGTCTGCCCATCAACGAAAGTTATGTTTGCTTCCGCGAATAAAAAGATTGCAGCAGTTACCAAAAAGGGAATGCTAAAAGGCATGAAGAAGGGGCAGACAAAAATAAAAGTAAAGTGTTATGGAATAACGAAGACAGTTATTGTTATCGTGACATAATCTGATATAGGAGGTAGGTATGAACATCCAAATCTTTGGCAGTAAAAAAGACAACGACACAAAAAAAGCACAGCGTTTTTTCAAAGAACGGGGAATCCGGTTTCAATACATTGATCTGCGGGAAAAGACACTAAGCAAAGGCGAATTCCGATCGGTGGCAGCCGTCAATGGCGGATTGGAAGGTATGATAAACAAAGAATGTAACGACCGGGATGCGCTTGCATTGGTGACGTATATTGCGGAAGAGGATAAATTGGATAAGATACTTGAAAATCCGCAGATTTTAAAAATTCCGATCGTTCGCAATGGCCGACAGGCGACACTGGGATATCAGCCGGATGTGTGGAAGACGTGGGAATAAAGGAAGTGCCTATGAATCAAGATACTTTAAATAAGATTAAATCGTATAAAAATTCAAAATATGTATGGTGTGCCGTGGGGGGGCGTTGCCGGTTTTTTGATTGGCATTTACCGCGCCGCACTTTTCAAGGTTTTGATTTTTTGTGTGGTATGTGCAGTGGGAGTAATTCTATTTGCCATTCTCGCAATAGTTTATGGGATTGCCTTTGTGGTTGCCAGAGACATTCAAAGATGGAGTGATGAAAATGAAAACAATTAAGAAGAGGATTCTTGCCGGATTGCTGGCATTTTCGCTTATTGTACCGGCGAATGTGGCAGGAGCGAAAACACAGACAGTATTGGAAACAAATGTGACAGAGGCATCGGAAGGATGTACACTGGTTGGTGTATATGGATCCTATTTTGCACAGGCGAAGGAAGCACTTGCTAAGATCAATGAAATTCGAAAAGAAGCATGTGAAGCAGGAAATATACGAGATCCGAGAAATTCCGGCAGATATCTTCAGCCATCGGATTATGTTCCCTTGAAATGGTCGAGTGATCTGGAGTATATTGCACGTATCCGTGCGGCAGAAGCGGGAATTGCATTCCGGTTTATGGATTCCGGACATGATCGTTTGAATGAAAAGGGTACTTTTTCCATTGGCAGTAATGGGATAAGTTCTTCTTCCGAAGATCTTGCTTACTATCATATCCAGGATATGATTGAAGGAATTCTGCTTTGGTATAGTGAAAAACAATATTGGGTAAAACAGGATTTCAGTGAGGAAACCGGTCATTATACAAGTATGATCAACCCGAAGTATACCTATGTTGGTTTTGGCGGTTTTTATTCAGAGGCTGCTCCGTATCCGGCAACAATGGCAGGAGAGTTTTCCGAAAAATCGGATTTGGATGAGACAATGATGGAAGCACCGGAAGATGTGATGCAGAAGATCGAAGTATCAAATGACTATATACAGGAAACGTATCTGGACGGGGATGACCAGATTTTTACAAATGGAACGACAACGGTGACGCCGCGTGTGAAACTTCGAAGAAACAATGCAATTCGTAATGTGTGGTCAATGGAAGATGTTACCTATACTTCATCGGATCCGGCGGTGGCGACGGTGACACAGGCTGGTCGGGTGACAGGAATTACCAATGGAACGGTTACCATTACGGCAAAATCCGGGGACACGATCGTAGCGCAAAAAGAAATCACAGTAAAATGTAATCATCCGAGAAAAATGACATTGTATACGGAATCTACATGTACGAAAGAAGGAAAAAAACAATATTATTGTGCCACTTGCCACAATACGATAGAAGAAGTCGTGGCGAAAAAAGCACATGATTATGTTTATGGAGAGGCAGATTCCGAGGGGAAAAGCACCGGAAAATGTTCCGTGTGCGGCGATACGATACGTATTACTCCGCCGACAAATATGAAATTGTATTGGCGAAACAGCACAAGTTCTATCTCCAGTTATTCGACGGTTTTTCCGACGAGCAACCTGGTAGGATCCCTGTTATACTGTTGGATTCAGGTGAGTGATGGAGACCCGGATTATCAGGATATGGTAATGGAATCCACAAATGAAGAAGTGGCAGCAGCACCGGAAAAGGCGAGCAATAATACACCATACGACCATTTTGAGATTTTGGCGGAAGGAATCACGAAATTGAGTGTATATCCGAAGTACAATCCACGCATTAAGCAGACCTTTATGCTGCGTGTCGGTGACGAAGGAAGTCAGGACATTTCGGATATGGATGTCAGCTTGTCAAAAGACGCCTTTATCTATGATGGAAATGCCTGTAAGCCGGAAGTGACAGTATCTTACCGAAAAGACACGGTGCTGGAGCAGGGTATTGATTATACGATTTCCTATGAAAAGAATGTCAATGCCGGAACGGCGACAGCGGTAATTTCCGGTAAGGGGCTTTTCCATGGTACGATTCGAAAAGATTTTACGATTCAGAAAACAGGAGAAGTATCGCATATTCACGAGGTGGTCATTGATGAAGCAGTTGCAGCTACTTGTACCAGAGACGGTGTGACAGAGGGAAGTCATTGCTCGAAGTGTGGTGAGGTGCTGGAGAAACAGACAGTCATTCCGGCGATGGGACATCAGTATGCCGGAGGAACGTGCCAAAGGTGCGGAGACATTCTTTATATCGAAATAGATGGAGTGCGTTATACAAAGGAAGAAGACCTTTCCGGCAATGTGACGATACATGTTTGTGCGAAACCGGGGGAGAAGATTTTCGGTAAAGTGAACATTCCGGCAGAGGTTGCGATGGGAGATATGGCTTATACAGTTACGGTTATTGACGCCAATGCATTTGCTGATCAGACAGAACTTACCTATGTGACATTGCCAAAAACAATTACTAATATTGGAAACAAAGCATTTGCCGGCTGTACCGCCCTGGAAGGAATGAAATTTAAGGCAAAGATAGCACCAGAGGCAGCAGAGGACGCTTGGAAAGGAGCTGGAACCGAAGATTTCACGATACTAACTCCGAAAAATGCGAGGGATTATTACAACATTGAAAAAATATCCGGAGCGACAGTTCGTCCGGAAACGGATGCAGAACATGAACACGATATGCAGAAATTTGAAGCAAAGGCACCGACATGTACTCAGCCGGGAAATATCGAATATTATATTTGCCGGGACTGTGACAAGGTGTATGCAGATGAGGATGGCAAAGAATGTATTTTGCTCACAGAAACTTATTTGCAGTCATTGGGACATGATTGGGAATCCGATTTCAGAATCGATACCCCTGCGACTGAGGCGACGCAGGGCGAAAAGTCCATTCACTGCCGTCGGTGTGGAGAACGTTCCCGCATCGTAAAATATTCGCTGGAAGATGAAAAGAATAGTTCCAATGACAATAGCAGCAGTGTCGGTAATTCGGAACAGGAGAATCTTTATTATGAAGGTTCCAATGGGAATGAGGACACAGAATATGGTACAAAGATAACGTATTCGTATCTGTTAAAAGGTTCTTTATTTAAGGCAAAAGGACTTCGTTACCGGGTCAATGCCGTCAATGCGAAAAAGGGCATCTTTGATGTCATCTGCATGGGCAGCAACTCAAAGAAGATCAAAAAAATAACAGTGCCAAATTATGTAAAATACAAAGGAATCCATTATCGTGTCACGGGAATCGACAAGAACGCGTTTGCCGGCTGCCGTAAAGTAAAAACGGTAAAGATTCAGAGTATGTATCTCAAGAAAAAGAATATTGGGAAGAATGCTTTTCGTGGAATTCCGAGAAAAGCATCGGTTTATGTGCCGGCCGCAAAAATGAAAAGCTATCGAAAATGGCTGAAAAAAGCAGGATTGTCCTGTATATTAAAGGAAATGCAAAAGCACTAACAAATCCTAATATTGCTGTAGTTGGAACAAGGCATCCATCTGAATGGAGTCAAAAGGTAGAAGAACGATTAGTCAAAAAGATATTAGAACTTTCAGATAGAGTAGTTGTAAGTGGACTTGCATTAGGATGTGATAAGATCGCACATGAAGCAACGGTAGATGAAGGAAAAGCGGGACTATGCATACAGTTGATGCAGCATCCGAATATAAACGAAGACTAAGTTGCTATTATCCACCAAGTATGGAAATGGGTGGATATGCGGGTAATGAGTTTATGGTAAAAACTAAAAAGGCTATAAAGGTGAGTGATACCGAAGATTTGATTAAGTTGTTTTCATTAATGGAAGATGATGATTCGGAAAATCCGATAAAGGAGCCTCATCAGCTCAGTTTTGAAGATTATTTGAAGAATAGCTAAATATGAATACCCCACTCTATAGATTTTAATTAAGAGAAGGGATACCGTCGACTTGAGTGCGAAAGTTGGAGAAAGCCTGTAAATAAAGGATTTCTGGCGGTAAAATTGAAGAGGGAGAAACTCCGCAGGAGGCGCTGAAACGTGAGATTATGGAGGAGCTTGATACAGAGATTAAAGTAGGTGAATTGATCGACACGATAGAACATGATTATCCAGCATTTCACCTTTCCATGGATTGCTTCTGGTCAGAGGTTATTTCGGGAGATTTGGTTCTGAAGGAACACGAAGCCGCAAAGTGGTTGAAACGGGAAGAGCTGAACTCGGTGAAATGGCTGCCGGTGGATGTGACGTTAATTGATCAAATTGCGAAAAGGATTGTTTAAATTACTTGATGATATAATCCCCCCGTTCTCCCTTGATTCGCTGTTTATTAAATGTGAATATAATTCCGCAGACAGAGGAGCTTAGTGAATATAAGCTTGTGGTAGCCCCGATGATGTATATGCTGAAGCCGGAGACAGCTGTACGGTTGAAAGAATATATCCAAAAAGGCGGACAGCTTCTGGCAACCTATGTGACGGGATATGTTGATCAGAATCAGCTTTGTTATCTCGGAGGATTTCCGGGAGATGGCTTAAAGGATGTATTTGGTGTTATCAGTGAAGAAATTGATACCTTTTATCCGACGGATCGCAATCAGGTAACATTGTGGGATGGAAGCAAAGCTCAGGTGCGGGATTATGCAGAGCTTCTTCGTGTGCAGGAAGATGTCCGAATATTGGGACAATATGATGCGGACTTTTATCAGGGAATGCCGGCGGTGACAGAGCATTCTTATGGAGCGGGAACGGTATGTTATGTGGCAGCGCGTATGGAATCACAGGCAAACAGGCGTATTCTGGAGTTGCTTGTGTCCCGGAGTGGTTTGGACTTGCCAAAACTTCCGGAAGGAGTAGAATATCATGTAAGAGAAGCCGGGGGCGAGCGATATATATTCCTGCTAAATCTGGAAGAAAAGGAAAAGCAGATAGACGAAATCAATGGAACAGATCTGCTGACACAGAAGCTTTGTGATGGTACCGTAAAGCTGGAACCGTATGGTGTGATGGTGGTAAAAGTAAAACAGGGATAATATAAAGGGGAAATTTGATTTCCCAATAAGGAAAGTATTTAATACCTAATGTATTAAATATAAATGTATCGTCTCAGACGGCAGCTCTGTATTTGGACACAGGGCTGCCGTTTTGTGATTTATTATCTGGAATTTTATGCGGGGGAACAAGCTCCCTTGTGTTGCAAATCTGTGATATGGAAAGGAGAAGGAAAGACCATGAAAATGATCAAGGGAATGGATATTTCTACGCTTTTGGAGGAAGAAGCGTGTGGGGCAAAATATTATGATTTTGGGGAGGAAGCTGATCTTCTGGATATATTGAAGCGGTACGGAGTAAACTCTGTCCGCCTGCGTCTCTGGAATGATCCTTATGATGAACAGGGGAATCCGTATGGTGCGGGAACCAATGATCTGGACAAGACGATCTGTATGGCAAAACGGGCAAAAGCGTCAGGAATGGGATTTTTGCTGGATTATCACTACAGTGATTTCTGGGCAGATCCGGGTAAGCAGATTGTGCCGAAGGCATGGCAGGGATACGGACCGGAGCAGTTGGAAGAGGCAGTGTACGAATATACGGTCAGTACAATGACGGTACTGCGGGAGGCCGGTGTGGCCCCAACCATGGTACAGGTGGGAAACGAGCTCACTAACGGACTTTTGTGACCGACCGGTCAGAAACCCAATTTCGATCAGCTTGCAAAATATATTAATGCAGGAATCCGTGGTGTCAGAGAGGTGGATGATCAGGTGAAAATTATGATCCATCTGGATAATGGCGGCTTTAATGAAATGTATGTAGAATGGTTTGATCATTTTATGGAGCGTGGGGAGGATTTTGATGTGATCGGTCTTTCCTATTATCCGTTCTGGCATGGAACGCTGGATCAGCTGGAATACAATATGCGGGATTTGGCGAAACGTTATCAGAAAGAGCTGGTGGTAGCGGAGGTATCTATGGGATTTACCATGGAGGATTACCGTGACCGGGAGGGTGATCCGGATAAAAGGTTAAAGGGTATGGCAACAAAACCGGAGCTTGTGGAAAATCTGGAATATCCTATGACTCCTAAGGGGCAGGCAGATTTTATGGAGGATATTATGCACAGGATCAAGTCTGTTCCCGGCGGTCTGGGCTTTTACTACTGGGAGCCGGCATGGATTCCGGTGCCGGGCTGCGGATGGGCCACGGAGGCGGCACTTCGTTATACCGGCGAGGAGGGACCGGGAGGAAATGAATGGGCCAATCAGGCATTGTTTGATTATGATGGAAATTCTTTGCCGGCGCTGCGCAGAATCCGGGATTTCCGGTAGGGAAAATGGAGAGAAAAAATTAGTGTAATTAAGAAGAAGGTACTATTGACATATTTAGTCAAAGAAAAGAATAGAGGGCACAATATGAAGAATATTACAATGGATTATTTACGAAATCATACATTTGAATTGACCGGTCTGGAGGAGCAGACTGTGGCGAAAGAGAAAACGAGTGCGATGTTTTCCCCGCAGCAATTAAGCAGGCTGCCGCGGGGAGACATGGACCGGTTTGATGAACTGAATATCCGTATTAATGATATGATCCGGGAGCTGTTTGATACGAAAGAGCAGTTTAGCCAGAAATGCAATCTGAAATATGAAACGGTCAGAAAATACATACGTGTGCGCAGTGGGAAAACCCTGCCCAAGGAAATGCTTGCAAAGTTTGTGATCGCCTGTGGTCTTTCCCTGGAGGAAGCCGATGAATTATTCGAATTAAGAGATCACGCTCTGCAGCCGGATAAAATTCTATTAGATGCCGTGATCGTGCATTGTCTGCAAAATCATTATGATCTGGATGAGTTCTTTGATACATGCAATCAGGTAAATCTGGATATCGAATATAAGATTTAAAAGTTGGGATAAAAAATCCCAATGTGGGGTTTTATGGTTTGGTATGATAGCATCAACATAAAGAAAGGGGTTGACGCATATGTCAAAGAAAAGATTTACCTGGGAAAATTTCCCGTATGATTTTTTGAAAGCAATCGCTTATGGAAAGGAGACACCGGCAAGGTTACGGCCAGGAAACGTGTATGAGGAGAAGGATGTAGAATTTCTGATCCCTCATATCAGTTATATTTGTGGTTATCCGGATGATTATTTTGTAAGAAAATATCGAAAATCCATTGAAGATTATTTTCTCAACGGATCCAACCATTTAATTCAGGTGGTGCGCCGGTTGGAGCGATTGAACTATGGTGGTATCCATCTGGGAGAAAACGATGAAATGCTTTTTGCATTGCGTCAGAAACGAATGACACAGACCTTATGTGATGTTTATTTAAGTGAGCTGCGTATGACGGGAAAGGCTGTGTACAATGATGAGGAGAGTGTTTTCCAGCTTCCTAAGACGTTGGATCTGACCGTTGCACAACCGGATACAATTACATTGTATCCTTATCAGGAAAAAGCGGTGGAGGCGATGCATCAGTACTTTTTGAACGAAGATCGTAGTTCTGCTATTTTGTCTATGCCGACAGGAAGTGGAAAAACCAGAACCAGTGTGTACTATCTGCTTCACGATATGATCAGTCAGGGGTATCAGGTGATCTGGCTGTGTCATCGTTCTATGCTGATCGAGCAGGCGGCGGAGCAGTTTTACAAATTTTCCCCTTTGATCAGGGAACAAAATCAATCCATGGAGCAGTTTAAAATGGTTTGTATTTCCGGGAAGCATGCAAGTGTGCGGGCGATGGAACCGGATGATAATCTGATTATTTCCAGTGTGCAGAGTCTGTGTAACAATACCGTATATCTGCCAAATATTCTGGCAGAGAAGGTAATGATCGTTGTAGATGAGGCACATCATACATTGGCACCGTCTTATCGGAGGATTATCCGGACGATCCGTGAGAAAAGACCGGGTGCCAAGCTTCTGGGGCTTACGGCGACGCCGGTGCGCCTGA
>ERZ1026882.938-NODE-938-length-13474-cov-6.828229_pt1 | contig 13474 bp, 10 predicted proteins | sample MGYA00380171_ERZ1026882 | MGnify/ENA primary metagenome ERZ1026882 (study PRJEB33269, sample SAMEA4719807) | human gut metagenome | biome: human-associated habitat; feature: organic feature; material: feces | place: Cameroon | collected 2013-10 ...
CCCCAAATATTTAAAGCGAGTTTTCTATTGACCCCCCTTAAAAATTAAAGGTTCATTAAAGTTCGATATCACAAAGTTCTGAAGCTAAACCAATGTATGAAGAAGGTGTCATATCTAATAAAGTCTGACGATCTTCATCGCTTAACTGTTCTAGGCTCTTTGCGAATGCCTGAATATCTTCCTGAGAAATATTCTTACCACGAGTTAAGGCCTTAAGTGTATCATAAGCATCTGGTACACCATATTTTCTTAACATTGTCTGAATAGGTTCTGCAAGAACTTCCCATTTTTCATTTAAATCTTTTGCAAGCTTTTCTTTATTTACAACACACTTAGCTAAACCGCCAGTTGTTTCAGAAATAGCCTGTAATGAATATCCGAAGCATAATCCTAAGTTACGCTGACTTGAAGAGTCTGATAAGTCTCTCTGCATTCTTGACTTAGGAAGTTTGTTAGATAATGCAACACATAGATTATTTGATAAATCAATGTTTGCTTCAGAGTTTTCAAAACGGATTGGGTTAACCTTATGAGGCATAGTTGAAGAACCAACTTCACCCTTAACAGGAATCTGTTTAAAGTATTCCATTGAGATATATAACCACATATCTACATCTAAGTCAGCCAATATATTGTTGAAATGACGGATACCATCTAAGATATGACAAGTATAGTCATGAGATTCAATCTGAGTAGTTAATGGATTGAATGTAAGTCCTAAATAGTCTTCTACGAATTCCTTATTTAATGTAGGCCAGTCTTCATTAGGGAAGGCTGTTAAGATAGCACTGTAGTTACCAGTTGCCCCATTGAATTTTGCTTTAATCTTGATATTTTCAACGTTTTCAATACTAGAAAAGAAACGATAAGCATAGACTTTGAATTCTTTACCAATAGTTGTAGGTGTAGCAGGCTGTCCATGAGTATGTGCAAGCATTGCATCATCCTTATGATCTACTGCTAATTTATTGATCATTGAAGCAAATTCTTTAGCTGCAGGTAACCAAACATCCTTTAAGCCATGTTTAATCATACATGCATATGATGTATTGTTGATATCTTCAGAAGTACATCCGATATGTACATAGCTTTCTAAATGTTCATAACCTAAAGCTTTAAGCTTTTCATCAATGAAATATTCTACTGCCTTAACATCATGTCTTGTAACAGATTCTATTTCTTTAATTCTCTTGAAAGAATCAAAGTTGAAATCTTTAGAAATCGCAAGAATATCATCTACCTTGTTAGGATCAACCTTGTCTAAAGTTTCTGTATGAAGGTGATCCAACTGGAACTTCAACCACTGGATTTCTACAAACACTCTATACTTAACAAGTGCATATTCACTGAAATAATCAGCTAACTGATCTTTAATCTTGCCATAACGTCCATCTAGAGGACAGAGTGTCATACTTTCAAATTCTAATTTATCCATTCGTTATTCTCCTTTAAAATACTTCACGCCGGCTTCAAATAACTTCTGATCCATTTCACCGTAGATGTTAAGGTCTCTGTTTTCACCCTGACGTTCAGAATGACCCATCTTACCTAATACTCTACCATCTTCAGAAACGATACCTTCAATACCATACATAGAACCATTAGGGTTATATGGAGATTCCATAGTCACATTTCCATTTGGATCAACATACTGGAATGCTACCTGACCATTATCAATTAACTGATCAAGTACTTCCTGAGGTGCAACGAAACGTCCTTCACCATGAGAAATAGGGATAATATGTTCATCACCTAACTCTACATTAGCAAGCCATGGAGACTTCACGCTAGATACTCTTGTAGTCACCATCTGAGATAAGTGGCGTCCAATTGTATTGAATGTTAGAGTAGGATCATCTTTGCTCATATCCTTAATATGTCCATGAGGAAGTAAACCAAGTTTTACTAATGCCTGGAATCCATTACAGATACCAATCATTAAGCCTTCACGATTGTCTAATAAATCATCGATTGCAGCCTTTAATCTTGGGTTACGTAATACAGTTGCAATGAACTTACCTGAACCTTCAGGTTCATCACCAGCTGAGAAACCACCTGGTAGCATCATGATCTGTGCATTATGGATTGCTTCTTCTAATTCATCAACAGACTTCTTAATATCTTCTTCTGTCTTATTTCTAATAAGAACAAGCTGAACCTTTGCACCTGCTTTTTCAAATGCACGTTTAGAATCAAATTCACAGTTAGTTCCTGGGAATACAGGAATAACAACATTGACTTCATCATACTTCTTAGAAGCAAACATCTTGCCTCTTTCATTGCAGTCACCAGTACGTACTTCAGTAGTAGGTGCTTTTGCTGTAGTAGGATATACAGATTCTAATGGTGCACAGTTGATTTCATATGCATCATCAAGTGTCACTTTCTCACCCTTATATGATACAGCCTTTTCTTCATTTGTAGAAGCAATAATACGAACATTTTCATATCCTGCAACAACTTCTGCGTTGTCTACTTCTACAATGATGTGTCCAAAGTTCTTTTCAACTAAGTCATTAAGTGTTAAAGCATCATCAAATGCGACACCAATTTCATTACCAAATGCCATCTTATAAACAGCTTCAACTAAACCACCGTCTTTAACTGTATAAGCTGAATAAGCCTTACCAGACTGAATCAATGCTTCTACAGCATCAAACTGTTTTCTTAAAGCTTCAAAGTCAAATACATGGAATTCATCCTTTGGAAGCATAAATTCTACTAATACATGTCCTGCTTCTTTTAATTCAGGAGTGATGACTTTATGTACATCTCCACCAGTAATTGCGAATGATACTAAAGTTGGAGGAACATCTAAGTCTTCAAATGAACCTGACATAGAATCCTTACCACCAATTGAAGGTAATAATAATTCTTCCTGAGCACGATAAGCACCAAGTAATGCAGTAAATGGTTTACCCCATCTCTTAGGATCATTTAATAGCTTTTCAAAGAATTCCTGGAATGAGAAACGGATTGTATGCCATGTACCACCCATTGCGATGATCTTTGCAACAGATTCTACAACTGCATTGATTGCACCATGATATGGTGACCATTCAGAAATAAGTGGGCTATAACCATAACTCATTAATGAACATGTAGTAGTTTCTTTTCCTAATACTGGAATTAATGCAGCCATACCTTCAGTTTCTGTACGGTAAGTCTTACCACCAAATGGTGAAAGAACAGTACCATTACCGATAGAAGAGTCAAAACGTTCTACTAAGCCCTTCTGAGAAGCTGTAGATAAACGTGATAATACTTCTTTAGTTGTTTCAGTAAAGTTTTCTTTTGCTTCTGGATTGAATGGTGCCTTATCAAAATCAGGTAATTCTACATGGATATCCTGATAACGTTTAGCTCCTGCTTCATCTAGGAAGTCTCTAGAGATATCTACAATAGTATCTCCCATATATTTCATAGTTAAACGGTTCTTATCTGTAACTGTTGCCACCTGTACAACTTCAAGGTTTTCATCATGAGCAGCCTGGATACAGAAGTCTTTATCACATTCATTGATGACAATAGCCATACGTTCCTGTGATTCACTAATTGCAAGTTCAGTACCATTTAAACCTTCATATTTCTTTAATACTGCATCTAAGTTAATATCAAGACCAGGTGCTAATTCACCAACTGCAACGCTGACACCTCCAGCACCAAAGTCATTACATCTTACAATCTTCTTAGAGAATTCTTTATTTCTAAATAATCTCTGAATCTTTCTTTCTTCAACTGGGTTACCTTTCTGTACTTCAGCACCAGCAGTTTCAGTTGTCTTTAATTCATGTTTCTTAGAAGAACCAGTGGCACCACCAATACCATCACGACCAGTACGTCCACCAATTAATAAGACAATCTGTCCATTTTCAGGAATTAATCTCTTAACCTGTTCTTCTGGTGCAGCTGCAACTACAGCACCTAATTCCATTCTCTTAGCAACATAACCCTGATCATATACTTCATGTACAAAACCAGTCGTTAAACCAATCTGGTTACCATAAGAAGAGAAACCATGAGCGGCTTCTTCACAGATCTTTCTCTGTGGTAATTTACCAGGAAGTGTATCTTCTAATTTCTGACGAGGATCACCTGCACCAGTAATACGCATTGACTGGTAAACATAAGCACGGCCTGATAATGGGTCACGGATTGCACCACCTAAACATGTAGCGGCACCACCAAATGGTTCAATTTCAGTTGGATGGTTATGTGTTTCATTCTTAAACATTAATAAGCAATCTTCATCACCATCAGTTGTATGAACCTTTAAACGAACTGAGCAGGCATTGATTTCTTCAGATACTTCCATATCATCCAAATAGCCACGCTTTCTAAGTTCTTTCATAGAAATAGTTGCAAGATCCATTAAAGTAAGTGGTCTCTTTGTATCTACACCATAAACAACATGACGGCTTGCTTTATATTTTTCTACATCTTTTTCTAAGATTTCTTTAAATGCACCACTTGCGATATCAATATCAGTAATAACTGTCGCAAATGTAGTATGACGACAATGGTCTGACCAGTAAGTATCTAATACTCTGATTTCAGTTTCTGTAGGATTTCTCTTTTCTACATCTCTGAAATAGTTCTGAGTCACTTTTAAGTCATCGAAGTTCATAGCAAGACTCATCTTTTCAAGTAATGCTTCAACTTCTTCATCAGTGAAACCAATAAATCCTTCAATCACTGGAACCTTCTTGATTTCAACAACAGCATCATTTAAATCTGCTGGCTTTTCTAAAGACGCTTCTCTAGAATCAACAGGGTTAATTAAATAATGTTTAATTGCTGGTAATTCATCACTAGAAATACCTTCGATTACAATAAGCTTTGCACATTTAACCTTAACGCCTTTTTCACCAGTTAATAACTGGAAGCACTGTTCACAGGCATCAGCTCTAGCATCATACTGTCCTGGAAGATATTCAATCGCAAAACTTACAGCTCCTTCTGGAATTGTATATTCTTCACGATATACTTCATCTACCATTGGCTCAGAAAGAATAGTAGGAATACCTTCTTCTAATACTTCTTCAGTAATACCCTGAAGATCATAACGGTTGACAACTGTTAAGTTAGAAATGTCAGTCAAACCAAGTCTTGTCATCAAATCATGTTTGATAGAGTCTGCTTCAACCGCATTTTCTTTTCTTTTTTCTACATAAACGCGATAAACTTTAGCCATGTTATCCTCCTAATGTAAGCCAATATCTTTACGCATATACATGCCATCAAAATGAATGTTTTCAATTGCATCATAGACTTTCTTTCTTGTTTCTTCAAGATCGTGTCCTAATGCACAAACATTTAATACACGTCCACCATTTGTGACGATTTCATTGTTTTCATTACGTTTAGTACCTGCATGGAAGACAACGATATCTTCTGGAAGATGATCTAAACCAGTAATGACTTTACCCTTTTCATAAGATCCAGGATAGCCTCCACTTGCAAGAACAACACATGTTGCCTGTTCATCTTTCCACTTAACATCTACATCTTTTAATGTATTTGTAGCACATCCATACATCACTTCATATAAATCACTTTCAAGTCTCATTAAGATAACCTGAGTTTCAGGATCACCAAAACGAACATTGAATTCTAATACCTTTACATCCTGATCCTTGATCATTAATCCAATAAAGACAACCCCACGATAATCCATATGATCTTCATGTAAGCCTTTCATGAATGGGTCAAGAATCTTTTCTTTGAAAGTCCCTTCCATACCTTCAGGTAAAAATGGGTTAGGTGATACAGTACCCATACCACCAGTATTTGGACCTTCATTATTATCATAAATCTGTTTATGGTCTTTTGCAGATACCATAGGTACGATTGTATCATGGTCTACAAAACATAGTAGAGAACATTCAAAACCAGTTAAGAATTCTTCTAAAACAACCTTCTTACCAGCTTCACCAAAAGCACTGCCATCAAGCATCACTTTAAGTTCTTCTTTAGCCTGCTGCTTTGTCTCACAGATGACTACGCCCTTACCTGCTGCAAGACCATCAGCCTTAACAACAACAGGAAGATCAAAAGCATCTAATGCTTTTACAGCTGATTCATAATCAGTCACTTCTTCATACTTTGCAGTAGGAATATTGTGCTTTTTCATGAAATCCTTAGAGAAGGCTTTAGAACCTTCAAGAATAGCTGATTCTTTTCTAGGACCAAATACTTTGTGTCCTCTTTCTTCTAAATAGTCAACAAGTCCCATACATAATGGTACTTCAGGACCAATAACAGTTAAATCAATACCCTTTTCTTCAACAGTCTTTAAGATAAAAGGCATATCTTCTACACTACCTGGAATACATACAGCATCCATACCAGGATTACCAGGAATAGCATATAATTCAGTAACATGTTTACTCTGTTTTAATTTCCAGGCAATTGCATGTTCTCTTCCACCACTACCAATAACAAGAACCTTCATAGAACGCCTCCTTAGTGTCTAAAATGTCTATAACCATTGAATACCATTGTCATATCATGTTCATCACAATAGTCAATAGATTCCTGATCACGAATTGATCCACCAGGCTGTACAATAGCCTTAATACCTGCTTCATCAGCCACCTGTGCACAATCACTAAATGGGAAGAAAGCATCACTTGCTAATACAGCACCATGGAAATCCTTATCAGGATTATTATGAATTGCATTTTCTAATGCCCAGATACGTGAAGTCTGTCCTCCACCAACAGCTAAAGTACATCCGTCTTTCACTAGTACAATCGCATTAGACTTAACATATTTAACAACCTTTAAACCAAATTCCATATCAGATAATTCAGCTTCTGTTGGCTGCTTTTTAGTCACTACTTTCATTTCATCAATAAGCTTAGTATTTAATTCCTGAACAAGTGCTTTACCTTCAAGATACTTAATATCATACTTAGCATCACGTGCATCAAGATTCTTAAGCTTTAATAAACGTAAGTTCTTCTTCTTTTCTAATACTTCTAAAGCATCATCATCAAAATCAGGTGCTGCAATGATTTCTAAGAAAGTCTTCTTCATTTCTAAAGCAGTTTCCTTATCAATCTTATAGTTTACAGCAATGATTCCACCAAAGATAGAAGTTGGATCACCTTCATAAGCACGCTTATAAGATTCATAACCAGTCTTACCAATAGCCACTCCACAAGGTGTTGAATGCTTAATTGCAACAGTCACTAACTGATCACCAAATTCTCTTACGCAGGCAACTGCACCATATAAGTCATTCACGTTATTAAAAGAAATTTCTTTACCATGTAACTGTTCATAATCTAATAAAGAATGCTGAACATATGGATCAACATAAGCATTTGCACTCTGTTGAGAGTTTTCACCATAACGTAAATGATCTGTCTTCTTTAATGAAATATTTAAGATATCAGGGAATTCATCATGGACCTGATCAGCGAAATAACGAGAAATCATTGCATCATAGCTGCCTGTTAAGCTATAAGCCTTATAAGCAAGATTCATTCTGAATTCAAAATCAGTCTTATCTTCTCTAATAGCTTCTAATACAGCATCATAATCTTTTGGATCAGTAACAATCAATACATCCTTGAAGTTCTTAGCAGCAGAACGGATCATTGAAGGTCCACCGATATCAATGTTTTCAATCATTTCAGCCATTGGCTTACCAGCCTTCAGCGCTTTTTCAAACTCATAGAGATTACAACAAACAAGATCAATAGGTGTAATACCCATTTCTTCTACAGTCTTGACATGTTCTTCTACATCTCTTCTAAATAGAATACCACCATGTACTTTTGGATGAAGTGTCTTAACTCTTCCATCAAGAATTTCAGGGAAACCTGTCACATCATCGATTTCAATAGCTTTTACACCTGCTTCTAATAGTTTCTTATATGTTCCACCAGTAGAAACAACTTCAAATCCTAATTCTTCAAGACCTTTCGCAAATTCAACAATACCTTCTTTATTTGTAACTGATACTAACGCTCTTTTCAACTGATCTTCACCCTTTCATTTTCTACAGAAACACGTCCTTCACAATATAAAGCAACAGCTTCTGGTAAGATTTCATGTTCGATTTCTAAGACACGTGCCTGAATATCTTCAGGAGTCTCTAAGTCTGAAATATCAACCGCTCTTTGTAAGATGATTGGCCCACCATCCACTTCTCCAGTAACGAAATGAACAGTTGCACCTGATACCTTCACACCTCTTTTAAACACCGCTTCATGGACATGCATTCCATAGAATCCAGGACCACAGAAAGATGGAATAAGTGAGGGATGAATATTAATAATACGATTCTTATATTGTTCAATCAGCTTATCTCCAACAATAGCAAGATAACCTGCTAATACAACAACATCAATCTTTTCTTCTTCAAATCTCTTTAAAATCTCATCTTCATCCTTGATCCATTCTGCCTGAATACCATGAAGACGGGCTCTTTCTAAACCATAAGCCTTCTTACGGTTAGAAATAACCAGACGGATCTGTCCATTGATTTTTCCGGCTTCACACGCATCGATGATGGACTGAAGATCAGTTCCACCACCAGATACGCATACAGCTATGTTTAGCATAATTCTGCTCCCTTTTCACCTTCAGCAATATAACCTACTTCATAGCTTTCATAGCCAGCAGCATTAATTGCTTCGATAGTCTTTTCAACATCTGCAGGATCAACAGCAAGAACCATACCTAATCCCATGTTGAATGTGTTGTACATCATCTTTTCTTCAACGTTTCCTGCTTTTGCAATTAAGCCAAAGATAGGAGGTACTTTATAGCTGTCCTTCTTAACAACAGCCTTTACACCATCAGGTAACATTCTAGGAAGGTTTTCATAGAATCCTCCACCAGTAATATGGCTGCATCCTTTAACCTTGATACCAGCATTCTTTACGCTCTTTAATGCTTTTACATAAATCTTAGTAGGAGCAATTAATGCTTCACCTAAAGTAGTACCTAATTCATCATAATAAGTATCTAAAGATTCTTTAGTCATTTCAAATACGCTACGTACTAAAGAGAATCCATTACTATGTACGCCAGTAGATGCAATACCAACTAAAGCATCACCAGGCTTGATTGTAGAACCATCAATTATATCCTTCTTGTCTACAACACCTACTGCAAAACCAGCTAAATCATAATCATCAACAGGCATTAAACCTGGATGTTCTGCAGTTTCACCACCAACAAGGGCACATTCAGACTGAATACATCCTTCAGCAACACCCTTAACGATAGTTGCAATCTTTTCAGGATAATTCTTACCACATGCAATGTAATCAAGGAAGAATAGAGGTTCTCCACCTGAACAAGCAATATCATTCACACACATTGCGACTGCATCAATACCAATTGTATCGTGTTTATCCATTACAAAAGCAAGTTTTACTTTTGTACCACAGCCATCAGTACCAGATAAAAGAACTGGTTCTTCCATATCCTTGATCTTGCTTAAATCAAAAGCACCCGCAAAACCACCAATACCACCAAGTACTTCTGGTCTCATAGTAGCCTTAACATGCTTCTTCATTAATTCCACTGACTTATAACCTGCTTCAATATCTACTCCAGCTTTTTTATAATCCATGTTTCTTCATCCTTTTATCTATTATTTTTCCATTCTTGCAAGAACTGCTTTATAAGTTTCAATTAAGTCACCGATATCCTGTCTGAATACGTCTTTGTCATACTTCTTGTTAGTATCTACATCCCATAAACGGCAAGAATCTGGTGAAATTTCATCCGCTAATACGATTTCGCCTTCTTTTGTCTTACCAAATTCGATTTTGAAATCTACAAGCTTTAAGTTTAATCTTAAGAAGAAAGCTTTAAGTAATTCGTTGATCTTTAATGTTTCAGATTTGATAGTGTTATATTCATCTCTAGTGCAAAGACCTAAAGCTACAGCATGGTCTTCATTGATTAATGGATCACCATATTCATCATTCTTATAACTAATTTCAAAAATTGGTTCTGCTAAAACAACACCTTCCTTAGCACCAAGTCTCTTACAGAAAGAACCTGTTGTAATATTACGTACAATAACTTCTAGTGGGAAGATTTCTACTTTCTTAACTAAATCATCAGTATCATTTAACTTTTCAATCATATGAGTCTTGATACCAGCTTCTTCTAACATATCAAAGATAATACCTGAAATAGTGTGGTTTAATACACCCTTACCAGCAAACTGATCATGTTTTACACCATTACCTGCAGTTGCATCATCTTTATAATGCATTAAGATAACATCTTCGTTATCAGTTGCAAAAATTTCCTTAGCTTTTCCTTCGTACATTAATTCTTTCTTTTCCATTGTTGTTTTCTCCTCTTATCTGTATTTTTCTGAAATTTCGTTATTTGTATCTAAGCAGGCTTTTTCCATAGCCTGACGGTTGTTCTTTAATTTTTCACTTAATTCTGGATATTTGATTGCCATGATTTCAAGTGCTAACCAGGCAGCATTCTTAGCACCATCAATTGCAACTGTTGCAACTGGGATACCAGAAGGCATCTGGACAATTGATAATAAGGCATCCATTCCATCTAAACTTGCACCTTTAATTGGAATACCAATAACTGGTAACACTGTCATAGAAGCAACGACACCAGGTAAGGCAGCAGCCATACCAGCAGCTGTTAAAATAACATCTGTTCCATTGTTGTTGCATTCCTCTACAAATTCACTCAATGCACGATGTGCACGGTGTGCAGATAAAGCACGTACTTCAACATCTACGCCATATTCTTTTAATATAGCAATTCCTTTTTCTACCTTTGCTTCATCAGAGGCAGAACCCATAATTACTGCAGCTTTCATTTCAGTCCTCCATTATTTTCATTATGACTTTCATGATCTAGGTGCTCAGAGGCCTTTCACCTAAACTTGACCTCAATTATTAGAATAAACCGGTAATCTTACCTTCTTCATCAATGTCCATATTATTAGCAGCTGGTACTTTTGGTAAACCTGGCATACGCATAATATTTCCAGAAATAGCAACTAAGAATCCAGAACCAGTATTTGGAATCAAGTCATTGATTGTTACCTTGAATCCTTCAGGACGTCCAAGTAAAGTCGCATCATCTGATAAAGAATACTGAGTTTTCGCAACACAGATTGGTAAATCACCTAAGCCCTGAGCAGTGAACTTCTTGATCTTGTTAGCTGCCTTCTTAGTGAAGACAACATCATCCGCACCATAGATTTCTTTGGCGATTGTCTTGATCTTTTCATCAATAGGCATATCCAATGAATAGATAGGCGCATAATGAGATTCTTTAGTATCAAGGATATTTAATAGCTTGTTAGCAAGATCAATACCTCCTTCGCCACCCTTAGCCCATACTTCAGAAATAGATACTTCAACATTTAATTCCTTACACATATCATCTAATAGCTTTAATTCAGCTTCTGTATCTGTAGGGAAAGCGTTAATAGCAACGATACAAGGTAAACCAAACTTCTTGATATTTTCAATATGTTTAGTTAAGTTACCAATACCCTTTTTTAATGCTTCAAGGTTTTCAGTACCTAATTCTTTCTTATTGACACCACCATGCATCTTTAATGCACGAACAGTCGCAACAATAACAACTGCATCTGGATTTAATCCAGCCTGACGACACTTGATATCTAAGAACTTTTCAGCACCTAAATCAGCACCGAATCCTGCTTCAGTAATGGCATAATCACCAAGCTTCATAGCAAGCTTTGTAGCCATAACTGAGTTACATCCATGAGCGATATTGGCGAATGGACCACCATGTACAAATACTGGAGTATGATCTAAAGTCTGTACAAGGTTAGGCTTGATAGCATCCTTTAATAATAAAGTCACAGCACCAGTTGCATGAATATCATCAACAGTGACTGGTTCACCATCATAATTATAAGCAACAATCATTCTTGCTGCTCTTGCCTTTAAATCTTCAAGAGAAGTAGATAAACATAAGATACCCATCACTTCACTTGCAACACTAATATCAAAACCATCTTCACGAGGAACACCATTTGGTTTACCGCCTAAACCAACAACAATATGTCTTAAAGCACGATCGTTTAAGTCAACAACTCTCTTCCATACAATCTGTCTAGTATCAATATTCAAAGGGTTACCCTGCTGAATAGAGTTATCAAGCATTGCCGCAATCAAGTTATTTGCTGAAGTGATGGCATGAATATCACCTGTAAAATGAAGGTTGATATCTTCCATAGGAACAACCTGGGCATATCCTCCACCAGCTGCACCACCTTTAATACCAAAGCAAGGACCTAAACTTGGTTCACGCATTGCGACTATAGACTTCTTACCTAACTGATGTAGTGCCTGTGATAAACCAATCATTGTAGTTGTCTTACCTTCACCTGCAGGTGTTGGGTTGATTGCAGTTACAAGGATTAATTTACCATCTGGATTATTTTCAACTTTCTTGATAGTTTCTAAAGAGATTTTTGCTTTATATTTACCATATAATTCTAAATCATCTTCAGTCAGTCCAATCTTTTCAGCCACATTTTTAATTGGCTCCATGACTGTACTCTGTGCAATTTCTACGTCTGTTAACATTTTTTTGTTTTTCCTCTCTTTCAGGTTATTTTCTTTCAAAACAATTATATACTAATCCAGTACCTGCATGCTTCCATTTTTTTAAAAAAACAAAAAAAGAGCCTACTAAGTCCAGGACGTTGCCCAGACGGTCGGCTCTTCAAGAAATTATACTCCATGTGGTTAATTCCACTTCCGTCAGTCGTATAATACAGTTGTAGTTTATCAAATAACCTATTGTTTGACAAGCACAAATTTGATTAAATAGTGGCATAAGTTTATAATATAAAAACGGAGGTAATGACTATGTTTAAAGAAGTAGATGTAAATACATTTGATTTAAAAATATTCAATAAATTGAATAAGGAATGGGCACTACTTAGTGCAGGTAATAAAGACGCATTTAATACTATGACTATTTCATGGGGCGAGATGGGTACATTATGGAATAAGCCAGTGATGACTTGTTTTGTAAGACCACAGCGTTATACAAAGGAATTTATAGATTCTAATGATAAGATGACTCTTTCATTCTTTAATGGAGAACATATGAAAGATTTAACAGTATTAGGTAGAGAATCTGGACGTGATGGAGATAAGATTGCGAAGACTGATTTAACACCTACTTTTATTGAAGGTCTTCCTACATTTGAAGAAGCAGACATTGTTGTTGTGGGAAAGAAACTCTATGAAGATACAATCAAGCCTGAATATTTCTTAGATGAAACACTTGTGGATAAGAACTATCCTAATAAAGATTTCCATACAATGTATATCTGTGAAGTTGAAAAGATCTATATGAAATAAGAGAAGCGTTAGTTCGCTTCTCTTTTTAGTTCTTCGTATTCTCTTATTTGATTATATTCTTCGATTGTTTTCTTAATCTCTTCTTTTCCTCTCATATTTTTGCCCTCCTG
>ERZ1026882.939-NODE-939-length-13455-cov-4.007910_pt1 | contig 13455 bp, 12 predicted proteins | sample MGYA00380171_ERZ1026882 | MGnify/ENA primary metagenome ERZ1026882 (study PRJEB33269, sample SAMEA4719807) | human gut metagenome | biome: human-associated habitat; feature: organic feature; material: feces | place: Cameroon | collected 2013-10 ...
CTGCTGAGCAAAGCGTAAGAACAAAATTAACACTTACAGGTGATATTATTATGCATATTTACGCAATAGGCGACCTGCATTTATCAGGCGAACCGGCAAGCAAGCCTATGGAGGTTTTTGGCGAGCACTGGCGCAACCATAAGGAAAAGATTGCCGCTAATTGGCAAAACACCGTAACCGCACAGGACACAGTTATTGTCTGCGGTGATATTTCCTGGGCCATGACTTTGGAAGAAGCAGCACAGGATTTAGACTGGTTGGCGCAGTTTCCCGGACGCAAGCTGCTGCTGCGCGGCAACCATGATTACTGGTGGAGCAGCCTGAGCAAAATGCAGCAGCGTTACGGCGCTCATTTCGAATTCCTGCAAAATGACTGCATTATGGCAGAGGATATTGCTGTCTGCGGCACCCGCGGCTGGCTGCTGCCCTCGGCTGAAAGCTTCAGTGACGCCGACAGAAAAATTTACAATCGCGAAGGTATCCGCCTGGAGCTTTCCCTGCAGCAGGCACATAAAATGCAGGCACAGCAGATAATTACGGCCTTTCACTATCCGCCACTCTTTGCGCGCACGGAGCACACCTGCTTTACTAATCTGATGCTGCGGTACGGTGTGCAGCACTGTGTCTACGGCCACATTCACGGTGAAAACCACATTCCCGTTTTTGAAGGATTGCGCGAAGGAATCAACTACAAGCTGGTGTCCTGCGATACGCAAGGCTTCCGGCTTTACAAGGTAATATAATAGGAAAACTTTGCTTAGAAACAGACAGGCTCCCCTGAACGAATCGTTCAGGGGAGCTTTTTGTATACAAAAACAAGCCCTCGAATTTCTTCGAGAGCTTGCTATTTACGTTCATTTAATTATTTAGGATAGTTGCTGTTGGAGTTTTCTTTCAGCATAACGTCATGTGCGCCGCCTTCAACCAAGCTGGTTGCGGAAACCAGAGTCAGCTTAGCCTTCTCCTGCAGCTCGCGGATGTTCAGAGCACCGCAGTTGCACATGGTGGAACGAACCTTAGCCAAAGTCAGGTTTACGTTATCCTTCAGGCTGCCTGCGTACGGAACGTAGGAATCAACGCCTTCTTCGAAGGACAGCTTAGCTGCGCCGCCCATGTCATAACGTTGCCAGTTACGTGCACGGCTGGAGCCTTCACCCCAGTATTCCTTCATGTAGGTGCCGTTAATGTTAACCTTGTTGGTCGGGCTTTCGTCGAAACGAGCGAAGTAACGGCCCAGCATCATGAAGTCAGCGCCCATAGCCAGAGCCAGAGTCATGTGGTAGTCATAAACGATACCACCGTCAGAGCATACAGGAATGTATACGCCGGTTTCTTCGAAGTATTCGTCACGAGCCTTGCAAACGTCAATCAAGGCAGTTGCCTGGCCACGACCGATACCTTTTTGTTCACGGGTAATGCAGATAGAACCGCCGCCGATGCCAACTTTAATGAAGTCAGCGCCAGCCTCAGCCAGGAAGCGGAAGCCTTCAGCGTCTACTACGTTGCCTGCACCAACCTTAACGCTGTCACCGTAGTGCTCACGGATCCAGTCCAGGGTGATTTTCTGCCATGCGCTGTAGCCTTCGGAGGAGTCAATGCAGAGTACGTCTACGCCTGCATCAATCAACGCGGGAACACGCTCAGCATAGTCGCGGGTGTTAATACCTGCGCCAACGATGTGGCGTTTTTTGCTGTCCAGCAGCTCCAACGGATATTCCTTATGGGTTGCATAGTCTTTACGGAAGACCATGTACAGCATACGACCGTCATCATCAACGATAGGCAGAGTGTTGAGTTTTTTCTCCCAGATGATATCGTTAGCCTGTTGCAGGGTGGTATCTTTCGGAGCATAAACCATTTTGTCAATCGGAGTCATGAAGTCACGAACCTTAGCATCCATAGACATACGGCTCGGACGATAGTCACGGCTGGTAACAATGCCTTCCAGCTTGCCGTTAGCGGTACCATCGCTGGTAACAGCAACAGTGGAGTGACCGGTGCGTTCCTTCAGTGCCAGGATGTCAGCCAGAGTGCTGTCCGGACGGATATTGGAGTCGCTGCTTACAAAGCCTGCGCGATAGCCTTTAACACGAGCAACCATAGCAGCTTCGTCCTCTACGGATTGAGAACCATAGATGAAAGAAACGCCGCCCTCTTTGGAAAGAGCTACAGCCAGCTTTTCGCCGGAAACAGCTTGCATGATAGCAGAAACCATCGGGATGTTCATAGTAATTGCCGGCTCCTCGCCTTTTTTGAATTTAACCAGCGGCGTACGCAGGTCTACATTGGCGGGGATACATTTTTCGGAGGAATAACCGGGAACTAACAGGTACTCACTAAATGTGTGAGCAGGTTCATCATAATAAAAAGCCATTCTTTCATCATCCTTTTCTTAATAATTTTTTGTTTACCACAGCCAAAGCAATTGTTAATCATATAACATAATTAATTGAAAAAATTGCTTTTCTGAGGTCCGAGTAGGTATTTTATCTATTTTACCTCTTTAATGCTCTCCATGCAATATCTTTTCTGCAAAAAGCGCCATTAAAATTAATTTTTTCTACAGCAGTATATGCGCGGTCACGTGCAGCCTTGATATTTGCGTCTACAGCAGTTACACCAAGCACACGTCCGCCGTTGGTAAGAACCTTGGCGCCGTCAGCTTTGGTGCCTGCGTGGAATACAACAACGTCTTTATCTGCAGCAGCGTCAGCCAGACCGGTAATTTCCATGCCCTTAGCATAGCTTTCGGGATAACCGCCGGAAGCCATTACTACGCACACTGCAGCCTTGTCATACCAGCCGAAGTCTACCTGATCCAGAGTACCGGTAGCGCAGGCCAGCATAATTTCAGCCAAATCGCCGTCAAGCAGAGGCAATACTACCTGAGTTTCGGGGTCACCGAAGCGGCAGTTGAACTCTACAACCTTCACGCTGTCACCCTTAATCATCAGACCAGCATAGAGGCAGCCCTGATACGGCATGCCTTCTTCAGCCATGGCAGCTATAACGGGCTTCAGAATCAGCTCGGTTGCTTTTAAACGCAGCACGTCGGTCATAACCTGAGCGGGAGCATAGGTGCCCATACCGCCGGTATTAGGACCTTCGTCACCGTCAAATACGCGCTTGTGGTCCTGAGAAGCAATCATCGGCACAATGGTTTTGCCGTCGGTAAATGCCAGGAGAGAAGCCTCCTCGCCTTCCATGTATTCTTCCAGAACGAGGCGTGCGCCTGCATTGCCGAATTTATTGTCAGCCATCATTTCGTCGATAGCGTCAAGTGCTTCCTGCTTAGTCATAGCAACAACAACACCCTTGCCTGCTGCAAGACCGTCAGCCTTAACTACGATAGGCGCGCCCTTTTCTTCAACGTAAGCCTTGGCAGTTTCGATATCCTCGCAAATTTTGAAGAAAGCGGTAGGAATATTGTATTTTGCCATCAGCTCTTTAGAAAATGCCTTGGAACCTTCCAGCTGCGCTGCAGCCTTAGAAGGACCGAACACCGGCAGACCGCGGCGTTTGCAAACGTCCGCAAGACCTGCAACAAGCGGTGCTTCCGGACCTACAACAGTCAGGTCAATGCTCTTTTCCTCAGCGTAATCTGCTACACCCTCCAGATTTTCAACATCCAGAGCAATGCATTCACATTTAGGCAGCAGTGCCATGCCCGGGTTGCCGGGAGCAGCATAAATTTTTTCAACCTTAGGGCTTTGCGCCAGCTTCCACGCTAAAGCGTGTTCGCGGCCGCCGCCACCGATTAATAAAATATTCATGGTTATTTCTCCAGTTGCTTCTTCAGATATTCGCTGATCATTGCATCGTATTCAGCAGTATGAGTGAAGGCTTCCAATGCCAGCTCCTTACGGGTGCGTGCATCAACATCGCCTTCCTTAGCGAGCATTTCCATTAAGCCGGCATAACGGCTAGGATAGGTTACGATAACAACGTCTTTGAAGTTTTTAGCGCTGGCACGTACCATTGCCGGACCGCCGATATCAATGTTTTCAATTGCCTCAGCCTCGGTTACGCCGGGTTTGGCAACAGTTTCGCGGAAGGGATAAAGGTTAACTACAACCAAGTCAATCGGGGTGATGTCATGCTCAGCCAAAGCCTTCATATGCTCCGGATTGCTGCGTACAGCCAGGATTGCGCCATGAATTTTCGGATTCAGAGTTTTTACACGGCCATCCATGATTTCCGGGAAGCCGGTTACATCACTTACATAGGTTACAGGAATGCCTGCTTCCTTAATAGCCTTCATGGTGCCACCGGTAGAAATAATTTCTACGCCGTTGTCACTAAGGAATTTTGCCAGCTCTACAATGCCGGTTTTATCACTAACGCTTAATAATGCTCTTTTAATTTTCATGCTTTAACCTTTACCTTTCTGCCTTCGATTGTCAGCTTTCCTTCTGCCCAAAGCTTTAAAGCCTCCGGCATTGCGATATGCTCCTGTACCAGAATACGGTCAGCCAGAGTATCCTCGGTGTCGTCATCCATAACAGGAACAACCTTCTGCAGGATAATCGGGCCGCTGTCAGTGCCTGCATCGACAAAATGAACGGTGCAGCCGCTGAATTTTACACCGTAGTCCGCAGCCTGCTTCTGGCCGTGCAGACCGGGGAAGCTCGGGAGCAGCGCCGGATGAATGTTAATAATCTTATGCTGCCATTTATTTACGAAATCAGCGCTCAAAATACGCATAAAGCCTGCGAGAACTACTAGCTCGCAGCCCTCTGCCTCCAGAGCAGCGTTGATTTTTGCTTCAAATTCTTCTTTGGAAGCGCAAGCCTTACGCTCTACGGCAACGGTTTTAATATCGGCCTTTTGCGCACGCTCCAAAGCAAAAGCATCAGGCTTATCGCTGATTACAACCGCGATTTCCAGCGGCAGATATCCGTCAGCGATACGGTCCATAATTGCCTGCAGATTACTGCCGCGACCGCTTACAAGTACGCCGATTTTATGCACCGAAAACGCCGCCTTTCATAATCGTTTCTTTGTGTCCGGGAACAACCTTGCCCAGCTCATAGAAGGTTTCGCCCTCAGCCTTCAGGTGAGCGCGTACAGCGTCAGCCTCAGACTGGTCAACAACCAATACCATGCCTACGCCCATGTTGAAGGTGCGGTACATTTCAGCCCAAGGTACATTGCCCCATTCCTGCAGCTTTTTGAAGACAACAGGAACTTCCCAAGCCTCGGCATTTACCTCAGCATCGCAATCTTCGGGCAGAATGCGGGGAATATTATCATAGAAGCCGCCGCCGGTGATGTGCACCATGCCGTGCAGGTCGAATTTCTCAATCAGCGGCAGGCAGGTTTTCGGATACAGACGAGTCGGAGTCAACAGCTTTTCGCCCAGAGTGCAGCCAAATTCCGGTACTTCGGTATCCATAGTATAACCCATAGCCTCGAAGCAGATTTTACGTACGAGGGAGAAGCCGTTGGAATGCACACCGCTGGAGGGCAGGCCCAAAAGCACGTCGCCGGCCTTAACCTTATCGCCGGTAATCATTTTGCTCTTCTCAACTACGCCAACACAGAAGCCGGCGATATCGTATTCGCCTTTGGAGTAGAAACCGGCCATTTCGGCAGTTTCGCCGCCGATAAGAGCACAGCCGCTTTCCTTGCAGGCATTGGCAACACCCTTAACGATGTTGGCAACCTTTTGGGAATCAACCTTATCTACTGCAATGTAATCCAGGAAGAACAAGGGCTCTGCGCCTTGTACCAGAATATCGTTGACGCACATTGCCACAGCATCCTGACCGATAGTATCATGCTTATCAGCCATGAAAGCCAGCTTCAGCTTAGTGCCTACGCCGTCAGTACCGCTGACGAGCACAGGCTCCTTGTATTTGCCGCTGTTTAAAGCAAACAGGCCGCCGAAACCGCCCAGGTCACCGATAACCTCAGGTCTGTAGGTAGCGCGTACGCTGTCCTTCATTAATTCTACTGCTTTATTACCAGCATCAATATCTACACCGGCATCAGCATAAGTAAGTTGTTTCTTTTCCTCGCTCATGAGCCTTCCTCCTGTTATTCAATAATGCTTTCAGGTTCTGCTTTGATTACACTATCTGCGTTATCGGGATATTTAGCGCTGAAGCAGGCACAGCACAAACCATCTGGATCAATTTTATCAATAGCACGTTTCATGCCATCCAGAGAAATATAATGCAGACTGTCTGCCCCAATATAACGGCAGATTTCATTTTCCGTGCAACGTGCCGCAATCAGCTCCTTGCGCTCGGAGGTATCAATACCATAGTAGCAGCTGTCTGTTACCGGGGGAGAAGAAATGCATACATGCACCTCACGTGCGCCTGCCTCCTTCAGCAGTTTAACAATCTTGCCGCTGGTAGTGCCGCGAACGATGGAGTCATCGACCATGACAACAGATTTGCCTTCTACAACGCTGCGTACCGGATTCAGCTTCAGACGTACTGCATTAGCACGTTGCTTTTGCGTCGGCTGAATAAAAGTACGGCCTACATAACGGTTTTTGGTAAGACCTTCCAGGAAGGGAACACCGGCCTCCATAGCATAGCCGATTGCCGCCGGAGTACCGCTGTCAGGAACGGAAATAACGATATCCGGATGAATATCAGGAGTTTCCTTAGCCAACTCGCGTCCCATCTGGATACGTGCATCATATACAGACTGGTTGTCGATGATACTGTCATTACGAGCAAAGTAAACATATTCAAAAATGCAGTGCGCAGGCTTTGCCGGTTTGTTTTCAGCCCACATCATGCTGCGCGGCTCAGAGTTATCGCTGTCGATAATAATCATTTCGCCGGGCTTAACATCGCGTACCAGCTCTGCACCAACCAAGTCAAAGGCACAGGATTCGGAAGCAACGCACCAGCCGTTTTCCATCTTGCCGAGTACCAGCGGACGGAAGCCGTAGGGATCGCGTACTGCGATAATTTTGTTATCAGTCATCAGCAGAATAGCAAAAGCACCCTTAATCTGGTTAACAGCCTCTGCTACACGCTCTTCAATAGTCGGACGTGCACTGTAGGCAATCAAGTTCAATACAACCTCACTGTCAACAGTAGTATTAAATACTGCGCCTTCCTTAGCCAGGTTAGCACGCAGCTGACCGGCATTAGTCAGGTTACCGTTGTGGCTCAGCGCAAGGTTACCGCCGTCAAAATAAACCTTCAACGGCTGAATGTTATACGGCATGCTGGCACCGGTGGTGGAATAACGTACGTGGCCGATAGCCGCATAGCCCTGCAAATCAGCAACGCCATCTTTGAAGACATCGGCAACCAGACCCATGCCCTTTTTAATTTTCATGCGCTCGCCATCAGTTACAACAATACCGGTACTTTCCTGGCCACGATGCTGCAGCGCATACAGTCCCCAATAGGTGTTGAGTGCTACATCCTCATTATGGCTGAAGATACCAAAGACGCCGCACTCCTCATGCAGCTTGTCTTCGCTAAAATTTTGCTCCTCGAAAATCTGCTCCACAATTTTTCTCCTTAATTTTAGTTTTTAGTTATCAATTGTCAGTTATTAGTGGTTAGTTATAAGTGATCAGTGATCAGTAATCAGTAATTAGTTATTAATGTTTAGCAGTCAGTTTCTATTCACTATCCACTACTCACTATTCACTATTACAGGTGTAAATCCTTAAACTCCTGCGCAGGAACGCCACGCATGGAAGCCAGCTTTTCACCCTTAGCTCTTACTTCTTCACGCATTGTTGCACGATGCTCTGCCAGCTTTTCTACCAGCTCCGGATATTTTACGGAAAGAATCTGAATTGCGAACAATGCAGCATTCTTAGAACCATTGATGGCCATCGTTGCAACAGGTACACCGGAAGGCATCTGTACAAAGCTCAGCAGTGCATCCATACCGGCCAACGGTGTTGCATTAATAGGAATACCGATGACAGGAACGGTAGTAAAGGCAGCGATGAAACCACCCAGATGAGCAGCTGCGCCGGCTGCGGCAATAATTACCTCTACGCCACGGTCACGGGCACCCTTAGCAAAGTTCTGTACTACGTCCGGAGTACGGTGAGCGGAAGCAACTACTACTTCAGTTTCAACGCCAAACTCCTTCAGAGTTTTTTCTGCAGCCTCAAGTACAGGCCAGTCAGAATTACTACCCATGATAATTGCAACTTTCATTGAAATCTACCTCCCAAAAATTACTTGTAGAAACAATAAAACCCAAGCAGAAAGCTGTTCAGTTTCGAAATCCTGTGCAAAATCTAACCCGGGTTCTCAATCACTTAAATAATTCACTTTAATTATACCAATCCAACGCGTAAACGTCAAATAAACTGTGAACTTTTTAACAGTTTTTTAGAAAATCGTTCGGGAAACTTCGGGGTAAAGAAAAAAGCACCCTCCGCCGCCGCTTTCACGGCAGCAGAGAGCGCTTAAACCCAAAGCTGTTTTATTTTACGACAACGTCAATTGCATCGTTTACCAATACAACCTCAACCTTATCGCCATTTTTAATTTCTCCTGCAACAATCTTCTTGCCCAAGATATTTTCAACAGTGTGGACAATCAGACGTTTCAACGGACGAGCACCGAAGGCAGGATCAAAGCCGGCCTTTGCCAGGAAAGCAACAGCCTCGTCAGTATAAGTCAGCGTCAGCTCCAGCTGCTTGTTCAGGCGGTCACCCAGCTCATGCAGTACCAGTTTAACGATTTCCTTAATCTGTTCTGCCTGCAGCGGTTTGAACACAACGATGTCATCAACACGGTTCAGGAATTCCGGACGGAAGAAGTTCATCAGCATCTGCTGAATCTTTTCTCTATCCATAGAGCCCTGCGCTTTCATAATCTCGTTGCTGCCAAGGTTACTGGTCATGATAATCAAAGTATTCTTGAAGTCAACGATACGGCCTTTACCATCAGTCAGACGGCCATCGTCCAGAACCTGCAGCAATACGTTAAAGACATCTGCATGTGCCTTTTCGATTTCGTCCAACAGGATTACGCTGTACGGATGACGGCGTACAGCCTCGGTCAGCTGACCGCCTTCATCATAGCCGACGTATCCCGGAGGCGCACCGATCAGACGAGATACGGTATGCTTCTCCATGTATTCGCTCATATCGATACGTACCATGTTGCGTTCATCATCAAAGAGCACCTCGGCCAAGGTCTTAGCCAGCTCGGTCTTGCCGACACCGGTAGGACCAAGGAAGATAAAGGAGCCAATCGGACGGTTAGGATCCTTAATACCGGCACGCGCACGGATAACAGCCTCGCTGACAGCCTTGACTGCCTCGTCCTGACCGATAACATGCTCGTGCAGGATTTCTTCCAGGTGAACCAGTTTAGCACGTTCACCGGTGCCTAAGCGGGCAACAGGAATGCCGGTCCAGGTGCTGACAACTTTGGCGATATCCTCTTCGTCAACCTCTTCCTTGAGCATAACATTGTCATTGCCGTTTTCATCCTTCTTGGACAAAGCAGCCAATTCCTTCTGCAGCTCAGGCAGACGGCCGTATTTCAATTCAGCCATTTTATTCAGGTCATAGTCACGCTCGGCCTGCTCCATCTGGTTTTTCACAGCATCAATTTCCTTCTTTACCTCACGTACACGGGCAATAGAAGCCTTTTCTGCATCCCAGCGTTTAACAAGCTCGTCATTTTCCTTACGCAGCTTTGCCAACTCCTCATTCAGCTTAGCCAAACGATCCTTGGACTGAGCATCCTCCTCTTTGCCCAAAGCCTGAGCTTCGATTTCCAGCTGCAGAATACGACGTTTGCTTTCATCAAGCTCGGTCGGCAGCGAATCAATTTCGGTACGCAGACGGGCAGCAGCCTCATCTACCAGGTCAATAGCCTTATCAGGTAAGAAACGGTCATTGATATAACGGTTAGAAAGCACAGCAGCAGCCACCAGAGCAGCGTCTTTAATGCGCACGCCATGATGTACCTCATAGCGCTCACGCAGGCCACGCAGGATGGAAATTGTATCTTCAACGCTCGGCTCCTTAACCATTACCGGCTGGAAACGACGCTCCAGCGCACTGTCCTTTTCAATATACTTACGGTATTCGTTCAGCGTAGTTGCACCGATGCAGCGCAGCTCGCCACGTGCCAGCATCGGTTTCAGGATATTGCCTGCATCCATAGCACCTTCAGCAGCACCGGCACCGACAACGGTATGCAGCTCATCAATAAACATGATAATCTGACCGGCGCTTTCGCTGACAGCCTTCAATACCTTTTTCAGACGCTCTTCGAATTCACCACGGTATTTGGCACCGGCAACCAGAGCTGCCAGGTCCAGAGCATACAGGGTTTTATTCTTCAGGCTTTCCGGTACATCACCGGCAACAATACGTCTTGCCAGACCTTCAACGATGGCAGTTTTACCAACGCCAGGTTCACCGATAAGCACCGGGTTATTTTTCTTACGACGCGAAAGGATTTCAATCGTACGACGGATTTCCTCGTCACGGCCGATTACCGGATCCAGCTTGCCGTCTTTGGCTTTAGCTGTCAGATCCTGGCCGTATTTTTCCAGTGTCTTTTTAGTTTCATCATTTGCTTCGCTATTTTGATACTGCATAAATGCCGCCTCAACTTTTTTCTTATCTATACCATATTTACGGAAGAGCGATACAACATCGCTGTCACCGTCACTGGCCATAGCTGCAACCAGCTGGCCGATGCCGATTTCTTCCTTACTTTGTCCCAGAATAGCCATTACTCTGGCAAAGCCGGTACCCATCATCAGCTGACGGTCCTGACCTTTGACTCCGGGGATTTTCTGTACTAAAGCCTTAGCATCCTTGCTGAAAGCATTTTCATCAATGTGCAGGCTCTGCAGCAAATATTTAAAGAAGCCGTCGCTGCCGCACAATGCTGCCAGAACATGTGCCGTTGTCAGCTCCTGGTGATAGTTCATAACTGCCTGCTGCTGAGCAGCCTCCAATATAGCCTTTACCTCTTCACTGTAGCGTTCATTCATCACGCTGCACCTCCTTCTATCAGGTTCAATAGCGGTCAACAACAGAATGGAGTTGACTCTTTTCCATTTCCGGACCACTATTCACTTTCTAATTGCTATTATATCAGCAAAAGTCAAAAAGTCAAATAGTTTTCTGTGTTAATTCAGTGAAAAATCACCGTCATTTTGTTGACATATTGTTATGTTTGTGGCAATATTAATAACATGTCGTTCTGTCGGCCAAGTACTCTTTACCCCAAAGACCATCGGCTAACCCCGGCCGTTTTGACCTTTATGCGTACTTCCACCAACAGGTCTATAATTATATTATTTGTCGTGTTTTTATGAGGAGGAAACCAAATGTCACCTACCAGCTTATTGCGCGGTATTGCCTTTTTGCTGCTTTTGCAATGGGTATCCACGCTTATCATCAACGCCCTCGGCGTACCCTTTCCGCCCGCTCTTTTGGGAATGCTGATTTTAACGGCACTTCTCTGCGGCAACGTTATTCCGGCAAGCTCCATCGAGGGCATCTGCGATATCCTGATTTCCAAAATGGGTATGCTGTTTTTACCGGCAGGCGTCAGCGTCATATTATATGTAGATGTTATCAAAGCCGAGCTGCTGCCCATTACTGTTACCATTGTTGTCTGCAGTATTGTTGTTTTAGCTCTCACAGCCTTCTTTATCGAAGCAATGCTTAAAGGAAAGGAGAGTCAATGATGCTTTTTCCTGACGTTTTACTTAACTCACCGCTCTTTGGTATCGGTCTGACGGTTATCCTGTACGCTATCAGCGAAATCATCATCGACCGCTTCAGCCTGAATATCATTCCGCCCTTCGTTATCGCCTGCCCTCTGGTCATTGCTGTCATCGTTCTGGCACCCGGCGTAGAGTACAAACAGTACGAGGCAGGTGCGGAATTCATTAACTTTCTTTTAGGACCGGCAACCATCGCTCTGGCCCTGCCCCTGTACAAGAACCGTGAAATCATCATGGCCAAGGCAGGCGCTATCGTAGGAGGCGTTACACTGGCAACTCTTTCGGCTATCATCGTCGTTTACTTCTGCGGCAAGGCCATGGGTACCAGCGAGCAGGTTCTGCTTTCGCTCATTCCCAAATCCATTACAACGCCAATCGCCATTGACGTTTCCAAAACTATCGGCGGCATTCCAGCATTGACTACTGCTGCTGTTATCTTCACCGGCATGCTGGGTGCAACCTTCAATCACAAGCTGCTGCGTCTTTTGGGAATCAAAAACCATTTGGCTGCCGGTCTTGCTATCGGCGCCTCCAGCCACGGCCTCGGCACCAGCGTCTGCGCCAATGTCAGCCCCATTCAGCTGGCTATCGGCGGTGTAGCGATTGCCCTTACCGGCATCAGCACCTCTATCCTGGCACCGATTTTACTGCCGATTTTAAAAAGCATCTGGTAAGCAGATAAAGCAAAAGCCCAAATTCTCACTTACATTTCATGTGGGAATTCGGGCTTTTTTGTTTTTAGAGATGCGGAATAATCCCGCGCAGCTCGGAAAAGATTACTGCTGCCTTATCTGCAGGATAAACACTGCACGGCAGCTGCCGCAGATCCTCCGTACGCCAGCCTTTATTTTCTTCTGACAGCTTGACCAGCGCTTCTTCCAAATCATGCGCTAGCACAACAGCAATCGCATCAAGATAAAATTCGCTGTTGACGCAGGGCTCGTCAATCATACTGTGGCTGTGATATGTTTTGTTGTGTCGCCAAACGTAAATATTCATGCAGCATCCCTCCGTTCATGGTGATATTTGTTTAATTCTTGGGAGGAGGGTGTTTTTCCTGCTTAAAGACCAAAAAGTCGAAATAACGTAAAAAAGGACTACCATGCTAAGCATGATAGTCCTTAAATCACCTATATAAATTATTTGCCTAAGATTTCGTTGACGTAATTTACCGCACTGACAGCGTTCGGCGCATAATGCTCGGCACCGATAGTATCAGCGTATTCCTGCGTGAGCACCGCACCGCCGACAACAACCTGACAGTCACATTCATTATGCAATGCGGCAATGGTTTCTTCCATTGCGCCTACGGTTGTGGTCATCAATGCAGATAAGCCGACAACCTTGGCATCTGTTTTCTTAGCTGCCTCTACAACTGCTTCCACAGGCACATCCTTGCCCAAGTCAAGCACGCGATAGCCGTAATTTTCCAACAGTACCTTCACGATATTTTTGCCGATATCATGGATATCGCCATGGACAGTAGCGATAATTACTGTTTCTCCCTGCGTTTCGCCCACGCCGACAGCCTCGCGGATAACCTCAAAGGCAGCCTTCGCCGCATCAGCGCTCATCAGCAGCTGCGGCAGGAAGAGAGTTTTCTTTTCAAAGCCATGACCGACAAAATCAAGCGCCGGAATCATATACTTGTTGATGATATCCAAAGGCTTTTCGCTTTCCAGAGCCTTGGCTGCGGCCTGACGCGCAGGTCCCTGCAGTCCTTTGACAATGGCATCGTAAAGTCCCATT
>ERZ1026882.940-NODE-940-length-13414-cov-7.564788_pt1 | contig 13414 bp, 9 predicted proteins | sample MGYA00380171_ERZ1026882 | MGnify/ENA primary metagenome ERZ1026882 (study PRJEB33269, sample SAMEA4719807) | human gut metagenome | biome: human-associated habitat; feature: organic feature; material: feces | place: Cameroon | collected 2013-10 ...
AGGTAGATACACCTCAGAACCTTTACAATACACCTAACAACATCTTCGTTGCTGGTTTCATTGGTTCACCTCAGATGAACCTTATTGATGCTACAGTATCTCAGGAAGGTTCACAGGCAGTTCTTAAGATGAGCGAAGAAGTTACTATCAAACTTCCAGCTGAAAAGAGCAAGAAGCTTATCGATGAAGGTTATGTTGGAAAGACAGTTGTAGTTGGTATCCGTCCAGAAGACGTTAAAGATGATCCAGAATTTATCGCTGCTCATCAGGATACTAAGTTTAAGTCAACAATCAGAGTATATGAATTACTTGGTGCTGAAGTTAACCTTCACTATGAAATCGGTGATGTTACATGTACAGCTAAGGTTAATCCTAGAACAACAGCTCGTCCAGGTGATGAAGTTGAATTCGCTATGGATGTTGCAAGACTTCATGTATTTGATAAGGAAACAGAAATGGTAATTACTCACTAATTACTATACATAATTAGATATTTGTATTATTCAAATATAATTATTTTATAAATTTTAGAGGAAGTGTATAATTTCTATACATTTCCTCTTTTTTTTTTTGTCATTTTGCTTTACAATGATATAGTAAATGTCAAAAAGATGCGAAGGAATGGAGTATAATATGATTTCAAATCAGATTTTACAGACAACCGTTGATGGGTTAAAAGAAATATCACGAGTTGATTTATGTGTTATTGATGCAGAGGGCAAGGTTGTAGCTAAGACATTTGATAATGTTGCTGAATGTACAGCAGATGCACTTGTATTTATAGATTCACCAGCAGATAGTCAGGTGGTTAATGGATATCAGTTCTTTAAGGTTGTTGAAGATGGCAATCTTGAGTATATAATATTGGCTAAGGGAACAACTGATGATGTATTTATGTTAGGAAAGCTTGCAGCATTTCAGATACAGAATCTTTTAGTTGCTTATAAGGAAAGATTTGATAAGGATAACTTTATAAAGAATCTTCTTCTTGATAATCTTCTAAGGGTTGATATGTATACAAGAGCTGAGAAGCTTCATATTGATACGGATGTAAAGAGAGTTGTATATATTATTGAGACTAAGCACGAGAAAGATATTAATGCATTAGAGACAATAAGAACTTTATTTGCTTCAAGAACAAGGGATTTTATCACAGCAGTTGACGAGAAGAGTATAATACTTGTCAGAGAGGTTAAGAGTAATGAAACTTACGAAGACCTTGATAAGACAGCAGAAGTTATTATAGATATGTTAAATACAGAGGCTATGAGTTCTGCTCATATTGCTTATGGTACTATTGTTAATGATATAAGAGAAGTATCACGTTCTTACAAGGAAGCTAATATGGCTCTTGATGTAGGCAAGATATTCTATAGTGACAAGAATGTTGTTGCATATAACAGACTTGGTATTGGACGTTTAATATATCAGCTTCCACTTCCACTTTGTCAGATGTTCATAAGAGAGATATTTGACGGAAAGTCACCTGATGATTTAGATGAGGAGACATTATCAACAATTAACAAGTTCTTTGATAACAGCCTTAATGTATCAGAGACATCAAGACAGTTATATATCCACAGAAATACTCTTGTATACAGACTAGATAAGCTTCAGAAGACTACAGGCCTTGATTTGAGAGTGTTTGATGATGCCATAACATTTAAGATTGCACTTATGGTAGTTAAATATATGAAATATATGGAAAGTAAAGATACATACTAATTTGGAGGAATATTAATAATGATTATAATGGAAGATGTTACCAAAACGTATACATCTGGAGTTCCTGCTTTGAACGGAATTAATCTTCACGTTCAGAAAGGAGAATTCGTGTTTATAGTAGGTAAGAGTGGTTCAGGTAAGTCAACTCTTATAAAGCTTCTTCTTAAGGAACTTGACCCAACATCGGGTAAGATATACGTTAATAAAAAGTACCTTAATAAACTTACAAGAAAGAAGTTACCATATCTTAGAAGAGATATCGGTGTTGTATTTCAGGATTTCAGACTTTTACCAGATCGTAATATATACGATAATATTGCATTTGCACAGAAAGTTGTCGAAGCTCCTAATAAGAAGATTAAGAGCAGGGTTCTTGCTATGCTTTCAATGGTAGGACTTCTTGATAAGTATAAGTCATTTCCTAATGAGTTATCAGGTGGTGAACAGCAGAGAGTTGCCATAGCCAGAGCACTGGTTAATAAGCCAGCTATATTATTGTGCGATGAGCCTACAGGTAACCTTGACCCAGCTAATTCTAATGAGATTATGAAGATATTAGATCAGGTTAACAAGCAGGGAACAACAGTACTTGTTGTTACTCATAATATGGAGATAGTTCAGCAGATGAAGAAGAGAACTATTACTATGAGCGAAGGCAAGATTATCAGTGATTTGGAAAAAGGTGGTTATTTCTATGAAGATTAGATCGTTATTTTATCATATTAAAGACGGATTAAAGAACATCTATCGTAATAGATTGTTCTCTCTTGCGTCTATAGCAACAATTACAGCGTGTATATTCCTTTTTGGTGTATTCTATGCACTTGTATCCAATTTTCAGTATATGATTCATAAGGCTGAGAATGAAGTATGTGTAACAGTATTTTTCGATGAAGGACTTACAGACGCAGATATTAAGAAGCTTGGCGATACGATAAGCCAGCGTAATGAAGTGTCAAGAATTCATTATACATCAGCTGATGAAGCGTGGGAGAATTACAAGGCTGAGTATTTTAAAGATTACCCAGAACTTGCAGAGGGTTTCAAGGATGATAATCCTCTTGCTAATTCTTCATCATATGAGATATATCTTAATGAAGCTTCAAGTCAGGCTACACTTGTAACATACCTTGAAAATCTTGATGGTATAAGACAGGTTAACCGTTCAGAGGCAACAGCAAGTGGACTTGCTAGTGCCGCAAGACTTGTTAGTTACATAACAATAGCAATTATAGTTATTCTTCTTGCAGTATCTATATTCCTTATTACTAACACAATTGTAATAGGTATTACTGTCCGTAAAGAAGAGATTTCTATTATGAAGTATATAGGTGCTACAGATGCATTTGTTAATGCACCATTCTTCGTAGAAGGTATTGTAATTGGACTTGTTGGTTCAATTATTCCAATAGTTATTCTTAGATTTGTATATGAGAATATTATTAATTTTGTTATGAATAAGTTCTCGATACTTCAGAATATTCTTGCATTTATGCCGGTTAATGATGTATTCAGAATACTGGTTCCAGTAGGAATTCTTCTTGGTATCGGAATAGGTGCATTAGGAAGCTTCTTTGCCGTAAGAAAGCATGCTAATGTATAGCAGATAATATTAGCCAGACATAGGACTGCTGCATTGAATTATATGATTATGTATTATATATGAAGATTATATTATGTGATTGTATATGATATGTGGAAGTCCTATTTAAAAATAAAAATGGTATCTGACAGTATAGATTGTTATGCTATTGTTAAGCGGCTGTTTGTATGCATTTTATAAATGGTTTGGCTGAATGGAGGAGTTGTATGAGGAGAGCATTAGCAAAAAGGCTTATTCCATTGTTGATGGTACTTGTGCTTGTAATACCATATTTTGCAGTGTCATATTATGATGTATATGGAGATGATAAGCAGAATCTCAATGATGCTAACAGCAAGAAAAAAGATTTGCAGAGCCAGTATGAACAGACAGAGAAAATAATTGAAGACTTAAAGGCACAGAACGATGATATGATAGCTTATATTGCCCAGCTTGATGCACAGATGTCCAGTGTTGATGGCGAGCTTAATGAGGTTAATGAGCAGGTTGAGCAGATAGAGGCTGAGATAGCGGATACAGAAGAAAAGCTTGCACAGGCAGAGATAGAGGCAGAAGAACAGTATAGTTCAATGAAGCTTAGAATTCAGTTTATGTATGAACATAATGATGAAACATATTTTGCATTGCTTATGAATTCCCAGAGTATGGGTGATATGCTTAATAAGGCGGAATATATTACAAAAATCTCACAGTATGACAGGGAAATGCTTGAAAAATATAATGCTACTGTTACTTATATAACTGTCGCCAAAGCACAGTTAGAAACGGACAGGGAGACACTTGTAACCAAGCAGGAGGAGCTTGAAGATAAGAGAGCTTCACTTTCACTGCTTGAGTCAACCAAGAAGAGTGAAATGGCTTCATTACAGAAGAATAAGCAGCAGCAGGAGAATTATAAAGCTAAGATAGAAGCTGATATAAAGGCTCAGGACGAATATATTGCCAAGATAGAGGCAGAGATTAAGGCCAAGGAGAATAGTGGAAGTGCCAATGTTGTAAAATATGATGGTGGAAAGTTCAAGTGGCCTACAGAGTCAACAAGGATAACCTCACCTTATGGTGATACAGAGGGCAGAAGCTCTCCGCATAAGGGAATTGATATCGGTGCACTTAACAGAGGCGTTGCGGGTGATGCTATATATGCGGCGTATGATGGTGACGTGGTAATTGCGACATTTAGTTCATCAGCGGGTAATTATATTATGATTAATCATGGTGGTGGATTGTATACAAGATATCTGCATGCTTCAAAGCTTCTTGTCAGTGCAGGAACACATGTAACTAAGGGACAGAAGATAGCACTTATGGGAACAACTGGTGATTCTGACGGAGTTCATCTACATTTTGATGTAAGATATAACGGAAGTTATGTTTCACCTTGGAACTACTTAAGCAAATAAAAATTTAATAAATGCAGAGGCATATAGGTATGGACAATCAAAATAACAACATTTATTCAAATGATAATGTCAATAGTGATGATTTTAATGCTGGTGATAACATTAATGCAATTAATAATGTTAATGCAGATAATGACATCAATGCCGGTAACAGAATTAATAATAGTGCTTCGGATAATCGTGTAAATATTGGTGATTTGTATGGAATGAATGATTTAAGAAGAAATGCACAGCCGCCAAGAAAGAAGAAATCACAAGGATTTGCAAGTGGAATGATTATCGGTGCTGTATCAGCATTTATGGCTGTTATACTTCTAATATTAAGTGTGGCAGCAGTGTGTATAGCTAAAGGCTACATTCATATAGGTGTTAATGGAGATGTATATATACAATCTGATGCAGTCACAGATTCAGACGGAATTGGAAGTGAGGTAGAAGGCAAGCTTAATGCAATTGATTCTGTGCTTGAATCCTTTTATTTTGGTGATGTAGATGATGAAACCGCCAAAGATAACATTTACAAGGCGTATCTTAGTTCATATGGTGACAAGTATACCATGTATTATACAGCGGATGAATATAAAGCCTTAAAGGAGTCAACAAATGGCAAGTTCTATGGCATAGGAGCAGTCTGCCAGCTTAGCGGTGAAGGTGGTGTTCTTCTTGTAGATGTATATGATAATGGGGCAGGTTATCAGGCTGGACTCAGGAGTGGCGACAGGGTTGTAAATGTTGATGGCAGGGACATAACAGATATGGAGCTTTCATCAGCCGTTGCACTTATTAAAGGCGACAAGGGTACATCTGTCACGCTGGAGGTTATTCGTGGAACTGAGCGACTGACATTTTCTGCGGTAAGAGATGCTGTTGAAGCAAAGACAGTGTCATATACACTTCTTGATAATAATATAGGTTATCTTTCGATATCACAGTTTGAGGAGGTAACAACAAAGCAGTTCAAGGCGGCTGTTGAAGATTTGCAGTCACAGGGTATGAAAGGACTTGTAATTGATATAAGAAACAATCCAGGTGGATTGCTTGATACGGTTGTAGGTATGCTTAAATATATGCTTCCTGACGGACTTATTGTGTATACAGAGGATAAGCAGGGCAATAGAAAAGAGTATAAAGGTCAGGATAATGATGAGTTCAATCTGCCACTGGCAGTCATTGTAAATGGCAACAGTGCCAGTGCCTCAGAGATATTTGCAGGTGCTATACAGGATTATGGCAAAGGAACGATAATTGGAACCCAGACATATGGCAAAGGAATTGTGCAGACAGTTAAACCACTTACAGATGGAAGTGCAATAAAGTTCACAATTGCCAAGTATTTTACACCAAAGGGTCAGGATATACACGGAAAAGGTGTTACTCCAGATATGGTAGTGGAATATGATACTGATGCAGATGTTGATACCCAGCTTGATGCGGCAATTAAGAATGTGGAAGCACAGATTAATTAAATATATGCAAATGGAAAATATATAAATTACAGTAAGCCTGATGGCTGATATGCAGATTGGCAGTTTGTTGAAATCTGTTGTGTATCAGCAGTCAGGTAATTTTTGTTATAAAATAAAACAAATGTTCTGTTTTGATAGACAAAGGCATTTATTTGTAGTAAAATCAATATATAAGGTAAATACTATTAAATAATATTGTTGTTGACTATTTTACTATAGATTAACGAAGGGAGAATTGTTATGGAATTCAAGTTACACGCTCCTTATAAACCGACAGGAGATCAGCCCCGTGCAATAGAGAAGCTTGTGCAGGGATTTGAAGAGGGTAATCAGTTCGAGACCCTTGTCGGTGTTACAGGCTCTGGTAAGACATTTACTATGGCGAACATAATACAGCATGTGCAGAAGCCAACACTTATTATCAGTCATAATAAGACATTGGCGGCACAGTTATATAGCGAGATGAAAGAATTCTTTCCTGAGAATGCAGTAGAGTACTTTGTCTCTTATTATGATTATTACCAGCCGGAGGCTTATGTGCCACAGAGCGATACTTATATAGCCAAGGATTCTTCGATTAATGACGAGATAGATAAGTTAAGGCATTCAGCAACAGCGGCACTGTCTGAAAGAAATGATGTAATCATAGTTGCTTCAGTTTCATGTATATATGGATTAGGTGCACCTATTGATTATAAGAATATGGTTATATCACTTCGTCCAGGTATGGAGAAAGACAGAGATGAGATGATAAGAAAGCTTATAGATATACAGTATATGCGTAATGACCAGGATTTTAAGCGAGGAACATTCAGGGTAAGGGGAGATGTTGTAGAGATATATCCGTCAGCTTCCAGTGGAGATGCTGTGAGAGTCGAGTTCTTTGGTGATGAGATAGACAGGATAAGCGAGATTGATTCGCTTACCGGTGAGGTTAAATGTAACCTTGACCATGTTGCTATATTCCCTAATTCACATTATGTTGTTGAAAAAGAGAAGATGGAAAAGGCGATTGAGAATATAAAGAAAGAGCTTGCAGAGAGAATAGAGTATTTTAAGAGTGAGGATAAGCTTCTTGAGGCACAGAGAATAGAAGAACGAACGAACTTTGATATAGAGATGATGCAGGAAACAGGCTTCTGTTCAGGTATTGAGAATTACTCAAGACATTTAGCAGGGCTTCCGGCAGGGTGTCCGCCATATACGCTTATGGACTATTTTCCAGATGATTTTATGATTATTGTCGATGAGTCACATATTACTATTCCACAGATAAGGGGAATGTATGCAGGCGATCAGGCAAGAAAGACGACACTTGTAGACTATGGCTTCAGGCTTCCTTCAGCGAAGGATAACAGACCGCTTAATTTTCAGGAGTTTGAGAGCAAGATATCACAGATGCTTTTTGTATCTGCTACGCCTAGCAGGTATGAGGAAGAACATGAACTTATGAGGGCAGAGCAGATTATAAGGCCTACAGGACTTCTTGATCCAGAGATAACAGTTAGACCAATAGAGGGTCAGATAGATGATCTTATAAGTGAGATTAATAAGGAAGTTGAGAAAAAGAACAAGATACTTGTAACTACACTTACCAAGCGTATGGCAGAGGATCTCACAGATTATCTTAAGGAAGTCGGCATAAGAGTCAAGTATCTTCATGCGGATATTGATACACTAGAGAGACAGAAGATTATAAGGGATATGCGACTTGACGGATTCGATGTGCTTGTTGGCATCAATCTGCTTAGAGAGGGACTTGATATTCCGGAGATAAGTCTTGTGGCTATTCTTGATGCAGATAAAGAGGGCTTCCTAAGAACAGAGACTTCACTTATCCAGACGATAGGACGAGCTGCCAGAAATGCAGAGGGACACGTTATTATGTATGCAGATACTATAACAGAGTCTATGGAAAAGGCTATATCTGAGACGGAAAGACGTAGAAAGATACAGCAGGAGTATAATGAGGTACACGGAATAACCCCTCAGACTATAAAGAAGGCAGTAAGAGATCTTATAAGTATATCTAAGGCAGCAGAAGCAGATAATTCAAATGGAAGGCTTGATGTAGATTATGAATCTATGAGCATTAAAGATCTTGAAAAGGTTAAGAAGCAGATTGAGAAAAATATGCGTAAGGCTGCAGCAGAGCTTGACTTTGAACAGGCGGCTATGCTTCGTGATAAGATGATCGAGATTAATAAGTATATTTATGAGGATAAGAAGTCAGGCAGATAGAATTAATAGCTATTATACCAGGTGAGGCTATAAGTTCAAAAGCAATATTACGCAGTCAGAATTATAAAAAGCAGTTGCTGATTACGGAAAAAGCTTTATGTACCTGAGATGATTAAGGATTAAGAAAGAAGAAATAACGGAGAAAATAGAATATGGAAAAAGGTGATTACAGGAATTATATAAGAATAAGAGGTGCAAGTGAGCATAATCTTAAAAATATTGATGTAGATATACCAAGGGACAGTCTTGTAGTACTTACAGGTCTGTCTGGTTCTGGTAAGTCAAGTCTTGCCTTTGACACTATATATGCAGAAGGCCAGAGAAGATATATGGAGTCATTATCTTCATATGCAAGGCAATTCTTAGGACAGATGGAAAAGCCGGCGGTAGAGAGCATAGAAGAAATCCACGTTCAACAGTTGGAACTGTTACAGAGATATATGATTATTTCAGATTATTATATGCAAGAATAGGTACACCACATTGTCCAAAGTGTGGCAAAGTAATCAACAAGCAGACTGTAGACCAGATGGTTGATACTATTATGGAGCTTCCAGAAAGAACAAAGATACAGATATTAGCTCCAGTTGTAAGAGGAAGAAAAGGTGAACATAAGAAGCTTTTTGAACAGGCTAAAAAGAGTGGTTATGTAAGAGTTATTGCTGATGGCAATATGTATGAGCTTACAGATGAGATAAATCTTGATAAGAACAAGAAGCATAATATAGAAATTGTTGTTGACCGTCTTGTAGTTAAAGATGGAATTAACAAAAGACTTACAGACTCAATAGAAACAGCACTTAAGCTTGCAGAGGGACTTATGACAGTTGATGTTATAGATGGTGAGCCGATTAACTTTTCACAGAGCTTTTCGTGTCCGGATTGTGGCATAAGCATAGATGAGATAGAGCCAAGAAGCTTTTCGTTCAACAATCCATTTGGTGCGTGTCCTGATTGTTACGGACTTGGTTATACAATGAATTTTGATGCAGAGCTTCTTATACCAGATGATTCATTAAGCATCGATGAGGGAGCTATAGTTGGTATGGGATGGCAGTCTGTAAAGGATGAGGGTAGCTTTTCAAGGGCTATTATGAGTGCACTTGCAAAGGAATATAACTTCAGTTTATCAACACCATTTAAGGATTATCCGGATGATATTAAGGATATGATTATAAATGGTACTAATGGCAGGAGTGTTAAAGTGCATTACAAAGGCCAGAGAGGCGTTGGAGAATACGATATAGCATTTGAAGGCCTTATCCATAATATGGAGAAAAGATACAGGGAAACTTACTCAGACAGTGCAAAGCAGCAGTATGAGGAATTCATGCGCATAAGACCTTGTAAGTCCTGCCACGGACAGAGATTAAAGCCATCATCTCTTGCTGTTACGATAGCAGATAAGAATATATATCAGATTACGGATATGTCTATTGTTAAGTTAAAGAAGTTCTTAGATGAGCTTGAGCTTACAGACAGACAGAAGTTTATCGGTGCAGATATACTTAAGGAGATTAAGGCAAGAATACAGTTTCTTATGGATGTAGGACTTGATTATCTTTCATTATCAAGAGCTACAGGTACGCTTTCAGGAGGAGAGGCACAGAGAATAAGACTTGCGACACAGATAGGTTCAGGACTTGTTGGTGTGGCTTATATACTTGATGAGCCAAGTATCGGACTTCATCAGAGAGATAATGACAAGCTGCTTGGGACACTTATACATTTGCGTGACCTTGGTAACTCAGTTATTGTGGTTGAACACGATGAAGATACTATGCGTGCCGCAGATTATATTGTTGATATAGGACCGGGTGCCGGACGTAATGGTGGAGAAGTTGTTGCGACAGGAACAGCAGCTGATATTATGGCATGCAAGGATTCGCTTACAGGTGCATATCTTAGCGGAAGAATCAAGATTCCAGTGCCGGTTAAGAGAAGAAAGCCGACAGGCTGGATAACTGTTAAGGGTGCAAGGGAGAATAATCTTAAAAATATTGATGTTGATATACCACTTGGAGTATTTACATGTGTAACAGGTGTATCGGGTTCAGGAAAGAGTTCCCTAGTGAATGAAATTCTGTATAAGCACCTTGCTAAGTCTTTAAACCGTGCAAGATGTATCGCTGGTGACCATGATGATATTATAGGAATCGAGCAGCTTGATAAGGTTATAGATATTGACCAGTCGCCAATAGGAAGAACTCCACGTTCTAATCCTGCGACATATACGGGTGTATTTGATATGATAAGGGATCTTTTTGCTTCAACAACAGATGCTAAGGAAAGAGGTTATAACAAAGGACGTTTCAGCTTTAATGTAAAGGGAGGACGTTGTGAGGCTTGTTCCGGAGATGGTATTATCAAGATAGAAATGCATTTCCTGCCTGATGTATATGTTCCTTGTGAAGTGTGTGACGGAAAGCGTTATAACAGGGAAACACTTGAAGTTAAGTATAAGGGAAAGAGCATATATGATGTACTTGATATGACAGTTGAGGATGCAGTTGATTTCTTTGAAAATGTGCCATCAGTCAGAAGAAAAATAGAAACTCTTAATGACGTTGGACTTTCATACATTAAGTTAGGACAGCCATCTACAGAGCTTTCAGGTGGAGAGGCACAGAGAATAAAGCTTGCTACAGAGCTTTCAAAAAGAAGTACAGGAAAGACTATATACATTCTTGATGAGCCTACAACAGGACTTCATTTTGCAGACGTCCACAAGCTTGTTGATATACTTCATAAGCTTGCGGAGGGCGGTAACACTGTTGTTGTTATCGAGCATAATCTTGATGTTATCAAAACAGCCGATTATATTATAGATATGGGACCAGAAGGCGGCGACAGAGGTGGTACAGTTATTGCAAAGGGTACACCAGAAGAGGTTGCCAAGGTTAAGAAGTCTTATACGGGACAGTATGTTAAGAAGTATTTATAAGGATGGTGCAGATGACGGCATTGTGGATGAAAGTTCAATGATAGAAGATGTTTAAAGTCTCTAAATTGGCAAATTTGAAAATTGCAGGTGCTGGTCAGCGTTATAAATTATAAAAACATATCTTTTATAGTTACTTTAAATAATATAAAGTGTAAAAATACGATATTTGATTGCTAGGAGAAGAAAAATGGTATCAGGCATTATATTTGATATGGATGGCGTTCTTATAGATTCAGAAAGACAGTCTAATGAGGGCTGGCTATGGGCGGCAGGGCAGCTTGGAGTGGATATGCCAATGTGGCTTATAGACAGCTTTAAGGGTGCTCCGGCAGAGCTTTGCTGCAAGTTCTTTGATGATTATTACAAGGGTGTGATAGATTATTGGGAAGCGAAGGAGCTTAGAACACAGCATGTATACAAGATAAGGGAAACAGAAGGTATTCCTGTTAAAAAGGGAGTAAAGGACATATTTGAATATATAAGAAATAATGGATTAAAGTGTGCAGTTGCTACATCAACAAGGCGTGAAAGTGCTGAGAAAACACTTCACGAAATAGGAGTGTGGGATTATCTTGATGCGGTTGTATATGGAGATGAAGTCGAACGTGGAAAGCCAGAACCGGATATATTTCTTCGTGCTGCTAAGGCAATAGGCGTAAATCCGTCAGAGGCAGTAGTAGTTGAGGATAGTATCAATGGAATTAAGGCTGGATATGCGGCAGGTATGAGAGTTGTCCATATTCCTGATACAATAGCAATAGATGATGATATCAGGAAGCTTACATATATGGTATGTGATGACCTTAATGGACTTATTGATGTTGTGGAAAGTATTAACAAACCAGTTATTAACAGGAAAAATGTTATCAATGCATTTGCAGAGTATGTAAGAAATTACGACCCATCAGATGAAAAGATAAAGCTTAAGATAGATCATACCTACAGAGTAGCAGGACTGTGTCAAAGAATTGCAGAATCATTAGGCTTAAGTGAACCGGATGTAGATATTGCATGGCTTCTTGGAATGTTACACGATATAGGAAGATTTGAGCAGATAAGGCGTTTTGGTACATTTAATGATGTCCAGTCAGTAGACCATGCAGAATTCGGGGCAGATCTGCTGTTTAAGGAAGGTCTTATAAGGAAGTTTGCAGAAGGGTATTATGAAGAATGTGAGCTTGCGGAGCCTGAAAATCAAGAAGATGAGCAGATAATAAAAAATAATGAGCACCATAATAAAGATACAGGACTTCTTGAAATGGCAATAAGACAGCATAATAAGTATCGTGTAAAAGAAGACCTTACCGAAAGACAGCGTATGTTTTGTGATATACTGCGTGATGCGGATAAGGTTGACATATTTAAGGTGAATGCAGATATTCCTATGGAGATTATATATGATGTAACAACAGAGGAGCTTAAGAATGGAGTTATAACCAAAGAGGTACTTGAGAGCTTTTATAAGAAGGAAACAGTACTTAAAAGTGTAAGAAGGAGTGCAGTTGACCATATAGTAGGGCATATATCACTGCTTTTTGAACTTGTGTATAAAGAAAGTTATAGACAGGCCAAGGAACAAGGTTATGTATATAAACTGCTGAATTTTAAGTCTGATGTACCTGAGGTTAATGCAGAATTTGACGATATGAGGAAATATGTAGACGAGTTCCTTATGGAAATATAAAGCTGTATAAATCTAAAATTAAGCGGTATAAGCATACAACAGATTAATAACAGGAGGTTGTGTTGTATGGATTGTAATAAAGATTGAAGAATATGCTTGTCATTATACCGCTTGTTTACTATAATAAATGTATATATGAGTTGTAGATGTGTTATATATACTGATATATACTTTAAATGCAATGGAAAAAAATATAAAACAATAAAAGCTGTAAATTGATATAAAAAATTGTTATGTAAAATATCTAATTAATATATGTGTGTTATGTGTATATTATATATATGTATATTATGATACCAGGGGCAAAAGGTCTAAACCCACATGAGCTCGCTCATAGGTGGGTGAAAGACC
>ERZ1026882.942-NODE-942-length-13381-cov-5.106409_pt1 | contig 13381 bp, 7 predicted proteins | sample MGYA00380171_ERZ1026882 | MGnify/ENA primary metagenome ERZ1026882 (study PRJEB33269, sample SAMEA4719807) | human gut metagenome | biome: human-associated habitat; feature: organic feature; material: feces | place: Cameroon | collected 2013-10 ...
CGGTGCCGGCATCGGCTCCGGCGGCAACGCCCTTAATAAGACCACCATCAACATCGAGGGCGGCACTATCACGGCCACGGGCGGCGTCAGCTATGACTCTCGCTATAACTCCGACATACGGCTCAGCGGCGCTGGCATCGGTTCCGGCTCCAACGTCTCCGGCGAGACCGAGATCAATATCTCCGGCGACAGCACCATCAAGAGCGCTTCGGGCGGCAAATACGGCGGCGCGGGCATCGGCAGCGGCAGCTACAGTGGCAGCACACCCGAAAACGAGGGCGGCACTATCACGGCCACGGGCGGCGGCGACTCTGTGTCCAGCTCCAAGCGCTGGTATGGCGGCGCGGGCATCGGCGCAGGCATGAATGCCGGCAACACCACCATCAACATCAAGGACAACGCCCATATCGCCAGCGCCAAGGGCGGCAAATACGGCGGCGCGGGCATCGGCGGCGGCCTGAACAGCGGAAAGTCCATCATCAAGATCCTCAAAGGCACCATCGATAACGTCATCGGCGGCAAGTACGGCGCAGGCATCGGCTCCGGCCAGAGCAGCGAGTCCGAGGTACACATCTCCGGCGGCACCATCGACAAAGTATCCGGCGGCACGCACGGCGCCGGCATCGGCTCGGGCTATTGGGGTGGTTCTTCCACGGTCAACATCTCCGGCGACGCCAAACTCGAAACCGTCACCGGCGGCCAGTACGGCGCAGGCATCGGCGGCGGCTATAAAGATGGTTCTTCCACGGTCAACATCTCCGGTGACGTCAAACTCAAAAACGTCAAGGGCGGCGAATTTGCTGCCGGCATCGGCGCAGGCCATGGCTCCGACAAGGTGGACGTCGTGATCGACGGCGGCACCATCAACGCAACGGGCGGCAGCGGTGCCGCGGGCATCGGCCCCAGCAGCGTGACCATCAAGAGCGGCACCATCACCGCCACCGGCAACGGCACCGGTGCCGGCATCGGCGGCAGCGCCAACAACAACTCCAGCAACTCCAGCAAAATCACGATAACCGGCGGCACCATCACCGCCAACGGCAACGCCAAAGCCCCTGCCATCGGCAACGGCAAAGTCTCCATCAGCAATGCCGACGCCCCGCTGGACATCACCGCAACCGCCCCCGACGCCGACAATGCCATCCAAAGCAGCGACGGCAAGACGCTGGACGATGTCATCCGCCTCAAGGAAAACGATACGCTGGGCCTCGTGACGCTCGTAGAGAGCGGCACCTACAACACCTCGCGGCTCTTCCACAACGGGTTCTACGCGGCCAAGGTTCCCTCTTTCCACTACCCCAACCGCGTAGAGGCCGAGATGAGCAAGGAAGAAAAGGCCAAGTACGGCGACATCTCTTCCGTCCACAACTTGAGAGTCCTCCACCGTGAGGAGCCGACCTGCGGCAAGGACGGCTACATCGATTACATCTGCATGGTGGACAAGTGCGGCGCCACCTTCCGCCACACTCTCCCCGCCACCGGCCAGCACAGCTGGAATACAGGCGTCGTCACGAAGGAGCCCACCTGCACTGAGAAAGGCGTGCGCACCTTCACCTGTACCGTCTGCCACCATACCCAGACTGAGGACATCAAGGCCCTCGGCCACGAGTACGGCGCGTGGGTCATCGACAAGGACTCTACCTGTGGCGAGAACGGCTCCAAGCACCATGACTGCATCCGCAGCGACGATACCCAGACTGAGGTCATCCCCGCCACCGGCCAGCACAGCTACGGCGCAGGCGTCGTGACCAAGCCCGCGACCTGCGCCGAGACGGGCATCATGACCTATACCTGCGCCGTCTGCGGCGCTCCCAAGACCGAGAGCATCCCGGTGGATAAGAGCACCTGCAAGTGGGATGCAGGCGCCGTCACGAAGGAGCCCACCTGCACTGCCGACGGCGTGCGGACCTTCACCTGTTCCGTCTGCGGCGATACCCGGACTGAGGCTATCAAGGCCCTCGGCCACGAGTACGGCGAGTGGGTCATCGACAGGGACGCTACCTGTGTCGAGGAAGGCTCCAAGCACCGTGACTGCATCCGCAGCGACGATACCCAGACCGAGAGCATCCCCGTCAGCAAGACCCACACCTTCGGCGAGTGGGTCGTCACCAAAGAGCCTACCTGCACCGAGAAGGGCGAGAAACAGCGCAGCTGCACCATCAGCGGCTGTGTCGTCACTGAGACGGAAGAGCTGCCCGCCCTCGGCCATCAGTGGAGCGGCTGGACGCCTGTCAAGGGCGACAGCAGCCGCGAGTACCGCATCTGCGCGGTCTGCAATGAGGTGGAGTACCGCGATGTCTCCCACAACAGCGACAGCACCATCTCCACCGGCCTGCGTGTCCTCGACCCGGCCCAGACCGACATCATCCGGAACGTCCAGCTGGTCCAGCTGAGCCAGGTCAACAATGTTCTCTACATTCATGTCGCTCAGGAGACGGCGTCCCTGCAGGGCGACCTTTCCGATTTGAACGACCTCCGCTCTGAGCACATCGAGACCGTTGTCTTCTCCACCGAAAGCTGCACTTCCACCCTCTCCCTCTCCGATGTTGCAGCCCTCGGTGCGGGCAGCACACCTTTCATCCTCAGCCACAGCGGCTCCACCGCCACCTTCACCGTGGGCGGCGTAGACTACACCGCACTGCTGAGGTAAGCAGATCGCCATTCTCTATTCCTTCCACATAACGACCAAGGCCCCCGCAGTTCTGTTCCAAACTGCGAGGGCCTTGGCGTTTTATTATGATAAAATCTTACTTCAGCTCCCGCTGTACGGCAGCGAAGTCCTCGAGGGTCAGAGCCTCGGGGCGGATGCGGGCGTCGAAGCCCGCCGCCTCGATGGCCGCGATGACCTTATCTTTCGGCAGTCCGAGGCCGCTGGCGATGGCGTTGGCGGCGGTCTTACGGCGCTGACCGAAAGCGGCACGGATGAGGGCAAAGTAGCCGTCCTCGTTCTCCACCTGTACGGCGGGAGTGGGGCGAATGTCCATCCGCACGACGGCGCTGGTGACCTTCGGGGCCGGGTAGAAGCTGCCCGGCGCGGCGGTGAACATCAGCTTTGAGGTAGCGTAGTAGCTCACGGCGCAGCTGATGGCGCTGGACGCCCGGGTGCCGGGGGCAGCGGCCAGACGGTCGGCGGCCTCCTTCTGCACCATGACGGTGAGGTTCCGGATGGGCAGGCGGTCGCCCAGCAGCTTCATGACGATGGGGCTGGTGATGTAGTAGGGCAGGTTGGCGCAGACAGCCACCGGCATCCCGGGGAACTCCTCCTCGATGAGGGCGCGGAGGTCTACTTTCAGAACGTCCTGCAATACCAGCTTGAAGTTCTCCACGCCCGCCATGGTCTCGGCCAGCAGGGGCGGAAGGCGCTCGTCCACCTCGATGGACACCACCTTGGCGGCACGCTGGGCCAGCTCTTTGGTCAGCACGCCGATGCCGGGGCCGATCTCCAGCACGCCCCAGCTCTTATCGACGCCGCTGGCGTCCACGATCTTGGGCGGCAGGCCGGGATTGATGATGAAGTTCTGTCCAAAGCCCTTGGAGAGCGCGAAATCATATTTTTCGCACAGGGTGCGGATAACGGAGAGGTCGGTCAGCTCCGGCATAGTGGTTTTCCTTTCTGTTTCTTGCTAAAACAGCAAAACCTCTCCGTCACGCCTGCGGCGTGCCACTGCCCGGGTTGCGGCACCCAGCATCCGCAGCGCTTTGCTTGCGTCTTGCTGGCCGCGGCCCCAACAGCGACTCCCTGTTTCCGCCACTGGCGGCGGTCGTCGTTGTTGCTCCTATCGAGGGGAGGCCTTGGCATTCCGCAAAGCTTTTCCTCTTCGCCAGAGGCTCCCCTCGGTAGGGGAGCTGTCTGCGAAGCAGACTGAGAGGTTGAGCTATTTACACGACTAAAATTATTTTCAAGAAGTGTTTACTCCGTACTGGAAGCCTCCTGCTCCCCTTCTGCGCCGACCTCAGAGGAAGCCGCTGCCTCCCCTGCGGCCTCGCTGGAAGCGGTGCTCTCGGCTGCGGCCTCCGAAGAGGCTGCGGCGGAGTCGGCGGCGATGTCAGCATCGTTCACGCCGCCCACGGTGGTGACACCGGTGAGCTGCTGTGCAGTGCTGACGGCGCGCTGTATCTGCGGGTCCGTGTCGAGGGTGTAGTCATAGTAGCTGGTCTGCTCGTCGGCAGTCAGCGGGCGCTCCACATCCACGGTCAGGCCGGTGCCGTCGAAGCAGGAGCCGTCGCCGCAGATGAGTTTTGCCACCGTGACCACCACGGCGCTGCCGTCCGAGAGGCGCTGGGGGCTGCTCTGGATGGTGCCTTTGCCCATCGTGGTGCTGCCCACGAGGCGGGTGCCGCACAGGGTGCGCAGGCTGGACGCAAAGAGTTCTGCCGCGCTGGCGGTATTCTCGTTCACGAGGCAGACGGTGGGCTGGCTGATGACCGAGTCGCCGGTGCTGCTGCCCAGCAGGGTGCGGTTGCCCGCCTTATCCTCAGCGTAGGCCAGCACGCCTTCCGGCGCGATGAGCTCGATGCAGTTGATGGCGTCGTCAAGGATGCCGCCGCCGTTGTCGCGCAGATCGAAGATGAAGCTCTGGGCGCCGGCGGCGGTCAGGCTGCGGAGCGCGAAGTCCAGCTCGCTGGGGGTGGAGTTGTCGAACTGCCAGATCTTGATATAGCCCACATTGCCCTGCACCAGCGCGGAATCGACGCTGTTGGCCGTAAAGCCGAAGTGGGTCAGGTCGGCGGTGTGCTGGGCGTTCTCGCTGTCCAGCCAGCCTACGTTGACGCTCGTGCCGCTCTCGCCCCGGAGTTTGTTCTGGATAGCTTCCACGCTGCCCAGACTCTTGATGTCTGCGCCGTCGATGGTGGTGATGTAATCGCCCCGCTGGAGGCCGGCCTCCTTGGCAGGAGACTCGTCATATACTTTGATGACCTTGGCGTAGCCGGACTGGTCGATGGCCAGCTCCACGCCAATGCCCATCAGCTTGCCGCTCTGGGCGTTGAGCAGGTCGGCGTAGGCCGAGGCGGTGTAGTAGCGGGCGTACTTGTCTCCGGTACCCAGCAGATAACCGGCAGTCAGACGGTCGTACAGCACGGTCTCGTCGATGTCGTAGTAGTCGTTGGCGCGCACATAGCGGTCTACCTCGGCCACCTTGTTGTACATGCTCTCCTTTTCCTTCACGCTGGTGACGGTGTGGTCAAACAGCCGCATCGCCAGCAGCATCGTGATGGAAAAAGTGACCGTCATTGCCAGAATGACGATGGTCACGGTCATCCCTACGGAAATTTTGCGGTTCATTCAGTGTCCTCCCCAGTTCAGACCAAAAGCATCAGGATGACACTGCCCAGCACCGACAGCAGGAACACTCCTGCCAGAATCAGACAGCCCACCCGAAGGATACGCTTGCGTTTTTGCTCGTTCATTTCGCCTTGTGGCCTCCTTTGACCCCTCGACTTCAATTACAGGTTGTGTTATCTTATCGGAATATAACTGCGGGGGTTGACCGCATTGGCCTTGGAGCCGCCCTTCCACACCTCGAGATGGAGGTGGTTGCCGGTAGAGTTGCCGGTGGAGCCCACATAGCCGATGAGGTCGCCCTGGTTGACATACTTGCCCGCCGACGTTGCCACCGAGCGCATATGGCCGTAGAGGGTGGAGTAGGCGTTGCCGTCTGTCATTTTGCCGTGATAGATGATGACATAGTTGCCGTAGCCGCCGCTGGACCAGCCGGCCACCTGCACATAGCCGCTGGCGGCTGCGTAGATGGGCGTGCCTGCGGGGGCGGCAAAGTCGATGCCGGCGTGGAGCTTATTGACGCCGGAGACCGGGTTCTTGCGCCAGCCGTACTCGCTGGAAATGCGGGTATAGCTCTTGAGCGGGCAGATAAAGCCGCTGAAGCTCAGCTGGGGCTTGCTGGCCGCTGCCGCTGCGATGAGCTTCTGGATCTCCTTCTTGACGGCCTCGTAGTTCATCTCGTCCGACTCGATGGCCGCCTGGGCATTCTTCTGGGCCTTCTGGGCCTCAGCGGCGCTCAGACGGGCCTCTTGGACGCTGTTGTTGAGCTCGTTCTGCTTGGACTGCATCTGCTTGTTCTGGGCATCCAGCTCAGCCTTTTTGTTCTGCAGCTGGGTACGCTCCTCCACGAGCTGGGTGCGGTCGGCCACAAGAGCTTCCTTCGCAGCCTTCATGTTGTCGAGTATCTCGGTGTCTTTCACCGAGATGTCCTGCATGACCTCATTGAAGGTCAGAAGCTCGTACAGATCGCTCACAGACCGGAGCATGGCGACGCTGCCGCCGTCCCGCAGCTCCTGCATGGCGGCCATATGGCTCTTGAAGCCGTCCCACTGGTCGGCGATCTCCTGCTCTTTCCGGGCGATCTCGTTCTGCTTGGCGGTGATCTCCTGCTCTTTGACGCCGATGCTGTTCTGCACCTCGGAGATCTGGCTCTTGAGGACGCTGATCTGACTCTGGAGCACCGAGACTTTTTCCTTCAGCTCAGACTCGAGGGCCTTGGCAGCAGCTTCCTTCTTTTTGGCGTCGTTCAGCTCGGTCTTATGCTGCTTGATGGACGCAGAGATCTTGTCCAGCTTGTTCTGTAGCGAGCTCATGCTGGTGGCCGCACTGGCCGGGTAGACCGTCACGCTCAGCACGAGGCAGGCAGCGGCCAGAAAGGCGCAGGCGGCGCGCATCATGGCCGAATGGCCCGACGGCTTTGCGTGGCGGGGCGGATGATGCAGGACAAAGCCTGCGGAATGCTTGTCGTGGTACACAGCAGCCCCTCCTTACACGTTCAGGTGCTTGCGGATGGAGAACATGCTGCCCAGACCGCCCACCAGAGCGCCGCTCGCGAGGCTGTAGGTCAGGATGGTGGGCCAGACATTTTCCAGCGGCACCAGAGCCGTACCCATGAGCATCTGCCACAGGCCGCCCAGCGTGGGCGACAGCTGAACGATGTAGGCATAGCCGCCGATGGTGGCAGCTGCCGTCAGGATGCCGGAGAGCAGGCCCATAGTCAGGCCCTCGATGACGAAAGGCAGGGTGACGAGGGCGTTGGTAGCGCCGACATACTTCATGATCTCGATTTCACGGCGGCGGGCAAAGACGCTCAGCCGGATGGTGGTACCCACCGTGATGATGCTGACCGCCATCAGCACCAGCACCACACCGCGCCCGACCTTGGTGACCGCCTGCTGGATCTCCACAAAGGTCTTGGTCATCTCGATGGGAGCCGTGACGCTGTAGACGCCGCTGATGGTCTCGAACTGCTCGCTGATGGTCTCCATCTGGCTCAGATCAGACAGGGAGACGCGGTAGTTGGCCTTGAAGGGGTTGTCGTTCTCGAACTCGTTCAGCAGGGCGGCATAGTCGGACATATAGCCCTTGTACTGGTTGAGGACGTCTTCTTTGGACATATACTGCACCCGGCTCACACCTGCGGTGCCGCTGAGGGCATTGCCCACAGACTGGATGGTGGCGTCATCGGCCTCGGGGTCCACGTAGACCACCATCTCGTTCTGGCTGCCCAGATAACTCACCATGCTGTCCACATTGACTTCAATGAGGCTGGCGAAGATGTTCAGGGTCATGCAGACGCTGAGGGAGGCGATGCAGGCGATGGTCATGGCCCAGTGCTTGCCGAGGTTGCGCACGCCGCGCCGGGTGAGGAACCCAAACGTAGAGATCTTCATGCGTGTACCTCCTCGCCGAAGCTGGCCGGAACATCGGAGATGATGCGGCCCTGCTTCAGGGTGATGGTGCGGCGGTTGAAGCGGCGCACCAGTTCATGCTCGTGGGTGACGACAAGCACCGTAATGCCCATCTCGCTGACCCGCTCCAGCAGCTCCATCATCTCAAGGCTCATCTCGGGGTCGATGTTGCCGGTGGGCTCGTCCGCGATGACGAGGCGGGGGCTGTGGGCCAGAGCGCGGGCCACGGCCACCCGCTGCTGCTCACCGCCGGAGAGGAACTCGGGGTAGACCTTTGCCTTATCTTCCAGATGCACCAGCTCCAGCATATAGTTGACCCGCTCTTTGATGTCCTTTTTGCCGATGTTGGTGACATGCATGGCAAACGCCACATTCTCGTAGACCGTCATGGTGGGGATGAGGCGGAAATCCTGGAAGATGATGCCCATCTGGCGGCGGAGGAAAGGCACCTTGCCCCGGCGCAGCCGGGCGACGTCCTTGCCGTCCACCATGACGCGGCCCTCGGTGGGCAGCTCTTCGCGGAGGATGAGCTTGAGCAGAGTGGACTTGCCGGCGCCGGAGTGGCCCACCAGAAAGACGAACTCGCCGTCGTCTACATGGAAGTCGATGTCCTCCAGAGCGGGAGTATCGCTCCGTTTGTATATCTTGGTGACATGTTCAAAATCTATCATGAGTATCTTGCTCCTGAAAAGTTTATTTGGCGCAGAAGTTCCAGGCCATTACAAAAGAAACCGGCCAGCATCGGGGTCGAGCGGCCGGTTTCGGCGTCCGCAGCCGGAGCGGCTGAGACGAAATATCAATATTTGGCCGGGTTGTTGGACAGGTACTTCTTGACCATGAGCGCTACCTTGAACACGATAGCGTCGTCGAACTCACGCAGATCCAGACCGGTCAGCTTTTTGATCTTTTCCAGACGATACACCAGCGTGTTGCGGTGGACGAACAGGCCGCGGCTGGTCTCGGAGACGTTCAGGTTGTTCTCGAAGAAGCGCTGGATGGTGAACAGGGTCTCCTGGTCCAGGCTCTCGATGCTGCCCTGCTTGAACACTTCGCGCAGGAACATCTCGCAGACCGTGGTGGGCAGCTGGTAGATAAGACGTGCGATGCCCAGATTGTCGTAGCGGATGATCTGCTTCTCGGTGTCGAACACCTTGCTGACCTCCATGGCGATCTGTGCTTCCTTAAAGGAAGTAGCCAGGTCCTTCACGTTGGCGATGGGGGTGCCGATGCCCACGACAGCCTTGATGTAATGCTCGCCGGACAGGGTGTCCACGATGCTGGCGGCCAGCTTCTCCATATCGGTGCGGTCGATGCCTTTGCGGATCTCCTTGACCAGAACGGTATCCGTCTCGCTGATGTTAAAGACGAAGTCCTTCTGCTTGTCGGGGAACAGGCTGCTCACCACATCGTAAGCGGAGATGTCGCCGCCGCTGGTGACGCGGACGATGAACACCACGCGGGAGACGTCGGTGGCAAAGTGGAGCTCACGGGCCTTGGCGTAGATGTCGCCGGGCAGGATGTTGTCCAGCACCACGTTCTTGATAAAGTTGGCTTTGTCGAACTTCTCGTCGTGATACTGCTTGATGCTCTGCAGGCTGATGGACAGCACAGCGGCAAACTGGCCCGCAGTCTCGTCAGCACCTTCCACAAAAACGGCATAATCGTTATGCTTTGCGCTGGAGAACTGCTGGTAGGTGTAGCCATCCCGCACGAAGCGGTCACCAGCCGTCAGACGCTCTGCCATAAAGCCCTCGCGCACCTCGCCGATCAGATTCAGCTCCGAGCAGGAGATGACAGCGCCGGTCTCATCCACCACGCCGACCACGCGGTCGATCGCGTCCTTCATCTGGTAGATCACGCTCTGAAATACTCTATTGGCCATAAATGGATACCCCTTTTCCTCTCTTGTGCAAACCGCAGGTGGGCGGGATTGTGATTTTTAACAATTTCGCCGCATTACATTTTATATTTTACACAAAAGAATTTACTTTTGCAACATATTTCACCAAAAAAAATTCTTCTTTCTTGTTGAAATTATCTTTCGGGGTCATTTTCGGGCCAAAAAGGGCCTTTCTGCGTGGTTCTGAGGGCTATTTTACCGGTAAAATGTGATACTTTTTTGAAAACCGGGTGAAAAGCAGTCCTTTACCCGGTGGTAATTTTCGCCACCTCGTCGGCTGTCAGCTCCCGCCACTGGCCCGGGGCAAGGCTCTCGTCCAGCGCAAGCCCGCCGATGGCGTCCCGGTGCAGGGCGTTGACGCCCGCACCGTAGACGCCGAACATCCGCTTGATCTGATGATACACGCCCTGCCTGAGCAGGACACGGACCGTCAGCCCGTCGGGGGTGAGGGCGGACACTTCCGCCGGCGAGAGGGCCGTGCCGTCGGCAAGGGTGACGCCTGCGGCAAAGCCGGCCTTCATCTCTTCCGTCAGCGGGGTGTCGATGACGACTGTGTAGGTCTTGGAGACATGGCGCTTAGGCGCGAGGATGTCGTGGGCAAAGCCGCCGTCGTCCGTCAGCAGGACGAAACCGGTGCTGGTCTTGTCCAGCCGCCCAGCCGGGAACAGCTCCCGCCGGGGATAGGCGTCCCCCACCAGATCCACGACCGTCGTGTCCCGCTTGTCGGTGGAGGCGCTGACGACGCCCTCGGGCTTGTTGAGCATGAGGTAGACGAACTGCCGGTAGGCCAGTGCTTTGCCGTCCACCGCCACGGCGTCGGCCTCTTTCAGCTGGGTGTCCCCTTTCTTGCAGACCGCGCCGTTGACCGTGACGCGGCCTTTCGCCAGCAGTGCCTTCGCCTCGCTCCGGGTGCATTGGGCCGTCTCGGCTAAATATTTATCGAGTCTCATGAAAACTCCTTCTGTGTGCAGAAAAGAGGCCGTTGCCTGCGGCAACAGCCTCTTTTCCTGTAAAATCACGTTTAGACGCTCAGGTTTGCATGCTGCTCCACAGCATCCGGGTTGGCGTCAAAGATGGGCTTGAGGATGTGAGCAATGAACTCCTCCACCTGCTGGGGAGCGCGGCCCACAAAGTTCTCCGGCACAAGGCCCGCCGCGATCTCTTCCTTGGTCAGACCAAAGGCCGGGTCGGCGGCGACGCGGTCCACCATATCGTTGGACAGACCCTCTTCCTTGACCTGCTTGCCGGCGGCGATGGCGTGCTGGCGCAGACGCTCGTGGAGCTCCTGACGGTTGCCGCCCTTCTCCACGGCCTGCATCATGATGTTCTCGCTGGCCATGAAGGGCAGCTCAGCCATCAGGCGGCTGCGCACGACCTTCGGGTAGACCACGATGCCGTCGGTGACGTTGAGCATGATGTTCAGGATGGCGTCGGTGGCGAGGAAGCCCTCAGCCATGGCCACGCGCTTGTTGGCGCTGTCGTCCAGCGTGCGCTCGAACCACTGGGTGCCGGTGGTGAAGCTGGGGTTGAGCACATCCACCATCAGGTAGCGGCTCAAAGCGCAGATGCGCTCGCAGCGCATGGGGTTGCGCTTGTAGGGCATGGCGGAGGAACCGATCTGGTTCTTCTCAAACGGCTCTTCCATCTCCTTGAAGTTGGCCAGCAGGCGCAGGTCGGTGGCGAACTTCATGCAGCTCTGGCCGATGCCGGCCAGTGCGTTGAGGATGAAGGCGTCCACCTTGCGGCTGTAGGTCTGGCCGGACACCGGGATGACGGCCTCGCGGTCAAAGCCCATCTCCTCGGCGATGGAAGCATCCACGGCGCGGATTTTATCGGCGTCGCCCTTGAACAGCTCCATAAAGGAAGCCTGAGTGCCGGTGGTACCCTTGACGCCGCGCAGCTGCAGCGTTGCCAGACGGTGGTCGATCTCGTTGAGGTCCATCACCAGCTCATTGGCCCACAGGGTGGCGCGCTTGCCCACGGTGGTGGGCTGGGCAGGCTGGCAGTGAGTGTAGGCCATGCAGGGCATGTCCTTGTACTCCTCGGCGAACTTTGCCAGCTTTGCCAGCACGCCGATGAGCTTCTTGCGCACCAGCTCGAGGCCCTGACGCATCACGATGATGTCGGTGTTGTCGCCGACATAGCAGCTGGTGGCACCCAGATGGATGATGCCTGCTGCCTTGGGACACTGCTGGCCGTAGGCGTAGACGTGGCTCATGACGTCGTGGCGCACCAGCTTCTCCCGCTCGATGGCGACTTCATAGTTGATGTCGTCCACATGAGCTTCCAGCTCGGCCACCATCTCGGGGGTGATATTGGTCAGGCCCTGCTTCATCTCGGCCCGGGCCAGCGCCACCCACAGGCGGCGCCAGGTGCGGAACTTGTTGTCGTCCGAGAAGATGTACTGCATCTCATCGGAGGCATAACGGGTGGAAAAGGGGCTGATATAACGGTCATGCTGAGACATGAAGATGTCCTCCTTGGGTAGATGTTTCTTTTATGATACCATCAAATCTTGAAATAGTCCACGCCGCCCTCGAAAATAGGCTGATACTTGTCGCCGGTGACGTTCTTGTACAGATACTCGCCGCTGCGCTCCGAATGGCCCATCTTGCCGAAGACACGGCCATCCGGGCTGGTGATGCCCTCGATGGCGAGGACGGAGCCGTTGGGGTTGTACTTCATGTCCATGCTGGGGTTGCCGTCCTGATCGACGTACTGGGTCGCGATCTGGCCGTTGGCGATGAGGGTGTCCAGCACGCTCTGAGGTGCCACGAAGCGGCCCTCGCCGTGGCTGATGGCCACGGTGTGCTGGTCGCCCACGCTGCACTTGGACAGCCAGGGGCTGCCGGTGGAGGCGATGCGGGTGCGCACCAGCATACTCTGGTGGCGGCCGATGGTGTTGAAGGTCAGGGTCGGGTCGCAGGCCGTGATGGGGCGGATGTCGCCGTAAGCAGCCAGACCCAGCTTGATGAGGGCCTGGAAGCCGTTGCAGATGCCCAGCATCAGGCCATCACGGTGCTGCAGCAGGTCGCGGACCGCCTCGGTGACCGCAGGATTGCGGAAGAAGGAGGCGTCCGGCTCGTCGCCGCCGGAGAAGCCGCCGGGCAGCATGACGATCTGGCTCTCGTTGATGGCCTTGACCAGTGCCTCGCAGCTGGCGGTGACGTCAGCCGGGGTCAGGTTGCGGATGACCAGCACCTCGGGGTCCGCACCGGCGCGGGCAAAGGCGTGGGCGGTGTCATACTCGCAGTTGGTGCCCGGGAAGACCGGGATGATGACCTTCGGCTTTGCCACGCCGATCTTGGGCGCAGCGGGAGCGGTCAGGCTGCCGTCGATCTTCTCGACGGCGGGGCCTGCCTTGCGGTAGGGGTACACCGGCTCCAGCTTGCTCTCCCAGATCTCCTGCAGCTCGGCCATATCCATCTTCTCGCCGCAGCACTCGAAGGTGTAGTCCTTGGTGGTCTCGCCCAGCAGCTCACCGGCAGGCGAATCGGACACCATTTCCAGCACGATGGAGCCGTACATGGGCGCAAACATCTCCGCCGTGGTCTTGTCGGCCATCATCTTGAAGCCGATGCGGTTGCCCAGACCCATCTTGAACAGGGCCTCGGCAATGCCGCCGTAGCCCACGGAGCTGGCTGCGGCCACCATGCCCTCTTCGATCATCTGCTCCACGATCTTATAGTTCGCCTTCAGGGACGAGAAGTTGGGACAGCCGGTCCTGGGGTCCAGGATCGGGCGGATCAGGACCACAGTACTCTCCGGCTTCTTGAACTCGGTGGAGAC
>ERZ1026882.945-NODE-945-length-13331-cov-6.195390_pt1 | contig 13331 bp, 13 predicted proteins | sample MGYA00380171_ERZ1026882 | MGnify/ENA primary metagenome ERZ1026882 (study PRJEB33269, sample SAMEA4719807) | human gut metagenome | biome: human-associated habitat; feature: organic feature; material: feces | place: Cameroon | collected 2013-10 ...
GTTAGCTAACAGGTTTTAGTTATACAGACTACACAAAACAACCAATTACACAAATATTACACAAGACCATAAAAATTACTCAAATTTTGGCAATAAAAAAGAGGACTTAAATCCTGTCCTCTTCTTTATATGGGCCGCAGTGGACTCGAACCACCGACCTCACCCTTATCAGGGGTGCGCTCTAACCACCTGAGCTAGCAGCCCAAATTTCTTTGGGGTCACAAAAATTCTTCCCAGAACTTCCGCATGTTCTAATCTACTATAAAAAATTTTTAAAATCAACCCCTATTTTTATTTTTTTGTCCAATATGTCATTAACCGTTACAAACTTTATTATTCCTACACCTATTAGATTATTGCCCAACCAGCCTAATTATGATATAATTTTGCCTAGAAACGGAGAAATTATGAACTTACTTTGGCGCATTATAACTGATATTCCTATTTTGATAGTAATTTTCACTTTTTTATTCTCAATTCTTTACTGTATGAAAAACTACCTTTTTGTTGGTAAAAATTTGAGAATGTTATTGGGTTTTATCTCAAGGTTTAAGAAAACTGATCTTAATTTTAGGTTTAAAGAAATCGACGAGGGCTTGTCTGCAAATCCTTATGTGGCAAGTGCTTGGCTTGAATTTAAAAATACATTAGTATTTTCAGAATCCGTTGCGCTTAAAGGTCGAAATAACGATTTAACCTACAAAGAAGTATCTTCAACTGTCCAAAATATTCAGACAACTGTTGATCCGTTATATTTTTTCAATGAAGAAACTCTTATTACATCTAAATTCAATAATAAGTTTTTGCAAACTGTTCCGACCATTTTAACTGGTTTTGGACCTTTGTTCACGTTCTTAAACATCGCAATTGCGTTTGGTAAAATCGATTTTTCAATTCAAGAAAAAACGATTGCTTCAATTGCTGGTTTGATGTCCTCAATGCAGACTGCGGCTTTGGTTTCCGTAATCGCTGTTGGCTCCTCTTTAATCTTTTTGATGTTTGAGAGAATTGTGTTTCAACTTCTTTGCAAACGCCCTCTGGCTGCTTGTGAAGATATTTTAGGAAAGCTTTTTGATAACATTTCTTCTGAGAAATTTTTGCTTGAACTGTTGAAAGAAACAAAAATTCAAAATAACTCTATTTCAAATTTAATCACTGCAATGCCTCAACAGTTCAAAGTTGCGTTGAATTCAGGGATTGCAAGTAACCTGGTTCCATATCTTGAAAATCTTATTTTTGGTTTGAACGAAGTTAATAAGAGCATGAAGCAAGTTGCGAAAAACAACAAGGGGGACGATGTTGATGATTTGTTCTAATGCCGGAAAGGCGGGTTTATGGCTATAAAACCTAGAAAATCCGCTCAGGCTGAAGGTGACAATAATATATTTTGGACAACGATGGCTGACTTGCTTTTGGGGTTGGCAATTATTTTCATGACGTTGTTCGTGCTTGCAATGACGGGATTTACACAACAATCGCTTGAACAAAAAAAACAACAAATTGAAATTAGCAAAGAGTTAATCGAAAATCTTAAAGATGCTAATATTGATGCGCAGGTTGATGAGATGACAGGTGATATTAAGATTTCTGATTTGGAACTCTTTGAACTTGGCAGTTATAATCTTTCTCCAAAGGGTAAGGTTTATCTGGATAAGCTTATTCCGATTTATATAAACACTATTTTTTCTAAAAAAGAATTGATTGACGAAGTTGATAATATCATAGTTCAGGGGCACACTGACAGCCAGACATATTCGGGGATTAAGGATCCGAATTTAAGTTATATGAAGAATATGGAATTGAGTTTGCAGAGGGCAAACGCAGTTGCTGATTATATGTTTAGAACCGGTTATGATAAAAAATATAGTGAAAAGTTGCGTGAAATTCTGACCGTTGAAGGGAAAAGTTATTCAGAGCCTATTTTGGTGAACGGTAAAGAAGATTACAATAAAAGCAGACGTGTTGAATTGCGTTTGAAAGTTAAAAATGTTGATGTTACAGAAGTATTAGTACATGGAGTTCAAAGCTTAGATGATAAATGAAAATTTAATATTAGAAACTATTAATATGATAAAACTTTACAACCTTGATATCAGAACGGTTACAATGGCGATAAGCTTGCGTGATTGTATGGATAGTGATGTTGATGTTGTTTGTGAAAATATTTATAACAAGATTAAAAAATACGCCGGCAAACTTGTTGAGTATGCGAACGAGTTTGAAAACGATTATTCTATTCCGATTGTGAACAAAAGAATTTCTGTCACTCCGATTTCGCTTGTCGGTGAGGCTTGCAAAAATCCTGATTACGTGAAAATCGCAAAGACTTTGGATAAAGTTGCGGAAGAAATCGGCGTAAATTTTGTCGGTGGATTTTCTGCTATGGTAGAAAAAGGTATGACAAAAGGCGACAAGTTGCTTATTGAAAGTATTCCGGAAGCTTTGGCACAGACTGAAAGACTGTGCTCGTCAATAAATGTTGCGTCTTCAAAAGCAGGAATAAATATGGACGCTGTTTTGAAAATGGCTGAAGTTGTGAAAAAATCGGCAGAATTAACCAAGGACAGAGATGGCATTGGAGCTGCAAAACTTGTAATTTTCTGTAATACCCCTGGGGATAACCCATTTATGGCGGGGGCTTTTTGCGGAATTGGTGAGCCTGAATGTGCGTTGAATGTTGGAGTTTCAGGCCCTGGGGTTGTAAGAGCGGCTGTTGAAGCATTGGACAAAGATGCAGATCTGAGTGAGCTTGCAAATAAGATTAAACAAATTGCTTATAAAATTACGTCAACAGGTGAGCTTGTAGGTAAAAAGCTTGCAGAAAAATTGAATGTTCCTTTTGGGGTAATCGATTTGTCATTGGCACCGACACCTGCTGAGGGTGACAGTGTTGCCGGTATTTTTCAGGCAATGGGATTGGAGCACGCCGGTGCTCATGGAACGACTGCTGCGCTTGCAATGCTTAATGATGCTGTGAAAAAAGGCGGAATTATGGCAAGTTCACATGTTGGTGGACTTTCAGGTGCATTTATCCCTGTTTCTGAGGACGCCGGAATGATTGATGCAACTTCAAAGGGTTATTTGACTTTCGATAAGTTGGAAGCTATGACATGCGTTTGCTCAGTTGGTTTAGATATGATTGCAATCCCTGGAGATACGCCGAAAGAAACTATTGCCGGCATGATTGCTGATGAAATGGCAATCGGAATGATTAACAAAAAGACAACTGCTGTTAGAGTTATCCCAGTTGTGGGAAAGAATATAGGAGATGAAATTGTATATGGCGGATTGTTGGGTAAAGCTCCGATTATGCCGGTAAATAAATTGTCTTCTGCCGGATTTGTATGCAGAGGTGGCAGAATTCCTGCTCCAATTCACAGTTTAAACAACTAAACGAGGATTAAAAATGCCAAGTTCTATTAAGAATTTTGAAAACAGTTTAAGAGATTATTTGATGAATATGCAATCAGATGCGTATTCAACACCTGCAAGGCTTCAACAAAAGTATAATAATTTGAAGGTTTATATGGACATAAACTCTTCTGTTCCGCAGTTTAGCGTGTCTGTGAATATTTCAGAGGTTTGTTATTCTATTAATCCTTTAGTAAAGATTAGCGGAAGTATGGGGGCTGATGAACGGTTTATCCAAATGTGGGCTTCTCGCCCTAATATTAATGGCGAGTTGATGAAATATTGGGTTTATCTATCAAAAACAAATATACTGATTAAAGAAAAACAACATATGGCATCAGTAAATACTTCTGAAAGAGATGATTTAGACGAAGTTACTGAAATAATTACAGGTTCAGGTAGCCGTCAAAAAATGAAGACATCAGAGGCAATTATGAGAGAAGGGAAATATGGCGAAAACGTTAAATGAGCACGCTGGTGATTTGAAAAGATATATAATAGAATTGCAATCAGATGCGCACAATAAAAGCAGTGTGCGAGTTGAGCGATACAATAATTTAAAGTTGACAATGGAGCCAAATGCTGATTCAAAGCCTCATGTTGTTATTGATATGACTATGTCGTCTGCGGAATTTGAGCTTAAAATGGGGCAAAAATTGTATGGCGGTCTTGGCCCTGATGAACGTTATGTTATGCGTTGGTTGAGCAAGTCCGGAACTTTGCCTGCATTGATGGAAACATGGCGCGCAATTGTAAAAAATGGCGGCCGAGAAAAAGATGAGTAGTTTAAATCTTTTCATGCTAAAATGTGGGTATGTTTACAGGTATTGTAGAAGAAATCGGAAAAGTTAAGAGTTTTGACGGTAAACGTCTTGTTGTAGAGTGTGCAAAAGTTCTTGTAGGCACGCAGTTGGGCGATAGTATCTTAATTGACGGGTGTTGTCAGACAGTCGTTTCTATGAGTTCAAATTCGTTTTCTGCAGACGTTAGTGCGGAAACTCTACGTGTTACGAAAGGGTTTAAGACTGGCAAAGACGTTAATTTGGAACGTGCTTTGACGCCTCAAACAAGAATGGGCGGTCATATTGTGCAAGGTCATGTTGACGGAGTGGCACGATATTTAGGTGAAATGAAGTTTGAAGTCCCAAAAGAACTTGATAAATATATTGTTTACAAGGGTTCTATTACTGTAAACGGTGTTAGCTTAACGGTTTCAAGGAATGAAGGAAATTCTTTTTGCGTTGCAATAATTCCGCATACGCTAAAAAATACTAATCTGAAAGACTTGAAAACAGGTGATTTAGTTAATATCGAAACAGATATTTTGGGTCGATATGTTGAAAAATTTTTATCAACGAAAGATAATAATTTGACAGAAGATTTTTTGAAAGAAAATGGGTTTATGTAATATGGACGAATTCAAATTTGACAGTATAGAAAGTGCATTAGAGGACTTTAAAGCAGGCAAAATGCTTATTGTTGCCGATGACGAGGACAGAGAAAACGAAGGCGATTTGATATGCTCAGGGCAAATGGTAACACCTGAGGTTATAAAATTTATGGCAGAGCACGCAAAAGGTTTGATTTGCCTTGCGATTGCACCTGAAATTGCTGAGAAAATGCAGTTGCCGCAAATGGTTGAGCAAAATAATGAGTCAATGAAAACAGCTTTTACCGTAAGTATTGATGCGGCTGAAAAATACGGCGTAACTACCGGTATTTCAGCGTTTGACAGGGCAAAAACTATAGAGGTTTGTCTTGCTCCTGATGCTCAACCGTCAGATCTTCGACGCCCCGGGCACTTGTTTCCTTGTGTTGCAAGAAAAGGCGGGGTTTTAACTCGCACAGGCCATACAGAAGCTGTTGTTGATTTGGCAAGGTTATGCGGGCATGTTCCGGCTGGGCCTATGTGTGAGATTATGGCAGAGGACGGGCACATGGCACGTCGTGACGATTTGTACAAGTTTGCAAAAAAACATGGAATAAAATTTATTTCTGTTGCAGAATTGATTGCGTACCGTTTGAAGTCTGAAAAAATCGTTACTCGTGAGGCGGAAGCTCATTTGCCGACTCAATTTGGCGATTTTGAGATATATGGATACTTGAACCATTTGACAGGTCAAGAATGCGTGGCACTTGTGAAAAATGATGATTCGGATAAAATTCCACTGGTTCGAGTTCACAGTGAATGCCTGACAGGTGATATTTTCCACAGTTTGAAATGCGATTGTAATTACCAATTACACAGTGCATTAAAAATGATTAACGAATACGGGAAAGGCGCACTAGTCTACATGAAAGGGCATGAAGGCCGTGGAATTGGAATTATCAATAAAATTAAAGCATATCACCTTCAAGAAGAAGGACAAGATACAGTTGAAGCTAATGTTTCACTAGGGTTTAAGCCTGATTTAAGAGATTACGGCATGGGTGCTCAGATAATTCGCGATTTAGGATTTAATAATTTTAATTTAATTACCAATAATCCGAAAAAAATCGTCGGTTTGAAGGGTTACGGATTAACTGTACATGATATAGTTAGAATACCGCCATATATTAATGAGTTCAACAAACGATATATGGAAACCAAAAAAGAAAAAATGCATCACATGATATAATTAACAAGGAATTGAGAAAATGACTGACGTAAACCAAAATTTTGAGGCAAGACTACTAACTCCAAACGATTACAAGGGGTTTACAGCTGTTTATAACGACTTTAGAAGCAGAGCTGTTAGTGAATACAATTTTGAGCTTGAACCGCTTGACTTTGAAGGGTTTGTGGAAGCTGTTGAGAAAAAGTTAATCGAGTGTGTTGTTTTGTTCGAAAATTCAATTCCTGTTGCATTTTTGGTTTATACAACAGCGATTTCTGAGGCGATTGAGCTTAATATTATTCACTCTTTAAAAATGGAAAACATGATTGAAAGAGCAATGTATTTGGTTAAAAAGTTTCTTGAACTTACCAAAGCTGAAAGACTTGATAAAGTTGTATGTTACCCAATGTTAGGTTCTCAAAAGGAGTTGATTGGCGACATTGCACGCTATGGATTTAAATTCGTCGGAATTGCTGTTTTAAGATTTATGATGGCAGGTACAAATTCTCGTGATATCTTGAAAATTACACAGTTGACTCCGCTTGACGGGGAATACAAACTTGTGGATTGGCAAGACAAGTATTTTGAGGACGCTGTTGAAGTTGTTCAAGAGGGCTTTGAGGACAGTGCTGACGCTTTGTTTGACCCGAGATTTAAGTCAATTGACGGTACACGAGATATTATTACAAAAATTGTGAAAAATATTTATGCAGAATTTTTGCCTGAAGCAACGACGATTTTGCTTTGCAATAACATTCCTGTTGGTTTTTGTTTTATGAATCTTACAGGTGGAAGAATTGCAAATATCCCGATTGTTGCGATTAGAAAAGAACATCAAGGCAGAGGTTTGTCAAAACACATGTTAAAACATTCGGTTGAAAAACTTATTGCGATGGCTGATGAGGGCACAAGGCCGATTAGTGAAGTTAATACGACGACAGAAACGAATAACTTCCAAGCATTGAAAATGTATCGCCACTTAGGTTTTAAAGAGGATTACAACTATCCGCAATCTTATTTGCCGGTGAAGGATTAGTGCTAGTTTTTTGAAGTGAATAAGTGAATAGGTGAATAAGAAAATAAGTTCATATAGTTCGCTTCGCTCAAGAATATACTTTGGTGCGATAGCACCTGTAACGAACTTATTCACTTATTGACTTATTCACCTATTCACCTATTCACTTAAAGTAAAAATTAAAATTACAATTCACTTTCTTTTATGAAAATTTCATTTCCAGTAATTTTTTTGAATAATTATTCCCTTCAAAATTTGTATCGACCCAACTTTGTGTGTAGTCTGATGTTTTGCCGTTTTGCACAATAGCTTTTACAAGTACCGCATAACTTATGTCGATAAAATTAATTTTGTTAATCCGCTCGACAATGAATTCTCGTCCTCCGCAATTGTGGCAAAAATGATGTTCCGGCACAATTTGTTTATTCTTTATAACCCCTTTCAACTTTACGCCACAGCAATTGCAACGTACCAGATACCATTGGTTTTCAATGAGTTCTCCGCAATCCGGACAGTAGGCAAAATCAACATCTGGACGTACTCTTGAGTGTTCACAAGTTTTATTCAGTTTAAAAAACTCCAAAATTGTCATACTTTGTTTATAACGAATTCCTCGGGAAAGTCAATAAATTCCCCAACTGACTAATATGAATTTATCCACAAGTCTAATTGGCAATTAGGGAGAATTTTTGTTTAATATAATTATTAAATCTTTTTCATACTTCCAGCTATTCTTAATTCCAATGAGCCTCCTTTTAAAGAGGCTCTTTTTTTACGGACGGTGCTACGCACGTAGCCCCATGTAACAACATTCATTCATAGCTCAGATTTTGGTGGGAAGTTTTTACATGCCCTCTGTAACAATCTTCATCCATACTTCAGTTAAGTAAGGCACTAAGGTCTTATAAAAGTAAATAAGACAATAAGTGAATAGGTGAATAAGTTCGTAACAGGTGCTGTCGCACCAAAGTATGTTTTTGAGCGAAGCGAACTATATGAACTTATTTTCTTGTTCACTTATTCACCTATTTACTAAAAACAAGTCGTCATTCTTGTATGTGTTAAGCTTGTAGGTTAGGCCTTCTAGCCAACCTTATTTCAAATAATCCTCAAAGGTTTTCACATTAACCTTATAACCGCACCCTTCATGGAGTTTGCCCGGATAAGAAATTCTTTTTGTCGGATATTTTCGACACATTGGAAGTCTGTGTTTGTAATCCGAACATAGGCCGTCTTTGGTTACAAGCTTACACGCGAAAATCAGGTTCCCGTCTTTGTCTTTCCCTTTTATATAAAATCTTTTGTACGCAGGAAATAGAAACTGCATAATCTTGAATTCCTTTTCTGTGTATGTGTCGTAGCTGTACATATAATTACAGCATTTCCCACATTTTTTGCACTCGCCTGTGATTTCGTAATCGACTTTTTCAGGCACAAAGTATGAACGGATTTCGTTGATTATTACAAATAAAAAGTCAAACATAATTTACATAATAGCATAATCGCTTAGAATTATTTACATATATTTGCTAATAAATTACTTTTATAATAAAATCTTATCAAATAATAAAGGGAGTATCCATGTCAAAATATTACGTAAAAAGAGATTATACAGCCAAAGAAATGGCAAAAGCGAATATTTCAAGGAATGCTAAAAAGAAGCAGGGCGGATTTTTTTCAACCATAAAATTTGTGTTTATGCTTGGTTGTGCGTGCGCGCTTGCAGGCGTTGCGTCTTTGGAACTTTATTTACAGTCTTTGCCGCCGATTAACAATTTGGAGCAGTTTAAACCAAATATTGTGACGAAAATTTATTCGGGCGACGGCGAAATTATCAAGACTTTCACTGCTTATACGTATGAAAAAATTGACTTGAAAGATATTCCTGACAATTTGAAAAAAGCTCTAATTGCGACAGAGGATAAGAATTTTTATCGACACCATGGCTATGATTTAACAGGGTTGGCGCGTTCTACAGTTCAAAACGTTCTTGCAGGACACGTTGTTCAGGGTGCAAGTACGATTACTCAACAGTTAGCAAGGGTTTTATTTCTTAACAACGAAAGAACTTTTGACAGAAAGTTGAAGGAATTGTTTATTGCCGCAAGAATTGAAAAAACGATTTCTAAGGATCAAATCCTTGAAATGTATATGAATAACGTATACCTTGGTGCAGGTGCTTATGGTGTTGAAGGGGCTGCACAGATTTATTTCGACAAACATTTGAAAGATTGTGACTTGGCAGAACTTGCTCTAATTGCAGGTTTGCCACAGGCTCCGTCTGTTTATAACCCGTTCAACAATATGGATTTGGCGGTTCAACGTCGTAATCAGGTTTTGACAAGAATGTACAAAATGAGATATATTACGACTGAAGAATACGAAAAAGCGAAGGAAGAAAAGGTTCACCTTGCTAAAGTTCCGCAATTCTACACTACGAACAAAGCTCCGTATTTCTGCGATTACGTAATGAAAGAGTTGGAAAAACTGGGTTTTGACGAAACCGAAATTTCGCAAGGTGGTTATAAAGTTGTTACAACTTTGGATTATAAAGCTCAAAAAGCTGCGAACGAGGCTATTCTGCGTAATTTACGCGGTTGGGGATTGAATGGAAATAATAATCAGGCTGCTGTGTTCGCATATAGTCCGATAGATGGGAAAATTCTTGTTTATTCCGGCGGAAAAGATTATACAAAGAGTCAATACGATAGAGTTACTCAGGCTGTTAGACCGCCAGGATCATCATTTAAGCCTATTGTTTATGCGGCTGCAATGGAAAAGGGAATTTCTCCAAACGATATGATTGAGGACAGACCTTTGACAATCGGTCAATGGTCACCAAGAAACTATGCGAATAGATACAGAGGCAAAATTCCTGTTTACACAGCGTTGATGTACTCTTCAAACGTATGTGCCGCAAGATTGATTAAAGAAGTTGGAATTCGCTCTGTAATCCAAACTGCAAGAGTTTTGGGTATTGAGACTCCGCTTGAATACGACTATACAATCGCTTTGGGCTCAAACGGCGTAAAATTGTTTGAATTTACAAGGGCTTATGGTGCTTTTGCAAACGGTGGTTATGTTGTTCAGCCTTATGCAATCGAAAGGGTTGAAACTTCTCGTGGAAAAGTGGTTTACAAAGCTCCAAAAACAAAGATTACTCACCAATTGAGTATGAATACTGCTGCTGAAATGACTGCTATGATGAAAATGGTTATCTCAAGCGGTACAGGTCGTGCTGCCAACATTGGTAAACCTGCAGCCGGGAAAACTGGTACAACCGATGATAACAAAGATGCTTATTTTATGGGTTATACGCCAAATATTGTAACTGGTGTTTGGGTCGGAAACGATGATAACACAGTTATGAACAAGTCAATTCAAGGTGGTACGGTGCCGGCTTTAATTTGGAAAGACGTTATGAAGGTTGCGACAGAACCTTACGGCAAAGCAGAATTTAATTATCCGCAAGTTGAATTAGTTCCGTTTGGCTCAATTAATCCAAATAAAGTAATTGGCGGTTATGTTGCAAAACCTAAAGTTGAAGAGCAAGCAGAAATCGATTTGAACGAAACTGAACCGACTTTGCCGGAATCAGTTAAGAAGATTGAGCATGAACAAAATCAACCAAAACCTGCTCAAACTGCGACTCCAAAACCGGTTGCAGCTCCAAAAGCTCAAAATACAGCAGCTCCTGTGCCTATCCCGATGGCAGTTCCAGAAGGGGTAAGGTAGAGGTTGCCAAGATGCCGAGTGGCATAGAGGCGAAGGCTGTTACAAGAGCGGTTAAGCAGCTAGGAAGTGAGGCAGCTAAGTGTAACTGTCACTCCGGACTACGATCCGGAGTCTGTTATATTTGACATTAGATTCTGAATAGCAAGAAAATTTATTTTTCACTAATCGTTCAAAATAATTTTCTAAGCTTTCAGAATGACGAGAATAGAATGTAGGTCGGGGTACCTACCCCGACGTCGTAAATAATCGAAAGGACAAAATGACAGAATTTATTGCACATATTGGAACAGACGAGTCAGGGAAGGGTGATTTCTTTGGACCTTTGGTAATTGCAGGGGTTTTAGCAGACGAAAAAGCTGCTGAATACTTTAAGGAACTCGGGATTAAAGACAGCAAAAAGCTTTCTGATAAAAAAATGTTAATGCTTGCTGGCGAAATAAAAAAAACTGCACCACATTCGATTATTGCAATTTCAAATTCTAAATATAACGAGCTTTACGCAAATATTAAAAACCTGAATAAGCTTCTGGCGTGGGGGCATGCAAGAGTTATTGAAAATATTTTGGAGAAAAATCGCTGTGAATACGCGCTTTCAGACAAATTCGGTGATGAAAGTTTAATTGAATCAGCGTTAATGAAAAATGGCAGAACTATTCGTTTGGAACAGATGTGTAAGGCTGAAAGTGATATTGCGGTTGCAGCGGCGTCTGTTTTGGCTCGTGCTACTTTTGTTGAAAAAATGCAGGCTATGGAAGATAATTATGGATTGAAATTTCAAAAAGGCTGTTCAGGGTTGGTTAAAAATGTTGCGGCAGAGTTCATTGGAAAGTATGGCAAAGACCGCTTGAAAGAAGTTTGTAAAACGCATTTCAAAACATATAATGAGGTATAGATGCAGCTAAGCGGCTAGGAAGCGAGGCAGCTAAGATTAAAAAGTCGATAGGACGCTAAGTCGTTAGGACGATAGGTTCGTATCGGAAATAGTTGTCATCGGTCGTCATTCTGAAAGCTTAGAAAATTATTTTGAACGATTAGTGAAAAATAAATTTTCTTGCTATTCAGAATCTAATGTCAAATATAATAGACTCCGGATTGTAGATAAGTAGGTTGGCATTGCGGAATTACGGACAAGTACGGGAATAATAGACGTTAAGACGCTAAGTCGATAAGTTCGTTACATAATAATTACAAAGTCGTCCCCTCTCCACAACGGGGAGAGCGGATTGTTCGCTGAGGACGAAAGAAGCACACGGTGGCGTGGAGCCAGCGGAGCATTCTGTAGACCTGTTAAACGCGAACAACCAAGCAGGGTAGGGTGAGGGGTAGAAGCTAAACAGCCCCACCCCGCCCTACTTTATTACGAAGTCGTCATTCTGAAAAGGCAGAAAATCAAGCGTCTAGCGTAGTTTTTTGACAATTACAATTAGTTGTTTTGCAAAAATTATCACTATTTTCAAACTTTGCGACAACAGGATATCTAATATTAGTTCACTGTCTAATTTTTTTTCGGCAAATTTCTATGCAAAATTATAGACATGAATGATTTTGATTTTTATGATATTATAAACAAACCGGCTTATGCGCCTAGCAGAAAACTATTCAGACCTATGTGGTCTTCACTTTATATTTTAATGTTTATCTCATTTGGAATTTTTTATTTCGCCCCGCTGAGTCTAACCAAAATAGCTGCAATTCCACTGTTTTGTCTACAATTTATCTTGAATTTGTGTTGGACTCCGGTATTTTTCAGATACAGAAAAATCGGCGTAGCTTTTGCAATATGCGTAGTTCTTTTAGTCTCCGTAATTCTTATGACGATTTTGTTTTTTAAAATATCGACTTTGCTGGGGATTTTACAAATCCCATATATTCTATGGCTAACACTTGCAACAAAGCTCAATTGGGACGTTGTACGATTGAATTAAGCCCTCATAACTTATCGTATCTTGAACAACATACTTTCAAAGACTTCCGAACCATCTATTTGATGTGCATCAATATCAAAATCTAGGTACAATTCCCAATTTCCGGTGTTCCCAATTATTCTAAACTCTTTATCTTCAAGCGGGAATTCGTTCATATCAACCTTATGCCTGTTTGGAGAAGAATAAATTTTCATATCCGGTTTGCCGATTTCTTCCGTAAGTTTTCGTGCATAGCTAAATATCATATCCCGAATATCGTTGTTGTATTGATATTTAGTTTTCAATTCTATATTATCCAATATAAGTGCAGGTTTCCCATCAACCTCAGCCAAATAGCACATTGTATTTCCGACAAAATCATCTCCTGCCTTGACCTCAATTGCGGAAATCATTTTTGAAACAACATACGCTGGCGCGGTCCAGTCATTGCACCCCGTTCCGACAGCCGCACAACAACCGGAATGATTTCCCAAAAACAGTGAGTGCTCAACATTATTCATATCAGCTTTTTGAATGGTTATATTGATAGGTTTTGCGTTTTTATCACCAATCATAAGCGTTTTTTGAATATTTGAATGCGGATTTACTCTGACCCATTTTTTGTAATCAATTCCAAGTTTGCGGAATTGCTTTTGGGTATCTTTATTC
>ERZ1026882.946-NODE-946-length-13316-cov-5.536159_pt1 | contig 13316 bp, 10 predicted proteins | sample MGYA00380171_ERZ1026882 | MGnify/ENA primary metagenome ERZ1026882 (study PRJEB33269, sample SAMEA4719807) | human gut metagenome | biome: human-associated habitat; feature: organic feature; material: feces | place: Cameroon | collected 2013-10 ...
ATGCTGTTACTGCTTTTTTTTATAATACAATGGTATAAACGCGGAGCCGCTTACACTTCTATAAATTCTTATTGTACTGTTAAAAAGCACGAAGCGATACTTGTTATTTTTGAGTGAGGTGCAGTGAGGTGTGCGTGAGGTGTCGATGCCCATATCTCACAATATGTAAATACATGAAACTCAGTAGAGTAAGCACTCTATCGTGAGGTGTGAGATAGAAAAGCACAATTGGCTATCCAGCTGTATCCGCCTTAGTAGATAGCATAGACTATTCACCTAAGACAGTGAGGCTGTTCGGCTGGAACAGTAAGACTGCACACCGATGACAGCCCTCACATATATAGGAGGGGCAACAAACTACAAGGTGTTGACAGCATAAAGTGGGAGATTGACCAGCCAACTATCAACTTGATAGTCATTCATGGAAATGCGATAAGCCAAGGCGGGATTGTTCTCCAAAACAAATTGTCGCAAGCTCTTTGCCTTGACATTTGTCTCAGCTTTCACTTCCAAAGGAATCACGTTGTCTTCTTCATCCTCGATGAGAAAATCAATTTCCTGCGTGCTTTTGGCTTTGGCAAAATAGCAAGGTTCATACTTCAAGACAAGTTGTTGCATGACATATTGTTCGGTGAGCGCACCTTTGAACTCTGTAAATATGATATTGCCATCGACAATGGTGGATGCCTTCAACCTCGACATCGCCCCCAACAGTCCGACATCCAAGAGAAAAATCTTGAAGGCAGCTCTATCCTCATAGCTTTTCAATGGGATTCGTGGAGCCTTGACGTTATATACCTTATATATAAGCCCAGCATCCAATAACCATTGTAAAGCAATCTCGTACTCTCTAGCTCTAGCTCCCTCCCTAACGATTCCATATATGAACTTGCGATTTTCCTTGCTTAGTTGAGCAGGGATGGAATTCCACAAATCAGAAATTCGAGGGACTATATCAGATGGAGCATGTTTCGATATGTCTCGACGATAACTTTTCAATATTTCGTTTTGAATTTCCCTCACTTCCTGCCAGTCTCTATTCTGGCTAAAACTCAGTACTGCTTCAGGCATTCCTCCTACATAGTAATAGTACTTGAGCAATTCATGAAACTTTGGGGCAAATAGTTGTATCATATTCCAATCTTTTGTTTGCAAAAGCTTGGCAAGATTGTCCTCTCCCATAGCCATGACAAACTCTATGAAACTCATGGGATACAAATTGAGGAATTGGACTTTTCCGACAGGAAAGGATTCTCCCTGATGCAATTCAATGCCAAGAAGTGAGCCTGCTGCAATGACATGATAACCTGGAGCATTCTCGCAAAAGTATTTCAAGGAGGTAATGGCATTGGGGGCTGCCTGTATCTCATCTAGGAATATCAAGGTATCACCTTCTGTGCAAGTGACATGGGTTGCGGCACCAATAGCGGTCAAAACACGTGGGATGTCAAAGTCTTGCACAAATAGATTTTGAAGAATTTTCATATCTTCAAAGTTGACATACGCCAATTGCTTATAGTTTCTTTGCGCAAACTCTTTAACCAGCCAAGTCTTTCCAACCTGCCTAGCTCCTTCTATTACAAGAGGTTTCCGTCGTGGGCTATCTTTCCATTTAATCAGTTTTTCTATTGCTATTCTTTCCATAAATTCATTTTAAAAACACATTTTTCTGGGGAATAATTACCTAATTCCACACATTTTTCGGGGGAATAACGCTGCAAATATACACATTTTTCGGGGGAATCACCACCATATCCCACACATTTTTCGGGGGAATGCGACTTTTTAAGCTTTTTTATCCCTCTTATAAGCCCAATTCTTCCATCAAAGTATGGTTGGCAGTACCGAGATCGGGGGATTCCAAGCTCTTTATATATAATAAGGTGGTGGACTGCTTGGTATGCCCCAAGGCTCGACCTATCAGTCTGATGTCAAAGTGATGCAGATAGGCGATGCTTGCCCAGGAGTGTCGCACCACATACGAGGAAAGGTGGAACTGTGAACCAAGCATCTCGGAAAGGCGACGTAAGGAATAGTTGTATTGACGGAGACGGCGAAGGTAGATGTGATGGAGCTGTTCGGAAGTGAGACTTTCTGAGGCGGCATGGGGGAGCGTATCCTTGTCGGAGGCAAGAATTGGAAACACGAAATCTGAGTGGGCGAGTTCGTAGCGATGGATGATGTCGGTCATCGGAGGCAATAGGGAAACACGGATTCTGTGTCTCGTCTTATGCCTATCGTAAAGAATCACCCCATCTTTCACCTGCTCCTTTCGTAGATAAGCAATATCGACAAATGGCATCCCCATAGCATAGAAACTGAAGATGAAAATGTCACGAGCCAAGGCAAGCGACGAGCCTGGAGGCAGCGACAAGGAGTGAAGGCGAAGAATGTCAGCTTGCGTAATGCTTCGTTTGTCAGTCCTGGTCCTGCCTGTGAAAACCTTGGCAAAAGGATTGACGACTTGTAAGTTTCCTTCATGCCCCATCACACGATGATACAACGCCCTCAATGCTCTCATATATGCAGAGATGGTATTGAGACTCACATTGTTTTCGCCCAACCAATGCTGGTATGCCACTAGGTTGTCGGCGGTCATTTCGGTGAAACTCCACTCTTCCGACTTCAAAAACTTGCTCCATGAACGAGTTGCCGTGAGATAGTTGCTTGCCGTCTTGTACTTCCCTTGTGCCTGGGCTTTCTTCACTTCTGCATTGACAAACTCCCATCCTCTAAGGGATGAATTATCAACTTGGGATGACGATTTCTTCTCGTTGCGTCCCCATCCAAACTCAAACTTGAAATATACCATAATTAAAAATAATAATGAATGAAACCATAAAATGATATCCAAAGATATAATATCCGAGGGTATAATCTTGAAAGGTTTGCGGTTTTTATGTTTAAAAGTTCCAACTATTCACCACCTCGGGGCAAGAGGTGGTGAAAGAATGTAGAGAAAGAAATAATAAACATTATACATTCATTTATTAAAAAGAGAGAGATTTATGGAAAAAAGACTCATGACGTTTATCGCTGGCGTTGCTCTTAGTATGGGTAGCGCACTCGCACAAAGTCAAGTTTCCGGCACTGTTGTCTCAGCCGAAGATGGAGAGCCTATCATTGGCGCATCTATCAAGGTAGAAGGAACAAATACCGGTACGGTTACCGACATTGATGGTAACTTCTCTTTGGTGCTTCCTGCTGGAAAGCACACAGTCAAAGTGTCTTACATCGGTATGCAAGACCAGACTATCGCCCTGAAAGCTGGCAACAACAAAATTTCTTTGATTTCTGATGCAAAGAACCTTGACGAAGTCGTTGTTACCGCTATGGGTATCACTCGTCAAAGCAAGGCTTTGGGATATTCTGCTTCTGTTGTCGGTGGCGAGAAACTTTCAGAATCTCGCACAGGCGACATCATGTCTGGTATCGCAGGTAAGGTAGCTGGTGTGCAGATTTCTTCAGCTTCTTCCGATCCAGGTGCGTCCAACTCTGTCGTTATCCGTGGTGTAAGTTCCTTGTCTGGAAACAACCAACCTCTTTACGTTATTGATGGTGTACCATTGTCTAACACATCAACAAGCAGTGAAACCTCAAAACTCGCTGGTGCCAATAGCTTGAACGAAAGCTATGACTTCGGTAATGGTGCCAATGCTGTCAACCCAGATGACGTAGAAAGCATGACCATCTTGAAAGGTGCTGCAGCTACCGCCCTTTATGGTAGCCGCGCTGCCAATGGTGTCATCTTGATTACTACCAAGAGTGGAAAGAAGCAGAGCAAGGGTATCGGCATAGAGTACAATGGTGGTATGCAGTTTGAGTCTGTTCTCCGTTTGCCACAGATGCAGAACCAGTTTGGTATGGGTTGGTATGGCGACAAGACCGACTTGGAAAATGGTTCTTGGGGTCCTGAGTTTGACAACTCAACCTTGCGATATGGTAATGTTTACGATTACTCGCAGAAGTACAAGACTTATCGTGCCATCAAGAACAATATGGAGGATTTCTTCGATACAGGTATTCGCTACAACAACAGTGTTTCTTTCAATGGTGCCACTGATGCCAGCAACTTCTTCTTGAGCTTGTCTCAGATTCACGATGATGGTATCATTCCTACAGACGCTGATAGCTACAACAAATACACATTCTCTGGTCGTGCTTCCCACAAGATCAAAAATGTGACATTGAGCATGTCTGCCAACTATGCTTACCAGAAGAACAACTTCGTAAGCACTGGTCAGAAGACGGGGTCTATGTACAACTGTATCATGCAGACCCCACGTGATATCAGCATCGCTGAGTTGAAGAACTTGGATGATCCATTCAATATGCCTGGTTATTATTACACTCCATACGGCGTAACCAACCCATACTACATTTTGAACAACTACAAGAACGAGTATGAGCAGGAGCGTTTCTATGGAAAGTTGCAGTTGGATTGGGATATTATCAAGGACTTGAAGTTCTCTGGTCGTTTTGGTTTGGACACAACCACTGGTCATCACGACACTGGTCAGCCAAATATGGCTAAGCTATATGCCGACACTCCTAACTATAAGGATGCCTTGAAGTCTCTCACTGGTGAGACTAGTCAGCAGACTGAACGCACTCGTGAGATTGACATCAACGCCATGTTGAACTACAACCACAAGTTTATCGACAAGTTGGATGTCAGCGCAACATTGGGTCTCAACGGCAATGAGCGTAGATACAGCTATTTCTATGCAGAAGTTACGAACTTGACGATTCCTAATTTCTTCAACTTGACCAACTCTTCAGAGAAGCCAACTATTGACCAGTACAAGCAGTTGCGTCGTTTGATGGGTGCATACGGACAGATTGACTTAGGATGGGACGACTGGGCATACCTCACATTCACAGCTCGTAACGACTGGTCATCTACCCTTCCAAAGGGCAACCGCTCATTCTTCTATCCTGGTGTAACAGGTAGTTTCATCTTCTCTAAGTTCTTGAGCCCAGAGGCTCAGAAGATTGTTACCTTCGGTAAGGTGCGCGCAGCTTGGGGTAAGACTGGTAATGATGCCAATGTCTATATGACTTCTTCTGTATATGCACAAGGTGGTGCAAATACATCTGGCTGGGGTACAAGCCAGTTCCCTTTCACCAAGGGTAATTACAATGCCTATAGTGTTGGTAACATTTTGGGTAGCCCTACTTTGAGTCCAGAGATGACAAGCGAGTTTGAGCTTGGCTTGAATATGGCATTTTTCCAAAACCGTGTGTCATTTGATGCTTCCTATTATAACAGAATATCAGACAAGCAGATTTTCTCGTTGGATATGGATCCTGCTTCCGGATACACAGCGCAGAACATAAACCTCGGTAAGATCCGCAACCGTGGTATTGAACTTTTGGTAAATGTCACCCCAGTTAAGACTAGAGATTTCAAATGGGATCTCTCTTGGAACTGGACATTGAACCGCAGTAAGGTGATTTCACTTCCTGAGCAGTTGGGTGGTGAGTCTGTCATCTATGGCTTGAGTGGTGGCACTGGTCTCTACGCTATTGTTGGTGAGGAACTTGGTGTGTTCAAGGCTTATACTTCTCAACGTGATTCAGAGGGGCATATTATAGTAGAGCCTGTAGATGAGAAGACAGGTGTGTCATCAGGTCTTCCTGCAAAAACCACAGAGCAGAAAATCGTGGGTAGCATGAACAGCAAGTATCAAATGGGTATTGGCAACACATTCTCTTATAAGGGTGTTAGTTTGTCATTCGACTTCGATATTCGCAAGGGTGGTTTGATGTACTCTCGTACAAAGAGCGTAAGTTACTTCGTAGGTAACGCTATCCAGACAGCTTACAACAGCCGTCACCCATTTATCGTTCCTAACTCTGTCATCCAGGTTGGAAGTGATGCTTATGGTAATCCTATTTATGGTGAGAACACATGGGCTTTGGATGCGACAAACCTCTACAACTATTGGAACAATGGTGGAGATGACTATGACGCAGGATTCTTGGTGGACAAGAGCTACGTCAAGCTCCGTTCTGTTGTGCTCTCTTGGGATCTTCCTAAGGCTTGGCTAGCCAAGACCTTCTTGACAGGTGTCAAGGTGTCTCTCTATGGTAACAACTTGTTCCTCTGGACACCATCCAGCAACACCTTCATCGACCCAGAGTCAACCTCTTTCGGTAACGACTTGGCTGGTAACTACGGTGAGTATTCTGCCAACCCAAGTTCTAGAAAGATTGGTTTCAACGTATCAGTTAAATTCTAATAAGATCGTAAAGTATGAAAAAACTATTATTATATAGCGCAGCTTGCCTCTTGGCTCTTTCCAGTTGCGATATGGATATCAATGACGACCCAAACTATCCAGACAATGGTGATGTTACCCCTACTTTGATATTCCCTTCTGTGGAGAATGCCTTGGCTGCAGTTCCTGGTGATGCGATGTTCACTAACGCAGGATTCTTTGTGCAGTATTTCGAGCAGCGCCCAGAGTCTAATCAGTATAATACACAAGCAGAACTTCACTTCGATGAATCTTCTAGCTTGTTCGACCGTTGCTACAGATCTATCTATGCTGGTGCCATGATGGACATCAAGGACATCGAGGGTAAAACTACCGACAAGGCTGACCTCTTTGTATGCAAAGTGATGACAGCTTTGGGTATGCAGTATATGGTGGATGCTTGCGGTGATGCTCCTTACACAGAAATGTGCCAAGGCAATGCCAATCCTACTCCAAAGTGGGATGAGGGTCAAACTGTATATACTGGTGTTTTGAATGCGATGGATGAAGCCGAGGCTGCCATCCCTGAGACAGCTACGATGATTACGATGACGGATCCAATGTTTAATCAGAATTTGGATGCTTGGAAGCGTTTCGCAAATGGGCTTCGCTTACGTATGTATATGCGTTTGATTGATGCAGGTGTAGATGTTGCCAACTATACAGCTAAGGCTAAGGCCATTGTCGCCAGTGGTGAACTTCCTAAGTCTGATGTCACATTTGATGTGTATTCTAATGCAGAAGGCCAGTACAATCCTTGGTATGCTTCATATTTCGCCTTATCTACCAATAACTTCTGTGCAGCTTATCCTATCGTCTCTTACTATAATGCAACTGACGACCCTCGTATAGGTTATGCAATGGATGTAGCTTCTGCAACTGATACATACGTAGGTCAGATTCCTGGATCGAAGACTCTTTATAAAGGCTGGTCTGGCAAAGATTGGAAAAATAAGAATGTCAGTACCATCAAGGTGGCTCAGGCTATGAGCATGCCAATCTACTTGATGACATTGAGCGAGGTAGAGTTCTTGAAGGCTGAGGTAGAGCTTCGTTTTAACGATGATGCAGCAGCTGCTAAGGCAGCCTATGAGACAGCCGTGAAAGCCGATTTCACCTCACGTGGTATTACAGGAGCAGATGCCTTCCTTGCTGGAGTTAGGGTTAATTTCGATGACCAGGCTACCAAAGAGGATAAGTTGAAGTTGATTTATAAGCAGAAATGGGCAGCTTTCTTCTTCCGTAACCACATGGAGGCTTGGTCTGAGCAGCGTCGTACCGATGTGCCAGCTCTTTCTGAGGCTACCGCAGAAGAAGTTTACAACGGATCAACCAAGTATTCAGCTGGCGACTTGATCAATCCTGGCTTGAATTACTATGGAAAAGGTAATGTTTGCAAGCGTATGCCTTATCCAGATAATGCTCGTAAGTATAACAAGAATACTCCAGCTGTCAAAACATTGGCAGACCCTGTCTTCTGGGATAAATAATTCACCAGAAAGGTGATATTCATTAATTCATAAAGAACATAGAATATGAAAAAAATATTGTTTTATACCTTGTTGTTCTGCCTAGCCTCTGTCGGATTTACCTCATGTAACGATGACGAGGAGTTGACAGACTCCAAGATTACTTATTATCCAGAAATGGAAATACAAGGTGACAAGTTTACAATTCTTCCTATCGGAACGCCATATGTCGATAAAGGGTGCAAGGGTACTTTGTTGGGTGAGGATTGCACTTCTGGTATCGTAACAGAAGGTGTGGAAGATGTTGATTATAATACAGCTGGTTTGTATTATGTCACCTATTTTTACACCAACAAGGATGGTTACCTTACAAAGGCAAAGAGAACAGTTGCTGTCTGCGACCCTTCCATTACAACTGATATTGAGGGCAAATATAAGGTTCAAAGCGGAAGTTATAGAGACTACAATTCTGCGCAAGAGGAGTTTGCCAAGTATTCTGTGACAATAGAGAAAGCTGCCCCTGGTCTCTTCTATATAAGTGACTTCTTGGGTGGATATTATGACCAAGGTAGAGGGTATGGTTCTCAATATGCTATGACTGGGTATATCCAGCTTTTGTCAGACAACACCATCAAGCTGTTGTCCAGTCATGTTGACGGTTTTGGTGATTCTCTTGATAGCATGGAGAATGGAAAGTACAACCCAGAAACTGGTGAAATCTCATTTGATGTAGCTTATGCAGGTCAGATGACATTCCACGTTATCTTAAAGTAAAACATAAATAATTGAATAGAATTATGAAGAAATATATTTCAATGTTCATGGTTGCCTTGGTTGGTATGTTCACATTTGTGTCTTGTGATCCAGAAACCGATGAAAAGGCAGGCGGCACAGCAGTAGAGAAGATGGCTGGGCATTGGGTTGTTACAGTAGATGCTGTTGACGAGGATGGCAATGTCATCGACAAGAATCTCCTTGGCAAAAAAATCGACCTTAATACATACAATACAGCAGCTAATGAGGCTGATAAGATGTGGTTGGATGATGGTGGCAAGTTTTATAATGTCAAGATGAAGGTCAATGTCACAGACTATAAGAATGGCAAGTTTGAGGCAATCCCTAACACCAGCTACAATCCTGCAGATGATACAGCTGGCAATGTAGAGTTCTTGAAAGGTCAAGTACTTTATAGTCAGGGCAAGAACCTTCATGGTGCTCCTGTTGACAGCATTTGCTATACCGTCAAGTTTGATGATGACGAGGATGGCTTGATCTATCGTGTATCAGGCAAGCGTTATTCTGGCTTCACAGAGTAATCCTCATACATATATATTATAAAAGGTGTGTCCACCCATCGCTCTTCTTTGAGCGCAGTGGACACACCTTTTTTGTTTTTCTTCTTTCCTCTTTCTCATTTCTTCCCATAATTTTTGCATCATTCAAAAGAAAAGCGTATCTTTGCAGCGAAATTGTAGAACTATTCAAAAAAAGGAGGTAAAATATGCCAACTCAAGTATTAAATTTCAACCCTGCACAGCGAGCTGTACTAAATGTTATTTCTTGCTTACAATCAGAACAAGACTTATCAGACTTAAAAAGAGTCTTGATTAAGTTTATGAATGAAAGAATGCAGCGAGAAATGGATAAGCTATGGGAATCCAAAACTTGGAATGCGGATATGTTGGAAAATATGAAAAGTGAACATTTGCGTACAGCATATAAATAATATCGTATGCAGAGAAATATAGTTTTAGATACTAATTGTTTGCTTCAAATCATTGCAAGACAAAGCAAGAATTATTTCTTATGGGAAGGGTTCTTGAATGGGGATTATAGTCTTTATTATACAACTGAGATTCTCGAAGAATACGAAGAAATTCTTAGTATAAAAGCAAATTCGATAATCGCCTCTATGGTTATAGAAATCATCAAACAAGCTCCTAATTCTTTCCCAGTTGATGCCCATTTCCATTGGAACCTTATAACCCACGATCCTGATGACAATAAATTTGTTGATTGTGCTATTGTTGCCAATGCTGATTTTATAGTGTCGGAAGATCGGCACTTTAAAGAACTTGAAAATGTAAAGTTTCCCAAAGTTATAGTAGTCAGATTGGAGGAGTTTGCTCGTATGTATCGAAATATTTATGCAAACTGAATAATTTAATCTATAGTAAAAAGAGTGTCCACCTGTCGCTCCAAAATATAAAGATTACTAAATTATACCCTAGGGTATAATACCTTTGGGTATAATTTAGTATTTTGCACCCAAACTTCCACTATCGAATCACCACCTTCTTGATGGTTCCATCCGCATAACGGGCGAGATAGATGCCAGAGGAAGGTACTGTCACCAGAATGCCACCCAAGGTATAATAAGCTACGATGGAAGAAGAGCGTGAGCCTTCTATCTCTCGGATACCAGATGTGGACGCATCAGTCACCTTCACCTCATCCAAGAAGAAACGACCGCTTTCTGCCGTAAAGGTCACCTTTACATTACCAGTAGTAGTAATCGTGACATGATAGTCAGTCCATTCACCCTTCTTCATCGTTACAGAAGACTGAGATAGCGTACCATTTGACACTGACAGTTTCAAGTTTGTGCCATCCTTCTTACTTCCATCCCAAGCCGCAGCCTTGAAAGTAAGGGAAGCAGAACCTTTGACGCTGAACGAAGGAGAGGTGATATTACCAGCGGATCCTGACTTACCAAGACGAACACATTCATCTGCCTCATAAATGGTCCCTGTACTAGTCCATCCTACAACATCATAATTATCCTTAGATGCAGTAGCAACTGCTATATTTCCACTAAACTTACCATCATTGCCACCAGTTCCAGTACACTTATTGAATGATTCATAAAGCATCGTAGAACCTGAAGGAGTCACAGGCGTATCTGGATTTTCTTCTTGCACATCTTTAGACAAGGTGAAAGAAGCCATACCATCTGAAGCGATGGCGATGTCCTTGATAGCCACATGCATGTACTTGCTGCCATTGCTATTCGTATTATATAAGGTAGCAGCCGGACTGGAAGTCTTTGTCAAAGTATTGTTGCTTCTATAGGGATACAAATCACTTGAATCACCATAATCAGAAGAAGAGTTACCTGCACGGAAGATAGTAAGCCTCTGGTGGTCGTTCGTCTTTGTATTTCCGTTTGCATCCTCATACTTCCCAGAGGTATTAGGCATGTTCCAATCCCAAATATCAGCGTCATAATCCACATGCGTAATCATCAAGCCAGAGGCTGGCAAATAGGAATCCCATCCTGTCTTCTGACGATTCTCCAAGATATAGTATTCATCCTCGTGCCCCTTGTTCTTGATGACATAGGCATCTCCATCAGCACTCATCGGCTGTACGCCTGCTATGGAGGTTTCTTTCTCTACGTCCGTCATATCCTTGAGGGTGAGCCAGCCGCACTCAGCTTTCTCGTAAGCCGAATAGCCTGCCGGACATTTGCTATCTCCATTATAGCTGCCAGAGCACATCAAGTCGAAATCTCCCATACCAAACCAACCTGCATAGCTTGTGTCATAAAGATCGGGGAAGCCCATGCAATGAGAGAACTCATGACAGAAAGTTCCGATTCCATCAAGATTGCCATCACCATTCAGTTCGCTACTACAAGCGTAAGTATCCACCGTTACGCCATCCAACGAGAGTGCCTTGCCATAATCGGAAGCAGAAAGATAGTGCATGTGAGGCCAAATGGTATTGGCATCTTTATAGCTTGCCTCGCCATGCCCTGCATAGAGCACAAACACTTGATCCACCTCGCCATCGCCATCCCAATCATACTTAGAGAAGTCAGTTCCATGTTCATGTGCCCAAAGACAAGCCTCAGCCACCATCTGACCAGCTCTCACATCATTGTCATTGGAATTTTTTCCATAATAAGCATAAGTATGCTGAAGTTGACAGATGCCAGCCACATCGAAGTCTAGTTCGAACAGTCCGTGGCTCTGAGCCTTGAAATAATCCTTGATGGAGCCTCTAAAATTATTGCCCGAATAGTTTTCGTCATTGGCAATGCGCTCATACAAGGCTAAATCATGACCGCTTTTGAACTTAGAGTCGGTAAACTCAGCCAAGATAATCAGGCCTTTCTTGGTACCTCGGAACGCATTACTTGCCTGCGCCTTTCTGAGCATTCTCTTCTGTCTGCCTTGCGCCTGCGCCCTACGAACAGCAGCCCTTCTCTGGGCTGTCACCTCATCCGTCATCTTGCGATAAAGACCGGTGGATTCATCTTGCACATACTTTGTGCCATCCTCTGATACATAATAATGCAAGAACTCATCGCCTACTAGCTGAGCCTTGACTTCGGTTCCATCCACCAAGGAGATGGAACACCAAACGCCTCGTTTGGCAGGCACTGCCCATACGGACAGAGCCAAGCACAACAAGGCGTTCAAAATGAATATTCTCTGTTTCATATTCCAATCATTAAAATATTTCAACAGTCATATACCATTATATATATATGTGGAATCTTACTTTATTTCAAGACAATCTTGCAGTCGTCCAAGCTCTCCACGGTGGCAAGAGCCTCATAGCGCATTCCCTGTGCACGCAAGAAGTCGCCACCATGTTGGAATGCCTTCTCGATGATGAAGCCCATCGCCTCTATCTTGGCACCTGCCTGCTCACAAAGATCCATCACACCCTTGGAGGCATTACCATTGGCGAGGAAGTCGTCGATGAAGATGACATGGTCCTTTGGAGTCAGATAACTGTTGCTCACACATACCGTGTAATCACGATCCTTGGTAAAGGAGTGAACGACCGATGTGATCATGCCCTCCATGGTCTTAGGTTGCTTTTTCTTGACGAAGACCACAGGCAAGTTGGTCAGGTAACCCACCATGATGGCAGGAGCGATGCCAGAAGCCTCGATGGTGACAATCTTGTTGTACTTGATGTCCTTGAAAAGACGTACAAACTCCTTAGCCAAATCCATCATCAAGATAGGGTCCATCTGATGATTCACAAAGCTATCCACCTTCAAAATACCACCAGGAAAGCAACGGCCTTCCTTCATGATTCTTTCTTTTAATAAATCCATTTTTACTTGAATTATATTGTTCTTTTGATTTGATTTACTGATCCAAACTCCTTTTGATTTACTTATCCAAGCTCTTTGGCAAGACCAAGTTGAGTACGACTGCCAGCAAGAAGACCACAGCCACGCAGTTGTCGGCGAAGACGGTGCGCACTATCTCTGGGAAGATGGCAAACATGCCCGTAGCCTGGGTAAAGCCGAGACCGACACTGAGCGAGAGACTCACAATGACCATGTTGCGCTGTGAGAATCCGCTGCGAGCCATCATACCGAAGCCGGCGAAGAGGATGCTACCAAACATCATGATAGTACAGCCACCCAAGACTGCTTGAGGTATCGTGGTCAACACATAGCCTATGGCTGGGAACACACCACCGATAATCATGATGATGGCACCCATGGCAATAGTAAAACGATTGACCACACCCGACATCGCTGCCAAACCTACGTTCTGGCTGAAAGAAGTGATAGGAGTACAACCGAAAAGACCGGAAACCGAACTGACGAAAC
>ERZ1026882.949-NODE-949-length-13284-cov-7.893718_pt1 | contig 13284 bp, 9 predicted proteins | sample MGYA00380171_ERZ1026882 | MGnify/ENA primary metagenome ERZ1026882 (study PRJEB33269, sample SAMEA4719807) | human gut metagenome | biome: human-associated habitat; feature: organic feature; material: feces | place: Cameroon | collected 2013-10 ...
CAGACCGCTTTCCCCGCCTTTCCTTGCTGGGGCTGGCCTTCCCGGTGTTCCTTACGGCCGATGTCGTATTCGTCTTTGTGTGGCTGCTCTGCCGTGCGCGGATGGTGTGGCTGCCCCTTGCCGGACTCCTTGCAGTGGGCGGCTTCGTCCTCGACTACTGCCCTCTGAACGGGCGCGGCGAGGTGCCCGACAGCACGCTCTGCGTCATCTCCTACAACGCAGGCGCTGTGCAGGGTGCCGAGGGCCGCGACTCCTTCTGGAGCTACCTTGATAGGATGAATCCCGATATAGTGTGCGTGCAGGAAGCGAGTCCCACGTGGTTTGACAACGAGGAGGCCAAGGCCGACATGAAAAGGCTGCACTTCAACTGTATGGGCGAGAAGGGCGTGTATGTGCTCAGTCGTATGCCCTTGTGCAAGGCAGGCGTCAAGTTCCAGTACGAGACGAAGGGCAATGGCAGTTTTGCCTGTTGGGCGCTCCACGGACAGGACAGCATCCTGGTGGTGAGCAACCATCTGGAGAGCAACCGCCTCTCTAGCGCAGACAAGGATGAGTATCACCAGATAATACACAACCCCAACGGCGATGTGGTGAGGCACGAAGGCAGGGCCCTGGCAGGCAAGCTGGCCCGCGCCTCACGGTTGCGTGGCCCGCAGGTGGACAGTCTGTGTGCTCTGGCCACCGACTATGCCCGCTATCCCCTGCTGGTGTGCGGCGATTTCAATGACACCCCCATCTCCTACACCTACCAGCGCCTTTCGAGGGTCCTCACATCGGCCTTCAGGCAGAGCGGCACGGGCATGGGTTTCTCATTCAACCAGGATGAGTTCTTCGTGCGAATCGACCATGTGTTCTTCTCAAGGCACTTCGAGAGCACCAAAACGCTCATCGACCGTCATATTTACCTCTCTGACCACTATCCTATAGTCACATATCTGCGTCTGAGAAGCCAATAAAGACGACTTTTCGACAGAAATTCGTGGCATGGTGCATTAAGTCACAAAAAAATATGTACCTTTGCGCTATATCGCGTGTTATACACTGCTAAAGAAAAGATAAAAAACAATAAATATAACTGAAAATGCAAAACAAAGGATTTGTAAAGGTCTTCGCGCTTCTGCTCGCCCTTGTCTGCATCTTCTACCTGAGCTTCTCTGTGGTCACGAGCCACTTTGAGAGTAAGGCAGAGACGATTGCGCAGACTGAGGGAGAGGAGGCTGCCAACCACTATCTTGACTCAGTGCTCAACAACAAGGTGTACTGCAACGTATGGACACTGAAGGAATGCCGCGAGATGGGCATCGGTCTGGGACTGGATCTCAAGGGCGGTATGAACGTCATCCTGGAGGTAAGCGTGCCCGATGTGGTGAAGGCGCTGGCCGACCACAAGGAGGAGACCGACGAGAACTTCCGCCGTGCCGTTGAGCAGGCCACTACAGAGGCAGCCAACAGCCAGAGTGATTTCATCACCTTGTTTATCAAGGACTATAAGGCTCTCGCCCCGGAGAAGTCTTTGGCGGAGCTCTTTGCCACGCAGCAGCTGCGCGACAAGGTGACCACCAAGAGCACCGACAAGGAGGTGGAGCGCGTGCTTCGTGCCGAAGTGAAAAGCGCCATCGCCAACTCTTACAACGTGCTTCGCACCCGTATCGACCGCTTTGGAGTGGTGCAGCCCAATATCCAGGCTCTCGAGGGCCAGGAGGGTCGCATCATGGTGGAGATGCCTGGTGTGAAGGAGCCCGAGCGTGTGCGCAAGCTCTTGCAGGGCAGTGCCAACCTGGAGTTCTGGGAGACCTATAACACTACCGAGGTGACTCCTTTCCTGGTGACACTGGATGGCAAGCTGGCTGCAGCGCTGAGCGGTGTCAAGGAGGAAGCCAAGGCCGACACCACACAGGCCGACTCTGCACTTGTGGCAGAGGAGAAGGCTGTGGCTGATACCGCACAGCGTGCCAAGGGCGACCTGGCTGCTGCAGTAGGCGGGAACAAGGAGGAGAAGGCAAGCAACGCTCTCTCTGCCGCCGACATCGAGAAGGCACACAAGCAGCACCCCCTTCTGAGCCGCCTTCAGCTGGCTCAGGGTGCATACGGCTGCGTGGTGGGTTTTGCCGCCATGCGTGATATGGAGGCCATCAGCGAGCTCCTCGAGAGCCCCGAGGCCAAGGAGATCCTGCCTGCCGACCTGCGTCTGAAGTGGGGCGTGAAGGGTATTGGCGAGGGTGCCAATGCCAATGTATATGAGCTCTATGCCATCAAGGTGACCGAGCGTAACGGCCGTGCTCCCTTGGAGGGCGACGTGGTGACCGACGCAAGCGACACTTATGATGAGCACGGACGTCCTGCCGTGAGCATGAAGATGAATGTAGATGGTGCCCGCCGTTGGGCTGCCCTCACCAAGGCAAACCTGAAGCGCAGCGTGGCCATCGTGCTTGACGACAACGTGTATAGCGCTCCCACTGTACAGAGCGAGATTACGGGTGGTAGCTCGTCTATCACTGGCTCATTCACGGCAGAGGAGACCCGCGACCTGGCCAATGTGCTGAAGAGTGGTAAGATGCCTGCTCCTGCCAAGATCGTGAGCGAGGAAATCGTAGGTCCTTCGCTGGGTGCCGAGTCTATCCAGCAGGGTGTGTGGAGTTGTGTCATCGCCTTTGTCATCCTGATGCTCTACATGGTGACCATGTACGGAGTGATTCCCGGTATGGTGGCTAATGCAGCCCTCGTGCTGAACCTCTTCTTCACAGTGGGCATCCTGACCAGCTTCCAGGCAGCCCTCACCATGAGTGGTATTGCCGGTATGGTGCTTACCCTGGGTATGGCAGTGGACGCCAATGTGCTTATCTACGAGCGTACCAAGGAGGAGATGCGTGCAGGCAAGCCTGTTCGCGAGGCACTCGAGGCAGGTTACAACAACGCTTTCAGCGCCATCTTTGACTCTAACCTCACCAGCCTTATTACGGCAGTCATCCTCTACAACTTCGGTACAGGACCTATCCGTGGCTTTGCTACCACTCTGTTCATCGGTATCTGCGTGAGCTTCTTTACTGCTGTGTTCCTCACCCGTGTGCTCTACACCGAGATGATGAGCCGCGACAAGTGGAAGAACCTGACCTTCCAGACAGCCATCGGCAACAAGATATCTTTCCAGAATCCTACCTTCAGGATCATGAACGCATACCGCAAGAGCTTCACAGTCTTCGGCGTGCTGGCTGTATTGAGCCTTGGTTTCATGTTCACAAGAGGCTTCAGCAAGAGTATTGACTTCACTGGTGGCCGCAACTTCGTGGTGCTCTTCGAGAAGCAGGTTGAGCCTGAGACTGTGCGTGAGCTGCTGGCTGAGGCATTCCCCGAAAGCAACACCAGCGCCATCGCACTGGGTACCGACGGCAAGACCATCCGTATCTCTACCAACTACCGCATCAATGAGGACGGTACTGCAGTAGATAGCGAGATTGAGCAGAAGCTCTTCACCGTGCTCAAGGACGGCAAGCTTCTGGCTGACGACCTCACTCTGGAGAACTTCATCAACCGCGACGAGCGTGCCGGCGGCTCTATCATCAGCAGCCAGAAGGTGGGTCCCTCGGTGGCCGAAGACATCACGTATGGTGCTATCATCAGCGTTATCCTGGCCCTGGCAGCCATCTTCGTCTATATCCTTGTGCGCTTCCGCAACGTAGCCTTCTCTGTTGGCTCTATCGTTGCACTCACCAGCGACACCCTGCTCATCCTGGGTATGTACTCAATGTGCTGGGGCTGGATGCCCTTCTCATTGGAGATTGACCAGACGTTCATCGGCGCTGTGCTGACCGCCATAGGTTATTCTATCAACGATAAGGTGGTGGTGTTCGACCGTATCCGCGAGTATATCGGCCTGTACCCCAACCATGACCGCAAGGAGTTGTTCAACACCTCGCTGAACAACACATTGAACCGTACCATCAACACCTCTGTGTCAACCTTCATCGTGCTGGCAGTTATCTTCTGCCTCGGAGGCGCTAGCATCCGCAGCTTTGCCTTCGCGATGATACTGGGTGTAATCTTTGGTACCCTGTCGTCAATCTTTGTGGCTGCTCCCACAGCCTACTTGACGATGCGCAAGATCAGCAAGAAGTAAACACCGGACTATAGTCTGGACATCCAGGCACCGGGCGGGGCACAGGGAGAAACCCTGCTCCGTCCGGTGTCTCTTTTTGGTGAAAAGGCCGAGTTGTTTCGCAGAAAAGTCAGGAGCGTTTCGCTGAAAAGGTCGAAGCTTTTTGCAGGAATGACCGCCGCGATTCGCTGAGTTGGCCGCAATGATATGGTGAAAAGCCCGAGGTGAATCGCAGAAAAGGCCATTGCGAACAGTTGCTTGGGTACAGACGGCCTCGAGGCCGGGCACTCTTGGCATGGCAGGGAGGTTTGGGAAGAAAGTTCGCCCTATGGACGTTGGCAAATGAAAAGGTCTGGGTAAAAGCATTCTCGCGCCAACAAGTTTCGGTATGAATCTTCGTGCGCAAGGTTCGCTCCACCAGCGTGGCCTGAGGTGAAGGGCATGGCAAAAAGCTTCTCCTGCCATCGTGAACAGGCACTACGTTCCGTGCGAAGGGTTCGCTCCACCAGCGTGGCTTGGAGTAAAGCGCTTGGCTAATAGCTCCTTCCGCCATCGCGAAGCGTCAAGAGGTTTCGTGCGCAAGGTTCGCTCCACCAGCGTGGCCTGAGGTGAAGGGCATGGCAAGAAGCTTATCCCGCCATCGCTAACCGTCAAGAGGCTTCGTGCGGAGGGTTTGCTCCGCCAGTACGGCCTGGAGTGAAGGGCATGGCAAGGGATTTCTTCGCTTGAATCAATGAGAGACAAAGGATAAGATGAAAGGATGGATATGATGAGACGAATTGGTTTGATAATTCTGGCGTGGCTTTGCGTGCTGTTGGTAAGTGCGCAGAGCGACACCATCCGCGTGCTGGCCATTGGCAACAGCTTCTCTCAGGATGCCATTGAACAGTACCTCTATGAGTTGGGACGTGAGGTGGGCGTGGAGATGGTCATCGGTAACGGTTATCGCGGAGGGCAGGGCTTTGCTTCCCACTGGCGCGATGTGACCGAGGAGAACAACACTTTTGAGTACCGCAAGGTGGTACGTGGCGTGCGCACCAACAGGCGGCACACGGCGCTCCGTACCCTTGTGCAGGACGAGCCATGGGACTACATCACCGTGCAGCAGGCCAGTCCGGAGTCGGGTCTGTATGGTACCTATGAACCATGCATGAGCGAGCTTCTCCAGTATGCCACCGCTCTCTGCCCCAACCCAAACGTCCAGCTGGGCTTCCACATGACGTGGGCCTACTCCCACGACTCCACTCATGGCGGCTTTGCCAACTATGGCAGCAGCCAGCAAGCCATGTACGACAGTATCCGTAGTTCCGTACAGCTGGCCTTGGCAGAGCATCCCGAGATTACTTTCCTTGTGCCCAGCGGCACTGCCATACAGAATGCGCGGGCCTCATGGCTGGGCGACAACCTCAACCGCGACGGCTACCACCTCGACCTCAAGTTCGGTCGTTACACCGCCGCGTGCACCTGGCTCGAGCGTCTCACGGGCATATCCTCGGTGGGTCTCCACTATCGCCCCGCCGGTGTGGATGCTGTCACCGCACTCACCTGCCAGCTGGCAGCCCACAGGGCATGCGCTTCGCCCTACGAGGTGGCCGATATGAGCGAGGCCGGCTATGCCCTGGTCAATGACATCAAGCCCACGGGGAAGATCAGGCTCAACTTTGGTGATGCCTCGTCAGGCATTGCCAGTTGGAACGACATAGGCACTGACCTGCGCACCCATACGTGGATTACCGACGAGTTTCTGCACCCTACGGGCATCACGCTCACCGCCTCGCAGCCCATGGCAGGCTCCAACCAGAACGGAGCCACCTACACCATCACCCGCATGCTCATGCCTGCCCGGGTGAGCATGACGGCCTTGTGGGGCTATGCCGCCGGCAAGTTTGGCAATGCCCAGGCGCGTCCTCTGGCCGAATATACGCTGGGCCACCTCAATCCCGACCTGAAGTATGACTTCACCATCTTCGCTTCGCGGCAGGACTGTACCGACTTCCGCCAGACCACCTTCGTGCTGCAGGGGCAGGGGAGCTATGCCGAGTCGGTCGAGGCAGCCAACAACACATCCGACGTGGTGCGCATCAAGGGCGTACGTCCCACGGCCGACGGTCGCATCGTGCTGTGTGTGATGCCGGGTACACGCAACTCCACCGCCCACCGCTTCTATTATCTCAATGCCGTCATCGTGCGTGCCCACTGATGCGGTGTGCCCTGGGGCGCTCCGGCAAAGCCGCCCGTTTACAGAAGACAACATCTTAACAACATTATATCATATGGAACAAAAGAAACAGATACAGCTGCAGTTTCGTCTGAAGGACGTGCGTCTGCTGCAGTTCGTCAACCTTTCCAACGGTTGGCCAGAGGGTGACATGCAGATTGGCAACCAGATTCAGTTCAACGCCGACACCGCTCAGCGCATGGTGATGTGCAATATGAACGTGGAGTACAAGAAGAACGACCTCACCCAGCTCATCTTTGGTGCGCAGTGCGTAATAGAGTTCTCTCGCGAGAGCTGGAGCGCCCTCTACCAGTTGCAGGGCGATCAGTGGATAGTGCCTGCCGAGCTGGCCTGCCATCTGGCCGATGTCACTCTGGGTGCCGCACGTGGCATGCTTGCCCTCAAGAGCGAGGAGGCCGGCCTGCCCCGCCTCATTCTGCCTCTGATGGATCCCCGCCAGATTGTGCGCGAAAACCTGCGTTTCCCCCGCCAGAAGCCTGCCTCGGAGATGCCCTTGCCCCCATCGGCAGGCAACGCCTGAGCCTTGGGCTGAGCCTCCCCGCGGCCGCCGGCATGGGCGCTGCGGCGGAGAGATGGGGGCGAGGTGCATGGTGCGGCTCCGGATTCCTGCAATCCGGGGCCGCGCGTGGTTTCATTGGGGGATGGAGAGGGGCAAGCCGTGTTTGGGGAATGCGCGGATTTGGGAAATCCCGGCTCGTCCTGTCCGGGAAATGCCGGATTGCTGCAATCTTGCCGTTTCCCGAAGAGTTTGGCTCCGGATTGCCGCAATCTTGCCGTTTCCCGAAGAGTTTGGCTCCGGATTGCTGCAATCCTGCCGTTTCCCGAAGAGTTTGGCTCCGGATTGCTGCAATCCTGTCGTTTCCCGAAGAGTTTGGCTCCGGATTGCTGCAATCCTGTCGTTTCCCGAAGTGTTTGGCTCCGGATTGCCGCAATCCTGCCGTTTTCAGCCCGGAACTGCCCGGATTTCGGGAAATCCAAGAAAAACCTGCCGGAAATGGCCGGTGCTTTGAAAAAAAGCCTTACCTTTAGGCTGTCGGCAGGAAGAGTTTGCCGGCTTTCCATTTCGTAAAACCTAAAAATACATTCATCATGAAGGAAATTTCAGACATTTACCTGGGGCGCATGAACAACGGCGCACATTTCACCTACGTGAGCAACCTCCTGGCACGTGCCGAGGGCGACCGGGCCGTGAGCACCAAGGCCGCAGCCCAGGTGGCTGCACTCAAGGCCGCCGTGGAGCAGGAGGATGCCGACCTGAAACTCTCGCGGAAGAGCATGCTCTCCGACGAGATTGCCGCGGCCGATGCCAAGCGTGACGACTTCTACGTCGGCTACAAGAAGGCCGTGCAGGGATTCCTCAGGCTCCCCGTGGGGGCGATGGCCAACGCAGCCAAGGTGCTCAGCCAGCACATCAAGGATTACGCCATCGACCCCAAGATGCAGCTCGACCGCGAGACCGGCATGCTCAAGAACTTCATCGCCGACCTGGAGGGCACCTACAAGCAGCAGGTGGAGGCTCTCTCTCTCGGTGAGTTCGTCACCTGCATGAAGGAGGCCAACGAGCGCGTGAACCGCCTCCTCGACCAGCGCGGCAACGAGCAGTTGGGCACCACCGTGGGCGCGCTGAAGGCATCGCGCAAGGCCACCGACGAGGCCTGCCGCATGCTGGTGAAGATGGTGAACGCCCTGGCCCTGGTGGAGGGCGAGAAGGACTACGCCGCCTTCATCGACCGCACGAACACCGAGATCGTGCGCTACAAGCGCGAAGTGCTCGGCCAGGCCAGCGCACCGGCCGACACCGGCGGTTCCGGCAACACGGGCGGCAACCAAGGCGGCAGTTCCGGCGGCAACACCGGCGGTGGAAGCGATGGCGGCGACGCCATGGTCTGAAGCATCCCCCTCCGTCCCGGGAGCAAGCACATCGGGAATCCCTCCCCCTCGGCAACATTGGGGGGATGGGGACTCCCCTTCCTGAAACGAAAAACAATCAAAAAATGAAAGAAATGACATGAAACAGCCTTTGACCGACAACAAGATGCGCATTGTGCAGACGTTTTGGACGGCTGGACAAGATCCCTTGAAATGCGATTTCGGATGGAGGCATGCGGAGTACAACCTTATGTCGTGGGCACTGAGTTGTATCTGCCTGAGGATGCACTATGACGAGGTCGCCCTTTATACGGACGAGGAAGGCAAGCATGTACTGATAGACTTGCTTAATCTTCCTTATACGGAAGTGCACGTCGTTTATGACAGGACATTAGGACTGTCACAGCATTGGGCGCAGGCCAAGATGAGAACCTATGCCGAGCAGACTGTGCCGTTCATCCATGTTGACGGAGACGTATATTTGTCCCGTCGAATACCCGATGCGATTTCCCATTCGCCCTTGGTTGCCCAAAACCGAGAGATAGGAACAGGATATTATTGGGATATGATGGACAAGATCGTGAAGCATCGTAGCATACGGCTCCCGGACTTCATCGTCGAGGGACTAAAGAGCGAGACTCTTGCCTCATACAACATGGGCATCTTCGGTGGAACGGACTTGGCTTTTATCCGCAAAGTATGCGATGAAGCCTTCCGCTTTATCGACGATAACCAAATGAACAATCCCGAGGTTGCTCATTCCGGCGTGGTCTGCAACATCCTCTACGAGCAGATGTTCTTTGCCGCCTTGGCCGACAGGGAAGGGCGAAGCGTGGCAAGCGTCTACGGAAAGCCCGTCAAGGACGAGGGATATTCAGGCGAGAAATTTTGCAATCTTGTGAAGTTCGACGAAAAGCCTTTCTTCCACATCCTGGGCGGGCACAAGCAAGACAAAAGCGTATGCGAGATGCTTGGGAAAGTCCTGCTGGCCAGGTTCCCGGAATTCTACTTGAAGGTTTACCGCCTGTTCCCCGAATACAATTCCCGGCTTGTCCTGCATAACGGGTATTTGAAAAGCCCGTTAAGCGTGGAAAGCTGCATCGCGAAATACGAGGACTTCATGATGGCAGCAGAAAGGGAATGGAGGAGTCTGCCGTTTGGGTCAATTTGGAGTATAGAAAAGGAAGAAGCCAATGCCTACAAGAACATCAATTCGGAAGGAATCCTATCGTCACGCTTGCGCTTGAGTCCATATCTCAAAATCTTTGAGATTCCCGAAGACTGGCCGGAGAAAGCCTTGGCCATATTGCGCAGACGTTTGTCCCTGCCTTCTTCCATGAAGCGATTCTGGATTTGCATGGTACCAAGATTGGGCGCAGACGGAGTAAGAGATGTGGGAGTAGGAGTCTTGGGAGTCAACATGATCAGAAGCCTCTCTCAATCGGAGTTGACCGTGAAGGAGGTCGTTGACAATGCCTGTGCTTGCATAAAGCCAGACATGATTCCGGGAAATGTCAAGGTCAAACTTGTCATGAAAGAGATGGAGTACCTCATGTATTTCGGAGCAGTAATACTGCGCAAGGAACACGAAGTGTAATTTACAGAGAAGGCGCATACGTCAAAACGCTAATAAAACATTACAAACAACAAACAGCGAGAGATTATGAAAGAATTAAATCTGAACGACATCCCCGAGATGTCATGCGGCATCAACGATGCAGACAGCGTAGAGGTTTACAATAACCTCAGCGAGACGGGTTCCGAATCTCCATCAGGCAGTAGCGCCCCCTGGGGGTCGCGCAGGGGGAACTGCTTCTTTACTTGCATGGAGAATATAGGTTCTCATTATGGGCTGAAATTTACAGAAGAAGAATACGGATGTAAATACAACTCCCGGGAATTCTGGGAGAAAAGCGGCTATGTGAGGGTTACTACTGCGAATGGGCCTACGGCTTATTTCATGAATGGTGAAGATCGAATCCCCAATCCTGATACCGCGAATTTTATTAATATGTTCTTCGAGACAAGCGGAGGATGGGAAACCAATTCGTCCAAGATAGATGATTACTTTAAGCGGAAAGCCCCCAAAGGTCAAGTGATAGGCGTGACGAAGACAGACATCGAAGACGTTGACCATGCCGTCATCCTTGATGGTGACAGTGGCAACTATTATAGTTACAAAGACCCTCTGAATGGGGAGCGTGGTGATATTCCCAAAAGTCAGGTGGAATATGCAATTAAGATATATGGAACGAAAACGTCAGAAGAGAAGTAGGGCATCGGTTCTACTCAAATTCATGTTCCTCTCTCTCCTGCTCCTTCCGCTGGGAGCCGCAGGGCAGAACGAGGGGAAACTGTTCAAGAGGCCGGGTACGGCAAAGGAAAGAATGGAGTTCCGTAGGCCGCCCGTCATCCGGGAGACGGACGCGTATGGCAAGGACCGCAATCACGAATCGGAATGGATGAGTGACATAAGGTTCAATCTCAGATGGCTGCCTATATGCTATACGCTGAACGGCGAATACGTAGGCCCTAGCCCGTTGGGCATAGACCTGTATGCCTATGAGGAGGAGAGCAACTCCATGTCCAGGGAACTCAGCCTGCCGTATGTCGTGCGGGGCATCGGTCCCGCGAACGCCACGCTCACAGTCAATTACACCAATAAGGAACTGGAGGAGAAGGGTCTCCACTATTACATCCTGGGGGATATGCTCGGAGGCTTCATAAACTACAAGAGCGACCATCCCGTGAGGCTGATGACCCTGGACGAGATAAGGAAGGAATACTGCCCGAAGGTGAAGGAGGGCAAGGTGCTCTACATGATCAACAAGTTCTTCATCCTGCTGGACGTGGAGTATTACAAGGTAGCTCAGGAGTTCATCTGGGATGTGGAGGTGCTCCCCTCTGAATATCTCACGCCGATAGAGGACAATATCAAGGAGCCGTTCACCATCATCCGCATCTTCACGAAGACGCATCACAACTGGCACCCGACGTACATTGACTGAAGTCCCCTCTTCCCCTCGGAAATGACGGCAGCGCGCTCCGGCAGGGCATCGGGAATCCCCCCTTTCCCGGTCGGGGCACGCTGAAAACATCCCGCCAGAAGCCTGCCTCGGAGATGCCCTTGCCCCCATCGGCAGGCAACGCCTGAGCCTTGGCTTCGTGCCTTTGCCCCATTCTCCCTCGCCTGGCAGTCCTCATGGTGCTCCCTCGCGAGGGTTTTCTTTCTGATGCCTTGCCTGTCGTGGGGCAGCGCCTCCTGCAGCAGCATGCCTGGTGTACGGCCTTGGGCACCTCCCCTCCTTGCCCTTACGGACTCTCCCCGCGCCCTTTCCCCGGTGCCGCACAGAGTCCCGCCCGCAGCCCCTTGTGTTGCTGGCCTGTGCGATGCAGTGCGGTGCATCACCCATCGCAGCGCCCTGCATCGCCTGTCGCAGCGCGCTGCGATGGCCAGTGCAGCGTGCTGCGTTTTTGCGTCCACAGTAGTCCTTGGCATTTTACCGTGTCTTCCGCCCGTCTCCCTACAGCCGTATCTGCCCGCATCCGGGGCCGCAGGCGGGCTCCTTCTCTGCCCCTCTGCCCGCAGTGAGCACCTTTCCCTTTCCTAAGGAAGCCTTTTCCCAAAAAAAAGTTCGACCGCCCCTTGCCGTTTCGGCAGAAAGTTGTAACTTCGTGGCAACTAACATCCTCTTTGTGAGGGAAAACCTTATGCGACTATGAAGACCAAGCCTGACTCCATGACCCAAGCACGTGTGTGGCTGCAGAGAGCCAGCCTGCGCCCGGCAGGCAGTATCAGCTGTGTGTGCCTCCTTTGCCTCTCCCTCTTCCTTGCCGGTACCCCGGTCTGGGCCCAGCAGTCCGTCACGGGACGTGTGGTAGATGACCGCACGGGCGAGCCTGTCCCCTATGCCACGGTGTATGTATCGCAGAGCAACGGCACGCTCACCAACGAGGAAGGCCGTTTCCAGCTCACTCTGGAGCCCGCCGACAGCGTCACCGTGTCCTTTCTCGGCTATGCCAAGCGCCGCTTCCTGGCGCGCGACCTTCCCCGCGTGGTGCGTCTCGAGTCGGCAGCCACGCAGATGCGTGAGGTGACGGTAGTGTCGCCCGCAAGCATCCTCAACAAGGTGGTCAAGAGGCTCGACAAGGAATACCGTACCCGCGAAGGCAAGTCGTCCGACTACTTTCTGCGCCAGACCTTCGAACTGAAGAGCGGCCGCAGCGAGATGGTAGAGGCGTTCATGACCTCCGACTGTGCCGTCAATCTCCGCCATACAGCCTTCGTCAGCGGCCGTCACTACCAGCTGGCCGACTACAGCGAGCTGGCTGCCCTCTTCTCTTCATCCAACCTCCAGCATCTCTTCGACTTCGCTCCGCGTGTCTATGACAACCCCTTCTGGGACCAGGTGTATGTGCCCCTGGGCAGCAGCCATCCTGCATACCTGCAGGTGTCGCAGCATATGCCCATTAGCGGGACGGTCACGCTCGGCGATGCCCCATCGCGCAGCGACACCCGCAAGCTGGTCTCCTCCAGTTATGACATCCGCGTGGAGGAGCTGCCCGGTGACGATGGCTACTACAAGATACACTTCACCCGCCGCGAGCGCATGGTCAATCATCCCCTGGTGACAGGCACCCTGTATGTGCAGTCCAAGGGGTTCCGCGTGCTGGGCTTCGAGGGTCGCATGTCGGGCGTGGTGCTTGATGCCGCTAAAGACTTCTGGCTGCAGACCAGTGAGACCGAGCCTGTCATCCGCATAGGATACACCCACCGCCGTGGCTTCACCGAGGTGGAGTACGTGTCGTGCGTCATGGAGGCCGCACAGATGAAGTGCCGCTCCATCGCATACAACTTGGGTGCCAGGGAGCTCAAGGCCACCCGACGGCAGAAGGTAGAGCTGGGCGATGACATGCTCCACACCATTGCGCAGGCGGGCTACGACCCCGCCCTGTGGGAACAGACGCTCATCCAGCGCACGGCTCACGAGGAGCGCATTGCCGGCCAGCAGGCTGCTGCGGGCGACTCGCTGCAGGCCCAGGCGGTGCCCGGCGCCGCCCCAAGGCATCATCAGCCCGACTC
>ERZ1026882.953-NODE-953-length-13264-cov-6.207056_pt1 | contig 13264 bp, 7 predicted proteins | sample MGYA00380171_ERZ1026882 | MGnify/ENA primary metagenome ERZ1026882 (study PRJEB33269, sample SAMEA4719807) | human gut metagenome | biome: human-associated habitat; feature: organic feature; material: feces | place: Cameroon | collected 2013-10 ...
AGAACCACATGTTCTTCCACTTTCTCAATACATTCACCGATGTTCCCATACCCTGGCGGTCGAAGGCACGGCCTAAGGCGCCATAAATCTTACCGCCAGTCTGTGCGGTGATAAGGAAGGAAGCTGTCCAGTTCTTATATTTGAAGGTGTTGGTCATACCGTAGATGCACGATGGCTGCGGATGGCCCATGTGAACACGGTCGGCCTCGGTAATCTTGCCGTCTGGCACACCATCAGGACCGCTTACATCGCGGTATCTCACAGTACCTACCACCGAACCGGTCTGAGTAGGGTATTTTTTCAAATCCTCGGCAGTCTCGTAAACGCCCACGGCATCGTAGAGATAGTATTCACCCGCAGGGCGACCCACCTCGATTACCTGGGTAGATTTGTCATAGCCCGTGAAGATGGTAGAGTTGGCACCCAGGTCTATCACCTTATTCTTGTTCCAGGAGAACTGTAAGTTGGTGGTCCAGCGCAATCTGCCCGTCAGGTTCTCAGTTTTCAGCTCCAACTCAATACCGGTGTTGCGGATGTTACCCACGTTGGTGTATCCACGGGTGTAACCCATATCGGCAGGCAGGGTAATCTGATAGAGCATATCACGGATATTCTTCATATAGTAATCCACAGCCAGGGAGATGCGGTTGTTGAAGAGACCGAGGTCGATACCTGCATTCCAGGAATCCGTCTTCTGCCATCCCAGATCATCATTGGCGGTGCTGCCCGGAATGAAACCTGTAGTCAGCTTACCATCCTGACTATAGTTGCTGTTGCTCAGTACGCCATAAGCCGAATTATTAGGGATGGCGTTAGAACCGTTCACACCATAGCTTACGCGAAGCTTTGCCTGGTTTACGAGCCAGCTGTTCTTCCAGAACTTCTCGTTGCTGGCTCTCCATGCACCCGAAACGGCTGGGAAGGTGCCCCATTTCTTGTTCTTTCCGAAGCGGCTGCTGCCATCTCTACGGATGCTGGCGTTGAGCAGATAGCGGCTGTCGAAGCCATATTCAGCACGGCCGAAGTAAGAAACCAGGCGATCTTCTGTATTGTAAACGGCAGATACATTCTTCAGGGTAACGGTGGTCATATCCGAGAAACCGCCATTTAGGGAGTTGTTAGGATATTGTGTGGCACCGATGGCGAATGAACTTCCGTCTTTGGTCATCTCTACAGACCATCCGCCCACCACGTTGAGGTGGTGCTTGCCGAAATCCTTGTTATAGGTGGCTGTTGCCTGTCCCAGATATTTATGGCTGCGGCTGCCCGTCCAGCTTCCGTCGCTGTAATATCCTTCAGGATAAGAAGCCCAATATCTGTTGAGGCTGCTTGGGATAAAGCGATGGCGCTCGCTGTTGACAAACAGCCAGCTGCCCAAAACCTCGGCAGTAAGTTCCGGAAGAATCTGATAGCGGGCGAAGGCTGATGCATTGAGTCGGATTTTCTCGTCGCGATAGCCGGAATACTCCATGTTGGCGATAGGGCTCACGGCGCTTCCTGCCCATAGATAGCGGGTGTATGGCTGAGCACCGGTATAAAGTCCAGCTTCGGCTTCGGCTACAGGAGCCAGGGTCAGAGCCAGCTGGGCGGAATTGCCCTTGCCGTCCACATTGCCACCCTTGGTAACGGTGAACTGTGGTGCCAGGTCGAAGCCTAAGGTCAGCTTGTTCTTGATGGTGGTCTGGGCGCTCATCTTGAGATTGATGCGCTCGAAGCCGGTCTTGATCACGATACCTTCCTGGTTGACATAGCCCAGAGAAGCGCGGAAGTTGCTGGTCTTGTTGCCTGATGAAACAGAGAGATTGTAGTTCTGCGCAAGAGCTGTCTGGAAGATTTCCTTCTGCCAGTCGATGAGTGACAGACCGCCATAGTTCGGCATGTCCCAACGGGGGTCGTTCACATAGTTTCCGCTCACGCTGCCGATGATGGCGATGCGCTCAGCGTAAGTATCTGTCTCCTTTGCACCCTTCAATCCATATTGGTTGACGTAGCGCACATTGTTTGACTTCTTTCTCCATTCAATCCATTCTGTAGGACTCATGATGTCCATATATCGCTCGGGAGCGCTCAGGAAATAATCGGCACTGAAGTTTACTGTCACCTTGCCGTTGTCATTACCTTTTCTGGATGTGATGATAACCACACCGTTGGCACCGCGGCTTCCGTAGATGGCGCTTGAGGAGGCATCCTTCAACACCTCGATGCTCTCGATGTCCTGAGGGTTGAGGTTCACGAGGTCGAAGTCATCGTCCATAGGAACACCATCTACCACGAAGAGAGGGTTTGAATTTCCGCTCTCATTGATAGAGGTGGCGCCACGCACGTTAATCTGAACGCCACTGCCCGGTGCACCGCTGGTGGTACGGATTTCAACGCCTGCCAACTCGCCTTGCAGGGCGCTTGCCACATTGCTCACAGGGCGGTCTTTCAGCTGGTCGCCCTTCACCTTGGCCACGGCATTGGTTACATCGCCTTTCTTCACGGAACCATAACCGATGACCACCACTTCGTCCATCATCTTGGAGTCTTCCTGCAGGGTGGCGCTTGCCTGGTTTCCCTTGATGTTGACCTTTCTGGTCTTCATTCCGATGTAGGAAACTTCTACCTGGTGAGTGCCATTAGGAACCGACAGGGTGTATTTGCCATCCATATCGGTAACGGTGCCCTGTTTGCCCACCTTGATGGTGGCGCCAATCACCGGGTCGCCGTTTCCATCGGTGATGACACCGTGAATGGTCTTTGTGTTTTGTGCCATGCCAGAGATGCTGGCTGAGGCTAAGAGTAGGGTGAATAATATATGTTTCATGACTTATTCTTCTTCTATTGTATTAAACTTGCTCCAGAGTTTGTCGGCTTCGTATGCACTCTTGCTGCCTGTAGGCACATAGAGTGTAGCCTTCGAGATATAATCGCCCAGGGAATCTTGCAATGCCGGAGGGGTTGTTGCCTTGACATGAACCTTGGTCAGTTTGCTGGCTCTGTAGAAAACGTTGCCGCCCATCTTGCTGACGGTGCTTGGCAGGGTGATTTCCCTGACGGCTGAGCAACCCACAAAGGCACGTTCGCCGATGGTGGTGATGCCCTCGTTGAGCTCTATCTTGCTTGCCTTGGCGCAGTTGGCGAATGCCAGGCTGCCGATGGTCTTTACCTGCTCTGGCAGGGTGAAGGCTGCCATCGTCTTGCATTGGGCGAAGCAGGCGCCTGGGATTTCCTGGATGGATGCAGGGATGTTGACGGCTGTCATCGCCGAACAGTTGGCGAATGCACCCTGTCCGAAGGTGGTAATGGTTTCCGGAAGGGTGAGTTGGGTGAGCGTAGTGTTGTTGGCGAAAGCCATCTCATCTACGCTGGTTACCCGGTAAGTCTTTCCATCCACGGTGAAAGTCTCTGGGATGGTTACTGATCCTACGTATGTGGTCAGTTTTGCCTGGTTGTTGTCGTTGAGCTGGATGGGATATTTGCGGTTGTAGGTAACCATGGCAGTGCCATCCCCATTGTCGAAGAAGAAAATCTTGCTTTCATCTTCCAGTGTATAGGCTATTTGCCCACGAGTAAAATATTCTTTGTCGCCATCCACCGTGTCGCTGCTGCAGGATGTAATGATGCAGCAAGCGGTAAGGATGGCTTGAATCATGAAAGTTTTCTTGTTCATTGTTTTGAGTTTTATATCTGTGACACGTGAAATGATTTTGTTCTTTCTATTTGGCTGTTGCATTGCCGTTGTTCTGTCTGCGCTCGATGGTGATGCTTTCCTGTTTGTTTGGGCTCACCAGATAAGCTCGCTTGATGCGCAGCGAAGTCTTTCCGTCGGCTGGGATAAAGGTAATCTTCTTCTTCTCGCTGGTAAAGAGATAATTGTAGCTGCCTTTCTCCTTGGCCTTGATGGCTTCGGTCTTTTCGCTCACCCTGAGCAGGTTCTGCTTTTGACGCTTGAACATCGGAGCCTCTGTGGTGGCTGTAAGCGAATACTCGGTGTTGGGCTTGCCTCTTACGATAATCCCTACGTTCATAGGTATCACGTTGCCCACCTTTACGAGTTTTACCAGGTTGCTCTCTGTGCCTTGAATCACGCCGTAGGCAATCAGACCTTCTGGAACTGCGAGGTTTTCGCCTGAAAGATTGCCGAATACGGCATAACCATCGGCTCCCGTCTTTACCATATAGTAGTTCCAGTCTTCTTCTGCAGAATCGGAATCATTCTTAGGACTGGCAACAATGGCTATCTTTCCGTCATTTTTTGGAAGATAAATCTTGTTGATGTTGATGTATTTCTTGAGGATATTTGCCTTGTACATCAGCTGTGCCACCAGTTGGGCGTTGACTCTTGCACCCAGTTCGTTGGTGTGGGTAGAACCGCCGGCAGGGAAGAACTGCTTGCAGCCTTCTGGTCCCCAGGATTCCATATATTCCTTGCAGGCTGCTGTGAGGTTGAGGCATTCCACTTTCAGTGAATCGGCCACCTTTTTCATGTGATGAGGGTAGTCGTAGGTGTGGTCGTTCTCATCCACGCCATGCGCCTTGCCATTGTCTATACGTCCGAGGCGTGAAATCTTGGTGCCCTCGAAGAGCTTGCGGCAAATGGATGTCACAAGGATAGGAGTGGCACCAAGCTCACGCGTCTCACATATAAACCTACTTAAATATTCGCGATAAACATCAGTCGCTACTGATTTCTGGTCGTTATGGCCGAATTGAATGAGGACATAGTCCCCTTTTTTGATTTCTGTTTTGACCTTAGGCCAAAACTTGCGATAGAAACTGCGGGCACTCTCACCACGATCGCCCCAGTTTTTCACTGTCATGCCGTTGGTGAAATAATCGCCAAACACTTGTCCCCATCCATACATTCCTTTCTGGTCTGGTTCGCTCTGGTCATAGTCTGCCATGGTAGAATCACCTATGGTGTGAATCTTTGCATTTACATTCAGCACCAGGGTCAATAGGGCTAATGCTATGAAGAGAATTCTTTTTATGTTACTTTTGATTGTCATAATTATTTTTGTTTATAAGTTTAAAATCTGTGATTGTCTGTTGGATTGTTCCTGCTGCAAAAGTAAGATATTTCCATCAATATGCTTTGTTCTATCGTGCATATTGATGGAAATTTATACTTCTTATCTGTTTCTGTATTCATTTACCAGGCGTTGATAATCGGCAAAGTTGTATCCATAGTCAATCGGCTGGGTTGGTTCCAGGAAATGGAAGGATGGCAGCATGCCTTGGCTGTCTCGTTCTGCCAGAAGTTCTTGGGCATCCAGACTCTTGAAACTTCTTTTTGTCAGCTTCTTGTCGTTGTCCCATTTCTGGGTGGTTGCATTCCAGTTGAAGGAGTTGTTCTGTATGGTGCAGTCCTTTCTGTTTCCGTCAACCATCCTCAGATGCTTGTTGCTCTTGATGGCATCCGAACCGTATGAGAGGCAGTTTTCTATGATGTGACCATAGCCGTTTACATTGCTCTTGCCCGTTTCGGTTCTATCCTTTCTGTTGGTCATATTATAGTTGGCACCGCCGTTCTTATAGGCCGAGCAATGGATGAAGTGCAGACCTCCCAGATGGTGGTTGGCATAGAACCCATTGGCACGGTTGGCTGCCGAGATGCAGTTTTCGGCAACATGCATCGGAGCTTTATCAAACTTCGTTCTGGCCACTTTTCCCATGCCATAGCCGCCGCATTTGAATCCGTTTCCATCTGCTATCTTCTTGTCTTCGCCATTGATGCTGGCAAATCCGTTCTTGTAGGCGATGCTATAGAGAAACTTCACCGGGGCTTGGGCGTTGATGAGGTCGTAACCGTCATCGCTGTTATACCAGGCTCTGCAACCGATGAATACATTCTCTTCACTGTCGAGTGTTCCCGGGTGGCATCCGAATCCGTCGCTATTGCCGCCTTTTCCGTTTTCCGAAACGGTATCGAAGTTATTGTAGGCATCACAATTGATGAAGTAGTTGTGTGCACATTTCTTGATGAGATAGAATCCTATTCCCATGCCGTCGTGAGCAGCGACGTTCTCCAGCTTGTTATGAGAAGCATTGAATATTCTGAAGTTTTCGCTTTGGGTATGATGGGGTTGTGTTACCTGAATACCGATGCTCTCAATGTTCTTGATGTGGAGATAGCTGCCTCGAAGCAGGAATCCGGTGATGCGGGCATCCGGTTTTACCTCCGAGAAATCGAACACGGGGCGTTTGCCTTGGGCATCCGTCATGCCGATGTAGCTGATGCGCTTCTGGGCTGTTCCGCTCTTGTCGAGCAGGAAGGCTACGGCATATACCTTTTGATAGGTGGGTGCCATCAGGTCTTTCTGCTTTACCTTGTAGGTTCCTGGCATGATATAAACGGTATCTCCTGGAGCTACGAGGGCTTGAGCCTGGACAAGAGAGGCAAAGGCTTTTGACTTGCTTAATCCGTTGTTCTTGTCTTTGCCTTGTGGTGACACGTAATAGTTCTTGGCACTGAGTGCCATAGCCTGTGTCAGAATAGATAGTATGCAAATGAATTTTTTCATGATGCTTGTTATTTATTGATGAATTTCTTTCCGTTTTTAATATATATGTGGTTGCGAAGTGGATGAGCCACCTGCTTGCCATCCAGGGTGAAGTAGTATCCGTCTTTTGATGGATTGATGGTGATATTGCCTATGCCCGTGGTTGCAGAATCTGTGTTGAAAGTTCCGTAGCCATAGTCTTTGCTTTCATCTTTCAATCGCATGAAGTTGATGGTTGGCAGACTGCCGTCTGTATTTCTTGCAGCTGTTAACTCTTCAAGGTTCAGACTGTAGAAATCGGAGTCATTGAAGGTTTCATTCTCCCATACGTTGCCGGTGCAGCTAAATGAGTTGTCCTGGATGGTGCATTGGCTGATGTCGATGGATTTCACTATCTTGCTTGATTTGTAGGAGATATTATGGGTTACGATGTGCCCGTAGCCATCCACATCAATGGCATCATCAAGAGAACTTCCTTTACGGTTGACGAAAGAGTAGTTATAACTGCTATTCCTATAGGCTGAATTATGATCGAACTTGACGCCGCCCAGGTGGTGGTTGGAATAGAAACCGTTGGTCTTGTTGCCCACCGACAGGCAGTGGCTCACCTCGTGCATCGGAACAGAGGAGATTTTCACTTTCTTGCCCATACCGTAACCTCCTGCCTTGAATCCATTGCCGTCGGCACGCCTGTTGCCGTCTTTGTCGAAACCATTGCGGTAGGCTATGCAGTATCTGGCTGTGGCTGCCGACAGACAGTTGATGAAATCGAATCCGTCGTCACTGTTTTGCCAGGCTCTGCAATATTCAAATACGTTGCCTTCGCAGTTTGCGCTGACATGACAGCCGAATCCGTCGCTGTTGCCGCCATTGTTTACAGAGATGTTCACGGAGTCGAAGTTGTTGTAGGCATCGCAATGGCTGATGATGTTATGTGCCGAACGTCCTGTAAGATAGAATCCGATTCCCATACCGTCGTGGGTTGCGATGTTATAGAATCTGCAGTAGCTTCCTCCGTTGATACGGATGTTTTCTGATTGGGTATTGCTCGAAGATTTGGGAACGTTGATGCCGATAACCTCAAAGTTGGAGAACTCCAGATATTTGGCGCGGATATAGAATCCGGTGAGTCTTTTGCCGGTATTGATGGCAGAGAGGTCGAACACGGGGCGGTTGCCCTGTGCATCCTGTACACCTTTATATATAATAGGTGAATCTGCTGTTCCGCTGGTAGCGAAATCGAAGATGATGTCCCAAACTTTGCTGGATGTCTTGTCCATCATCTCGTTCTCTTTCACCTGGTAGGTTCCTGGCAGAATATATACCTTGTCACCTGCCTTTACTTTCTTCTGGACAGTGGTCAGAGAGGCGAGAGGTGCATCTTCTCTGGTTCCTGCATTGTTGTCATTTCCGGTTGGGGAAATGTAGTAGTTGATGGCATGAAGTTGAAGCGATAATGCCATCAAAGATGCAAAGGAAATAAGTTTTTTCAAATTGTTTGTCATGTTATTGCTTTTTATGATTGTTTTGACGAATAAAAAAAGTGAGTTTTAAAAAGAAAACCTCTCGCATATTGAAAAAAATATGGAGAGGTTTACATTTATAGAAACAAATTTACTCTTAACCTTTAATCGTCCCAAATGCCATAATGCTTTCTTGAGAGGGCAGACTCTGGTGCAACAGTTTCCTCATCGAAGCCAATGCTTCCTGCATCGCCTTGAACTCCAGATGCTGCCAGAATTGCATTCTCCAACTCTACGTTGCATACCTCTACGCAAGGTGCGATATATTGTTTTTTATCCATAATGATTGCCTTTTTAAAATGTTGTTTTTATCTTTTTCTTGAGCAGAAGTTTCGATTCTATGAACCGAAACTTCGTTTGGTTACTTGTTGATGAACTTCTTGCCGTTCATGATAACCATACCCTTGTATGACTTCTGAACCTTCTGACCAGCCAGGTTGAACATGATGCCATCATTCTTCTTAGCCTCGTTCTCAATACCATTGATGCCTGTTGTCTCACCATTACCACCAAAGTTGAAGAAAATAGCCTTTGCTGCAGCTGGGTTCTCCTTGATAGCCTTGGCAAGCTTGTCCTGGTCGCGGCGGATTCTGTAGTATGCCTTGCCAGCAGCAAGTGTGCCTGCTTCTGTTGGAGCAAATACAGCCTTGCTATCCTTTACGCCAAGAATATAGTTGTGGAAGGATTTCTTGTCTGTAGCATCGTTAGCAAAAGTTAATTCTGTTTTCTCCAAGTTATAGTCTGAGATAACAGGGCGAAGTGCATAATTCAAATCAACCAATGATTTTGAACCATCCTCTTTCATGGCAGTACCACAGTCGGTAGATGTCAGATCGTAACTCTCGCCACCCTTGCCTTCAAGAATCACACCTGTGCATGCAGGGATAGTCTCAACCTGAGTAAGCGACAAAGTGATGGTTCCGTCTTTCTGGGTCTTCTGACCACCTGCGATGTAAGCCTTCAAACCTGCAGGTACTGTCCAAGCGTGAACATCAGAGAAAGTCATGACACCCTGCTCAGGCAAAGTAATTTTTTTTGTAGAAGCAGTTTCGTTTGTTGGAACAAACTTTACAGCATAGATTTGTGCAGCTTTTACTGTTGTGATATAATAGGTACCTGCCTGGTCGTTGGTTACGCTGGCTGTGAACTGTTTGCCCTTAGCTACACTTGTAAATTCTTGTTTCTTCTCTCCGTTGAAGTAAACGATGATGCCACGTTTAACATCTGTTCCTTCTGCATATACATAAAGTGTTCCTGCACATCCTGCATCGAAGGCAATGGCATCTTTGGTAATTTCAGAAGCCTTGGTTGCTATTTTAGAGGTATATGCACCTGGAAATTTGAGACCATAATTGATCTGATAAGTCTGGTTTCCCAATTCGACATTGTCTAAACCTTTAGCTACAGTAGTGGCTGCCTTATCTGCTGCATGTCCTGCAATGTACAGTCCGCCATAATTAACAGGTGTGTCAAATGCTACGTCTTCATTTCCTGCCTGGAACTGGTCGAAGTTCCAATACGTAGTCTGGGTGATGCCCTCTTGAGCGAAAGCTGACTTAGGGGTGATAGCCATAACGGCTAATGCGATAAGGGTGAAAATCTTTTTCATAATTGTTGTTGTTTTATTGTTTATATTAAATGATATTTCGCTAGGTAGGCATTCGTTTTGTTTTGGTTCAAGTGATGCCTTGTCTAGTTTCTGCTGCAAAAGTATAAGGAATAGTGATGCTACAAATGGAATATTGTGCAATATGATGGAAAATATCCGCATCAGTACCTCTTTTTTTGTGTTTTTGTACATGAATACAAGTTTTTTTCGCTATTTTTGCAACACATTTCATATAAACCGATTAAAAAACTGGCTAATGAACAAAAAGATGATTCTATGTGTTGAGGGCTTTATGATGTTGCTGCTGGCAACTTTCCTGCCACTCAAGATTGGTGCACAGAGTGTATATCAACTCTCTGTTGACAATGTATTGCCTACGAATTATGTTCGTACGATACAACAAGACAAGTATGGTTACCTTTGGTTTGCCACCACTTCGGGATTGGTGCGCTATGATGGGTATCAAACCGAAGTGTTGAAGCCATCCACTGCGGGCAACCGTAAGTTCATGCAGGATTCCCGTATTTTAGGAATCAAGCCATGGGGAGACAGATTCTTGTGGATTCGTCTTCGTGGTCGTCTCTATAGCTGCTACGATATTGAGAAAAATGCCTTTGTAGATTTCACGGGCAATGGCAGCTATAGTCAACCCATCAAAGGTTACACCCTTCTTTCTGCTTCAGAGATGATGGTTTGGAACGAGAAGGGTGAGGGAAAGCGTATCCGTTTTGATGGAAAGAACTTTGCTTCAGTCACAATGTCGCTCCCTGCTTCTGATGTAATCAACTACATTCAGGCAGGAAAGAAGGAGTTTCTGGTGGCTGGTGATGGTACCATCTATCAATATAAAAACGGTAAGTTTGTTAATATCTTTTCAGCCTTCGTCAATAAATCGGTACGCAAGGTAACGGAGGCTTTCTATTGGGGTGGATCAGTCTTCCTGACCACCAATGATGGCATCTATCAGTATCTGATAGAATCAAGACAGCTGGTTCGTTCTGCTTACAATCCTAAGCAGCCTCATGTGGTGCTGGATAACATGGGCAATGCCATCATTCTGGCCTTGGATGGTAGCGATGTCTTCTATCTTACATCTAAGAAGACTTATCATTTCGAGGGCATCTATAATCAGCATCTCTTGCAGTTGAACAGTGAGCCACGCTATCAGTTTTATGCCGCAAGTGATGGAAAATTATGGATTTCCACCTATGGAAATGGACTCTTCTCTTATGACACCCAAAAGGAAAAGCTGGAGTCGTATGCCGACCTGCTTCCATCGCCTTATATATATACCCCTTTTGTAGATAAGGCACATAATCTCTGGGTATCTCTGGAGAATATGGGTGTGTATGTCATCAACTTTGCCCAATCTGAGGCAAGCTATCTATATTATAATGGTGATAAGGCGAGTATCAATCACGAAGATGATGTTCGCCTTCTCGAGCGTGTGGGCAAGCGTATTTATCTCAGCAACATGCAGAATGGCAGTAAGGTGGCGGATGGACAGTTGAAGAACCTTCGGTCTTTCGATGGCTATCATGATGATGTAACAGCTGTGGCTCAGGATGCCAAGGGTAAGCTTTATGTGGGTACTCGCAAGAACGGAATCTTCGATGTTGATGGTGGCAGGAATCATGTGCATTCTGATAATCCTGCATCCTTGGGAAAGGGTAAACTCAGCGATATTCTCTTTGACAGGAAGAACCGCATGTGGGTTTCGCTTTTCGATGCAGGACTGGAAGTTTATCTGAACGGGAAGTTTGTTCATGTGATTGAGAGTAAGTCGTTGCAGGCTCGCAACATGGAGATGGATAAGCAGGGCAACATCTGGCTTTGCACCAGCCGGGGAGCCTTGCGTTTCAATCCCGATGAAATATTGCGTAATCACAAGGCTTTTCAGATGATTCATGTTTCGCCTACAGACCAGGTGAACGATGAGGTACATAGCGTGTATGAGGACAGCAAGGGAAGAATATGGATAGGAAGCATCGGAAACGGTGTGAAGATGATAGATGGAAAGGATACCATTACTTATACCACCCGTGATGGACTTGCCGACAATAATGTGCAGAGCATCGTGGAACATCGACAGTCGGGAGATGTGTGGCTGGGTACTGATAACGGTATCTCCCGTTTCCGTAAGGGTACGTTCAATAACTTCTATTTTGGTGCCAACTCATTGGAAAATGCCTGTACGGAGGATAATGCTGTGGAGTTGGACAATGGCAACCTTGCCTTTGCCACCCATCATGGTGTGATGACCTTCAATCCGGGTGATATCCACGAGAGCAAGCCTGCTTTCCCTCTGGCGATTACCAAGATAGAGGCAAATGGCATCTCTATAGGAGAGTTGGAAGAAGACGAGGCACGATTGGATGGCACACTGACCCGCGCCCGGGAATTCTCCATCAGCTATCATCTGAATTCGCTCACCTTCTATTTCTCGGATTTCTATTATGCCAAGAAGAATGGTAGCTCATTCACCTATTATCTCAAGGGATATGACAAGGGTTGGAGCAATCTCTCGCGCATCAACTTTGCGCAATATCGAAATCTGCCGGTGGGGCATTATACCCTGCACGTGCGTTCCTGCAATGCCAACGGCGTGTGGTCGCCTGAAGAGGTGACGCTCAAGATAGAGGTGCGCCCTCCTTTCTATGCCTCCTGGTGGGCATACCTTATATATATAGCACTCGTGGCGCTCGCCATCTATTATGTATATGTCAACTTCCGCCGTATCAACAATCTGCGCAACAAGGTGAAGGTGGAAAACCAGCTCACGGAGTATAAACTTCGCTTCTTCACCAATATCTCGCACGAGTTCCGTACGCCGCTTACGATCATCAAGGGTGATATGGACCGACTCAAGACCGTGGACAAGGTGCCGGGAGAGATGAAGCAGCCACTCTCGTCGATGGCGAAGAGTGTGGAGAGAATGATGAGACTCATCAACCAGCTCCTGGAGTTCAGAAAGATGCAGAACGACAAGCTGCAGCTTGCCTTGGAGAAAACGGATGTCATCGCCTTTCTGCAAGACATCTTCTTGAACTTCAGTAATATTGCCGAGGGTAAGCATATCAACTTCATGTTCCTGCCTTTCGACAAGAGTTACGAGATGTATGTGGATCGCAACTATCTGGACAAGATTATCTACAATCTCCTCTCGAATGCACTGAAATATACCCCGAGTCATGGGGATGTGGCTCTGCGTATATCGCTGAATGCCAATCAGCATTTGCTCATATCGGTAGAAGATACGGGAGTGGGGGTTGAGAAAGCCAAGCAAGACTTGCTCTTCCAGCGTTTCAACCGCAGCAGTTATTCGCACGATAGCATCGGCATCGGTTTGCATCTTACGGCAGAACTGGTGCGTGTGCATCATGGAGAAATCTCTTATCACGACAACCAGCCTCATGGAAGTATCTTCCGTGTAGAACTGCCTGTGGATGAAAAGGTGTATGAGGAGAATGACTTCATGGCTGTGGATAATGCGGTGACACAGGAGGAGAACAGCAAGCCGCGCACTGTTCTGGAGATGGAATATCGGGAGATGCCGCCTAAGCCGCTGAATCATTATCGGGTGCTCGTGGTTGAGGATGACAATGATGTGAGAGAGTTCCTGAAGAACGAGTTGCAGCGTTATTTCG
>ERZ1026882.957-NODE-957-length-13232-cov-4.739774_pt1 | contig 13232 bp, 13 predicted proteins | sample MGYA00380171_ERZ1026882 | MGnify/ENA primary metagenome ERZ1026882 (study PRJEB33269, sample SAMEA4719807) | human gut metagenome | biome: human-associated habitat; feature: organic feature; material: feces | place: Cameroon | collected 2013-10 ...
AAGTTTGAATTAACGCAAAATTAGTTTATTTTTATTAAAAAAGCTGCTTTTCTAAGTAATTTTACTTATTGATTTGGAGAATTTGAATGCATATCTTTGCCACAGAAAAAAAATTCAAAACCTACTATATATGAAGACTCATACATTCATCCGCCTGACGGCAGCTGCGCTGATTGGAGCAGCAACTGTCTTTTCGTCCTGCAAGAAAGTCATAGACGAAACAACAGTGAAAGAAATCATCATCACTGACCCGGCAAGCAAAAGCCTGACTTTGGAGCAGGGGGACGACTACCGAATCTACTATGATGTCCTCCCCGCATCGGCTCTGAACACTGCAGTCATCGACTGGAGCAGCAGTGATGAGAGAATCGCGGGCGTAAGCGGGTTTGACAGGATTTACGCCTATGCGCCCGGAAACGCCACAATCACAGGAAAATGCGGCGATGCCGAAGTGGAAATCGAAGTCACCGTCACTAAAATTCAAGTCACATCGTTCACTGCACCGGAAACGCTCACGATTTATGTCGGCATAGAAGACGAAATCAAAATGACAATCGAGCCTGCAAAAGCCAACGCTTCCTCGCTGGACTGGGAATATGACAAAGAGATGGTGGAATTGAATTTCAAAGAAGGAAAGGCTATTGTCAAAGGACTCAAGAGCGGGTCTTGCGCGATGACTGTCAAATCAGAATCAACCGCTAAAACCATCAAACTCACAATCAAAGAGTTGACAGAAAGAATAAAAGTCTCCTACGTCAGCATTACTGAAAGCGAGAAGATCGTTGTGCAAAACGGGGACAATGTTCCTTGGAATGATCTGAACAATGTTTTTAATGTCGAAGTCGGAGATGGTATCAGTCTGCCGGAAGATGTCACAATCAGCTCGTCAAACCCGTCAGTCTGCAAAGATTTAAGATTCAACAAATTAAATAATTCTTTGGCCCAGTGTCAACCCCTTTGGGGCGAAGAGTTTGGCAGCACGGAAATTACAGTCAGCACGAATGACAAGTTGTTGAACAGGGTGCACAAACTCAGTTTCACATTGACAAGCGAGCCGAAAGGAATCCCTGGAGATATGACTGTGCATGAGAATAAAGATGGAACGATTTTGAAAAATGGTGACAGCTACCGGATGGACAAGAATTCCAAAGCATATTTTTACATCCTTCCCCCCATTGGTTATTACGCCAATTGGACTATTAATGGAGGAAACGTAAGCATTGAGCCTCTCGGGGGCAATGATGTATGGTCGCAAGGTGCACTAATCACAGCCGGAGAGCAAACAGGCACCACAACCGTCACCGTGAAAGACCAAACCGGCAAGTCAATGTCCTTCAACATCAACGTCACAGAGCAGATATTCTCCGAGGGCATCTACATCATTGATGACGAAACCGGCAAAAAGGCAGAAGGTGCGGTTTATATCCCTTGCGGAGGCTCCAAAATTTTCAGGCTTTCCAATGAGAATTATAAAGGTAAATGGTCAGTCGGACGGCCGGAATACTACACTGTCGAACCAATTTCCCCCGATGAAAACGGCTATTGCACAAAGGTGAAAGTCACTACAACAAAGGATGCTTGGCAAAAAGGAACATATATCCAGGTTGTGGATAAGGCAAATTTGAATAACATAAGTGTCGACGGGCTCTGGGCGGGCATTGATTTTTCGAAGATAACTGGCCCGACTTTAAGATCAAGTACAGGGAATACTTGGATAAGCTCGGGTGAGATCGTTTATTTCACATGGGATGGTCAAAAGACAGATTATCATGACACTTTCTATCTCCTCGCTGCCGATGCAACCAGATATGAAAAACTCCCGGGTGTGACATTCTCTATTGAAAAAAGCGACGAAGATTCCGGATTCACAATTGGTACTGACCAAACTATGATGCAGAGGACCGGAGAGATTCCGGTGACTTGGAAAGAGAAATATGGTAGAGAGGCAATATTGACTTTGACCGACCACTGGGGACATCAGATGAGTTTCAGTTTCAAGCCAAGGATAGATTTCTTCAACGGGAAATGGAGAATACATCAAAAGTATAACGGGAAAAGTAGCGTCACAACGTGGCACGACTTACCTAAAGATCCCCCGAGTCGAAAGATAACAATCTCGTCTGCCCAGAAATATTATACTATTGACAACGAAAAGGGCTGGGACAAATACGAAATATTCTTTATAAACACCGATGACAATCAAGGATTTGCCTGGGATTATAAATGCTACTATATAGATTGTGAGGTGTATGAAAAAAATAATAATGGCTGGAACTATAAACCCGCAGTCCTCAATAAGTTTACGATAGGTCCCGGGAAGAATATTGCTCCAGCGCCCCCAAAACCTTTTAAACTCTTATTCCGCGATTCCCAAGGCAAGTCTTGTTTTATAGAGATTCATTTTAATTACGAATATTAAATCATATTCAATAACCAACAAAAAACAAAATTATGGAAAAAATCATTAAACTTTCGACATTCGCCGCACACGGCCTGTTGACACTTTCAGTTGCAGTTTTAGGCATTGCCTGCTCTTCCTGCACGGTTGAACCGACTGCACTCACAGAGGAGAACCTTCCTGTGAAATCTATAATCTGCGGACACGTGAGGTATTCCTACACGAAAGACCAAGGTGGTGCCGTAACAGAAGCAGGAAAGCCGGGACTTACCGTCAACATCGCATACGGCATTCCTGATGCAACTACCGGTAAGGTTGAAAGCTATGCTCTCAGAACAGTCACCACCGGGCAGAATGGATATTTTGAGTATTCGCTCGGATGTCCGGTGGGCAAAGCTCTCACAGTGAAGGTTTCAGCCAGCGGATACGTCGATGATGCCAAAGGGACACCTACGACCGGAAGCAGCACACAGAAATCTAAAGCATACTTATATGCTGAAGTTGAAAAGAGCGTCACCGGTGGACAGGCTGCCTATTTTGCGATTGATATGACACCGGCTGCGTATGTTGGCGCCCCAGGCTTGAAACAGTAAGACTCTGTTTTCCTTTCACTACATTTCCGCCATCTGGCGGCAAAACCAACAAAAACAGACTTATATGAAGAATTTACTTAAAGTATCACTCCTCACGACGTTTTTCCTCGCAACGGCTTCGACTGTTGCGCTCGCCCAGGAGTATCAGACAGTCCCTGAAGGACAGCGTATGACCTGCTACCACGTCTATTCGAAGGGCGATGCGCAAAAATTCAGTCCGAAGCGCGGAGACTGGTCGGTCGGTGTCACATTCAACCCGGCCACCCTCGGCTACAAACTCAAGATGCAGCCTAAGAACGGCGAGTATGCCGGTGCGTTCATCGCTGACAACGCCACTGCGAAAAAACAGATGTTCATACTTTCGCAGGACCCGCTTGCAGCAGTTCGCGTGCGCTACTATTTCAACGAAAGCTGGGCGCTCCGTATGACACTCGGTCTGAACGGAAGCCACGTCGACTACAAGGAATATGTCCAGGACGACCTTGCAAAGGCGATTGACCCCAACTCCGAGAATAAGGTGGTGGACAATGTCATCTCCAATCTCAACAGCGGCAGCCTTGCAATCGGTGCGCAGTATATGGCAGGCAAGGGTTCGCTGAAATTCATCACCGGATTCGGACTCGTCTATGCAATCGCCGGCGGCGGACTCAATTTCAACTACGGCAACAAAATCACCGATCTCAATAAGGTGCCGTCGTCGATGCCGATGACAATGCCGCCTGCTACGGGTGCGAAAGACCCGACACTCAACGACTTCCAGTCCATTCTCGGCATTGCCTACGGACGTCCTCTCAAGAGGTATAATGTGGGTTATGTCCAGGGACTTGGAATTACAGCCGACATGGGTGTGGAGTGGTTTATGACCGGAAGGCTTTCACTCACTGCCACAATGACTTTCACTCCGGTGATGGCCATCTGGCAGCCTAAGACCTATGCAATCTACGAAGGTTTCTCTTCCCGCACCGGAAAGGTGGAGCAGTACAACTCTCTCGTGAGCCCGGGCAGCCACGCCTGGCTCTATGGTACGGAGAACATCGGATGCAACTTGTCTCTTAACTATTACTTCTGATGAATATGAATCATATCAAATCAATTATTGTCGCGTCAGCGTTCGCGCTCTTGGCAATGCCGGCGTCAGCCCAGTTGAACAGATTGATTAACAAGGCAAAGGACGCGGTGGAAAAAAATGAAAGAACCACAACTATGACACAAAACCAAACCGCAGCCGCTTCCCCTCAGGCAACGGGAAAAAGCTACTATGTCAGCCCTGCCGGCTCGAACCGCAATGATGCGCTGACTCCACAGACCGCAGTGAAGGACCTCCAGAAGGCGATTGACCTCGCAGAAGAAGGTTCGGTAATCAACATCGCGGAGGGCAACTACCTCGGCAAACTCGACCAGGGCTTTGTTGAAGTGAAGAAGTATCTCTCGCTCGTAGGAGGCTGGAACAGCGATTTCTCCGAGCGTAACCCTGTGAAGTACATCACATCCATCCGTCCGGGCGCACAGCAGGTCGGGACAAGCGGCAGCCACGCCAGCCTTGAGGTTTATGTACGCGGAAAACGCGGCTCTACAGTCCTCATCGACGGAATCGCATTCGACAAGGGGCAGTACAACAGCTATTGCAGCTATGCTCCGGACGACGCCCGCACAGGTTCTCCTGAGGGCTGCGAGACAGGACGTCTTCTGATTGAGGGCGAGAATCCTCCTGTTCCGAAGGTAGGCGGTGCCCCTATCGGCAAACCGCTCCTCAGGGGCGACGTGGAAGGCAATGTCATCATCCGCAACTGTACTTTCGTGAACGGCTACCATTTCGCAATTGAGATGGGTTGCGTTGCCGGACATTTCGATGTGTATAACAATGTTTTCGTTGCAAACAGAATGTCTGCCTGCGAAATCCGCGGTATGGCTCCTGACCAGAACCTCTGCTCTTTGGATTTCCACGACAACACAGTCCTTTTCACCTGGTGCCGTACAAAGGTCCAGGAGAGTATGGGAGTGGGCTTCCGCTTTATGACGGGCCTGAAGACCGTGAACGTGCGCAACAATGTCTTCGGATGCTCTAACCTCGGAGCTGTCGAGCGCACATTTGTGGACGGAAACGCTTCCAAGGAGGCTGCCCGTGAGACTAATGTGACAGACAACCTCTTCTTTATGAACAGGAACAATATGACAGCCGGCGCTGCCGACCTCGTCCTTCCGTCAGGCGGTGGAAAATGGCTTTTCCTCGCTGCGGCTCAGTTCGAGGATGCAGAGCAGCTCAAGGAGTATGAGGGCAACCGTGAAATGGACGCGAACGAGAAGTTCATCGGAGCCATTGACGCGGCCTATCTCAAGGGCTATATGGGCATAAACATCAAGTCGTCACAGAGTTACGACCCTAATTCCGCTGCGAACCAGGTGAACCGCCTCTTCGGTATGAATCAGCAGGGTACGGAAATCGTACGCGCTTCGATGTTCGCCAACCGCTACCCGTTCGAGAAGGCGTTTGACCTCTTCGGAGCTGTGGAAGGTTGCGGGGCACAGATGCCTCAATAGATATTATTCATTAGTTCCAGCCTTTCGGAGCCTCTGAGAGGCTGGTGTGCTACTTAATGCTGCCCGTGGCGGGAAATTCTCCGCTGCGGGCAAATTTTGTCCAGAGACTCCGAAATTTGGCGGAATTGGCTTTATATTCTTCCCGTGTCATTCCACAAAGCATTTCTGCGGAGCCCCAATCTTCAAGTTTTCCCAAAAGGAAGGGAAGTTCGATGCTGTGGCAGGCGCCAAGTTCGGAGCCTTGAGGATGCCAACTGAAGCAGTAGGTCTGCGCCTCTATGCCGGCTGAGCGGAGTTTCGCGGCATAGCGCAGCGCCGGTTTACGGAAAACCTTGTCTGTCAGGAATTTGACCAAAGGACGACGCAGCGGGGTTTTCCACAGGAAGCCGCCCCATTTGCGGATGTATGGCGAAGCGTCATCTGCGTTGTAGCCGACAATGACTCTGAAACGGTCTTTCCCGTCCACAGCATCCCGGTTGGGTTGCCCTGTGGCACAGGTCAGGGCATCTCTGCCCGGCTGTTCGTGGGCGCAGGCCACAGCATCCCGGTTTGGTTGCCCACATTTGCAGCCGCTACCCACGGACAGCCCCCCCACAGGAGGAATCCTCATATAATCCCGAAGCACAGGCAGAAATATCAGTCCGAGTCGCATCGACTTCACCGCATCCTGCGCCTCGATAATATGCCCGAGCGTCACCTCATCCCCCTCGACGGCCTTGTCAAAGCACTTTTCCCTTCGCTCCCGAGCCGATTCTTCCTGACCACTTTCAAGTCCGGCAATCGAGGAAAGTCTGTCGAGAAAGGCATCAGTGACCTTTGCCGCAGCCTTCGGAGTTATGGTGTTTCCAAGTGGAGGAGACTGGAGTATCGCCCTATGGAACAGCGGCTCACCTCCAAAGCGTGGAACATTCGTAATCGGTTCCACATCGTCTGCCAAAGCAATCAGCGATGCAATGGAGTGTGCCCCAGCCGATTGCCCGAAAACTGTGACATTGTCCGGGTCTCCGCCAAAAGAAGCTATATGCCGACGAATCCAAAGTAGAGCCGTTTTCTGGTCTTCAAGCCCGAGATTCGCAACTCCCCTCTCCGGATGCCAGATATATCCCTCTGCTCCAAGACGATAGGAAATTTTCACCACAATGACATCCCCCGCCAGAGCCAAAGAAGAAACATCATAACGATGGTCTTCACTCCCCCCTGTAAGATAAAACCCGCCGTGAATCCACACCATCACAGGCAGCCGCCTATGCTCCTCCGCCGGCACAGTCACGGACAGACAAAGTTCCCCCTCACGCATCTCCAAGCCCGAATCCGGTCCGAGCTGCTCCAGCAGATGCGACAGATTCTGAGGACAAACGCAGCCATATTCCCGCGCATCGACAATCACCCCCTCCCCGTATTCCACGATCTCCGGCATCCCAAAGCGCGAATAACGGGCATAAACAATCCCGTGGAACAGACTGGCACCGTTCCACATCTTCTCCCCGATGAATCGTCTCCCTGTCATAGATGCTTAAATTTTAAAAAATTCCACAAAAAACCGCGCCCCTTCCGGTCGGATTTGTCATACAAGACCCGTCAAATCCGGAATCACGATTTGAGGCTTCGACTCAACGAAACGCCAGATAAACATCAGCATATAGATTGGCATATAGACCACAGGACCCGCCATCCGAAGATTGTCATTTGTCAGGACAACGGCACTCTTTATCTGATAGTTGTCACACGACATAAAATACATTTTTCCAAGGCAAAAATAGGCGATTACATACATTTTTCCAAGGTGTTTTAGGTATATTTTATACACTTTTCCAAGAAAAGGCAAAAAATTTTGTGCCTCTCGTTCCATCCCTATAATCAAAACGAATTCGTTTTGATTATTACGGATTTATTTGTTTATTTGTATATTTGTAGGTATATTTGCAATCCAAAACGAAAACAATGGCCGACAATAATGCGACATTAGAACAAGTTGACGCTTTCTTGAAAGAGTTTCAAGCTAAAGCAAAAGTGTTCGGCATAGATTATAACATCGACAAGGAGGAAAACCAACAAACACTATTTGACCTTGAAATTCCCGCGAGTAAGCGTGATGAATACATTCTATCATTAAAACCAGAGGATTATTACCAAGGGCCAGATGTTAATGACTACGATCCCGAAGAGGGCAATGTGTGGATGTTCGGAATCGGGATAAAGAAGAGAGGACGAGGCAAAAAGATACCGATTTATATTAAGATTTACATTACCAAGGTTAATGGAGCCCCTAATTATTGTATCTCGTTCCATATAGCAAAGTTTGAAATGACATTCCCTTATAAAGCAACGTTATGAAAAGCCCTTTTACTGGCGGAAACGTCACAAAAAATTTTAAGTACGAGACTTATACTTTTAGGAATGAAAAGTATACAGTCAAGAGATTCTATTATCAATGTGTCGATACTGGAAGGTCTTTCTCCAATGCCGAAGTTGACGATAAGGTGATGGCTGATTTGTACGCCCAATATCGTGAGCGACATGGGATACCCTCTCCTTCTGATTTAAAGAGTCTGCGCGAAAAGTATGGCCTATCTGCTCATATAATGTCTAAGATAGCCGGCATCGGTATTAATCAATATGGCTTATACGAGAATGGTGAAATGCCCACTTTGGCTATTGGTTTGCGCTTGGCGTCTTTATTTGATAGGACATCCCTTCTAAAGAGTATTGAGAATGCTCATGGGAAGTTGGGGAAAGACTATACAAGAGTCAAAGATTTGGTCGAATCCTACTCCGAGCCTGTTTCCTATTCTATTGAGAAGGTGTACTACATTGATTTTGAAGAAATAATGCCATTGGCTTTCCCCTCCATCGCACTATCGATGAAGAATTCTCGTTGGGCCACATATGGCATATAATAGATAAGGTTATGGAAGATTCTAATAATATCAAGTTCAGGCTTGTCTCGATTGCTAACGAGAAAACCACAACAATTTCTGAAGGTATTGATCTCTCTTCTATTTCAGAAGAATCCTTGCAGTTTCAATACAAGATTGGGACAGTAATCAAATTGGCCGAGAATACAATCACTGTTGTTCCCAGTATCAGATATATGTTCGAGGGGGCTGTCCTTTTTGAATCCTCTGCGGAGTTTAATTATTCCGTTCTTTCTCTCGATGCAGTGATGGATGTGGACAAGGAGAATAAAAAACTGAATATGAAGGTTAATATTTTCCCCACCCTTCTTGGTGCAGCTTATAGCTCTCTTAGAGGAATTGTGTATGCTCGTACATTGGCAACTCCTATCGAAAAGTATCCTATCCCGATGATTGACATCAACACTCTATTATCAAAGAACGGGATTTCTGTTATGGAGTAATATTTAGCGAGACGCCGCTATCCTTCAATTAATTAATTTAGAAACTGTTTCGGAAACGCGAAAAAAGTTTTATCTTTGAAGATTTAATCGCGGTTTGCATACAAAGAAACATGAAAAAAATAAACTGCATCAGAACTATTAACTGAACTTAAAATGAGCATCCAGACTGAAAAAATCAAGGAATTGGTCGAAAAGAGGGCGGTCGCGCGTTTGGGCGGCGGACAGGCGAGGATAGATGCGCAGCATTCGAAGGGGAAACTCACTGCACGTGAGAGGATTGCGTTGCTTTTGGACGAAGGGAGCTTCGAGGAATATGATATGTTCGTGCACCATCGCTGCCACAATTTCGGGATGGACAAGACGCACTACGACGGCGACGGAGTGGTGACAGGACAGGGAACAATCGACGGAAGAGTCGTTTATGTCTTTGCACAGGACTTCACTGTGACCGGCGGTTCGCTTTCCGAGACAATGGCGCAGAAAATATGCAAAGTTATGGATGCGGCTGTGCAGAACGGCGCACCTTGCATCGGAATCAACGACTCCGGTGGAGCACGAATCCAGGAAGGAGTGAGTTCGCTGGCCGGTTTCGGTGAGATTTTCGAAAGAAATATCCTTTCTTCCGGTGTGATTCCTCAGATTTCGGGTATATTCGGTCCTTGCGCGGGCGGTGCGGTCTATTCCCCTGCCCTGACGGACTTTAATATAATGGTGAAAAACACATCTTATATGTTCCTGACGGGGCCTGCGGTCGTTAAGAGCGTCACCGGTGAAGAAGTCACCCAGGAGCAGCTCGGAGGAGCGGAGGTACATTCAAAAAAGAGCGGAGTCGCACATTTTGCCGCAGAAAGCGAGCAGGAGGGCCTTCAACTCATACGCGAACTCATAAGTTACATCCCTTCAAACAACCGTGAAAAAGCGCCCGAAAGGCCGACAAACGACCCATACAACCGCGTGGACTATGCTCTCAACGACATAATTCCGGACAATCCTAACAAGGCTTACGATATGTATGCGGTCATCCGAAGCATCATCGACGACGCCCGTTTTCTCGAAATCCACAGCGAATGGGCGAAAAACATAATCATCGGATTCGCAAATATGGGTGGCAAATCGGTGGGAATCGTCGCAAACCAGCCTAAGTTTCTCGCGGGCGTTCTGGACATCAACGCTTCCCGCAAGGCTGCCCGTTTTGTCAGATTCTGCGACGCCTTCAACATCCCTATTGTCAGCCTTGTGGACGTGCCGGGATTTCTTTGCGGCACCCAGCAGGAGTATGGCGGCATCATCTCCAACGGAGCGAAACTTCTCTATGCCTATGGCGAGGCGACGGTTCCGAAAATCACCGTCACACTTCGCAAAAGCTACGGCGGAGCGCATATAGTAATGAGCTGCAAGCAGTTGAGAGGAGATGTAAACTACGCCTGGCCGAGCGCAAACATCGCTGTGATGGGAGCTGACGGAGCGGTGGAAATCCTCTATTCAAAGGAACTCAAGGCGGAAGGTGACCCGACAAAACGGACGGAAATTAAGGAAGAGAAGAAAAAAGAATATGACGAGCTCTTCTGCAATCCATACTATTCGGCAGCATTCGGCTATATCGACGATGTCATCGAGCCGGCGAACACCCGTTTCCGCATCATCCGCGCACTTGTGCAGTTGGAAAACAAGAAAGTGGAACAGCCACATCGCAAGCACGACAACCTTCCGATGTAGTTTCCGGAAGATTCCGACACCAGGGGCCGACAACCCCGGAATTTGACAAAAATTAAGACTCCTACATAATATTGCGCAATGAAATTCGGACTCATACTTTCGCTCACTGCTGTCCTTGTCGTTTTCTCGGCATTGACGGTGCTGTATTTCTGCTATTTGTGGATAGGCAAGGCGCAGAATTTCGAATGGGGAGGGCTGCGCAAGAGCCTCAAAGGCAGTAAAAAGTCCGGAGAAATGAGCCCGGAGGTGGCTGCGGCAGTGGCTATGGCTCTCGAAAAGGAACTCGCAAGGGAGGATGAGATTGCGGCGGCGGTTGCTATGGCGCTTGAGGCGGAGGGCTTTGGAGAGGTGCACGATGTGGAAAGTTATGTGATAACCATCAGACGGTAGGACGACTCATCGATATAAGTGACTCATTGATATAATGATACAAAAAGAACAACGCTTCGATAAGATATATTACAATCATAATTCGGGATTATGGGAAAATATAATTTCAGAATAAACGGACACGACTATCAGGTCGATGTCAACTCGGTGGAAGGCGGAATTGCCGATGTCACCGTGAACGGAACTGACTATAAAGTCGAACTCGCTGACGCAGTGCCCGCTCCTGCTCAACAGGCGGCAAGACCTGCCCCTCAGGCGACTTTCACAGCTGCTCCGGCGGTAACTCCTCAGGCGACCGCCCCGACAGCTCAGACGGCAGCTCAGACCACAAATCAGGCGGCAACGGCTTCTGCGCCACAGGGCAAGGGAGAAGTTGTCACCGCTCCCCTTCCGGGCGTGATTCTCGACATCAAAGTGAAGGTCGGGGATGCTGTCAAGGCGGGACAGACAGTCGCTGTTCTGGAGGCGATGAAGATGGAAAACGAAATTGAATCCACAGCAAGCGGCACAGTCACGGCAGTCAATGCAGGAAAAGGAGATTCTGTTCTTGAGGGCGCAGCCATAATAACTATAGGATAATGCACGAGATTTTCGACAGTCTCCAGCAGTTCTGGAGCTTCACCGGATTCTACAACTGCACATGGCAGCACCTTGTGATGGTGGCGATTGGCCTCATCTTCATCTTTCTGGGTATAGTCAAAAAATGGGAGCCGCTGCTTCTTGTTCCGATTGGTTTCGGAATCATTGTCGGCAACATTCCGCTTCCATCCGGGATGCAGGTGGGCATATATGAGGAGGGGTCGGTGCTAAACATTCTCTATCAGGGAGTTGTGAAGGGCTGGTATCCCCCTTTGATTTTTCTGGGAATAGGCGCGATGACCGATTTTTCCTCTCTGATTTCCCAACCGCGTCTGATACTCATCGGAGCGGCGGCACAGATGGGCATTTTCGGAGCATTCCTTCTTGCGCTCTGGCTCGGATTCACCCCGCAGGAAGCCGGAGCAATCGGAATCATCGGCGGTGCGGACGGTCCTACGGCCATTTTCCTCAGTTCCAAACTCGCCCCACATCTTCTGGGAGCAATCGCAGTTTCGGCATATTCCTATATGGCGCTTGTACCGGTGATTCAGGAGCCGATTATGCTTTTATTAACCACAAAGAAGGAAAGACTCATCAAAATGGCGCCTCCAAGAGTGGTCAGCCAGAGAGAGAAAATAATGTTCCCGATTGTCGGATTCATACTCACGGCATTCATCGTTCCGTCGGGTCTTCCGCTTTTGGGTATGCTCTTTTTCGGTAATCTCCTGAAAGAGAGCGGAGTGACCAGAAGGCTTGCAGAGACAGCCAGAGGGCCGCTGATTGATGTTGTCACCACACTCATCGGACTCACGGTGGGAGCATCCACACAGGCCGATCAATTCCTTTCTCCGCAGTCGATTAAAATCTTCATTCTGGGGCTTATATCCTTTGTAATTGCGACCTTCTGCGGCGTGCTTTTTGTGAAAATAATGAACCTGTTTTGCAAGGAAGGCAGAAAAATCAATCCGCTCATAGGCAATGCGGGAGTTTCCGCAGTTCCGGATTCCGCGAGGGTGTCCGAAGTGGTGGGACGAAAGTTCGACAAAGACAACCACCTTCTTATGCACGCGATGGCACCGAATGTGGCGGGAGTGATTGGTTCAGCGGTGGCTGCGGGTATTCTGCTGGGATTTCTGGGATAGTGTCGGCGCAGTTGCGAAGCTTAAGTGAATGAAAATATAATAACAATAAAAATACAACAAAATGCAGAACAAATTGCAGGAACTGACAGACAAACTCTACAACGAGGGGCTGTCAAAAGGTAAGGCTGAGGGAGAGGCAATTCTCGCAAAAGCAAACTCTGAGGCGGAGGAAATCATCGCCCAGGCCAAGAAAAAGGCTGATGCCATTGTTGCTAAAGCGCAGAAAGATGCTGAAGACCTCAAGACCAAAACTGCCGGAGACATCGCTCTCGCATCGAGACAGACAGTGAGCGAGACACGCCAGGCAATCGAGAAACTCATTGTGACTGAGGCGACTGACGCTAAAGTAAAGGCAGCCCTTTCAGACGAGGAGTTCATCAAGACAATCATCACCACAGCTGTAAAGGCATTCGCTGATGGCAAGGACTGCGACATTGAACTCTGCCTGCCGGAAAGCGCAAAAGGCAATCTCGACACATTCGTGAAAAAGGAAGTTGCCAAAACTCTCGGCAAAGAGG
>ERZ1026882.967-NODE-967-length-13164-cov-4.847509_pt1 | contig 13164 bp, 8 predicted proteins | sample MGYA00380171_ERZ1026882 | MGnify/ENA primary metagenome ERZ1026882 (study PRJEB33269, sample SAMEA4719807) | human gut metagenome | biome: human-associated habitat; feature: organic feature; material: feces | place: Cameroon | collected 2013-10 ...
CATCTAACCGCAATTCGCCCACCACACGCGATTTTTATGCGATGATACAAAACCGCTTCCACTTTGCCATCACAGGGCAGACGACCGCTGAGATTATCTACTCTAAGGCTGACCATACGAAAGACCACATGGGATTGACTACATGGAAGAATGCACCAGACGGGCGTGTCTTAAAATCGGACGTATCTATTGCCAAGAACTACTTGCAAGAAAAGGAAATCCGACAATTGGAGCGTGCTGTTACTGGTTTCTTTGACTATATAGAAGACCTCATTGAGCGTGAAAACACGTTCAATATGTCACAGTTCTCCGCAAGCGTCAATGAATTCTTGACTTTCAGACGTTATCAGATATTGGCCCGATAAAGGCAAAATTTCGGCAGCACAAGCCAAGAAGAAAGCGGAAGAAGAATATGACATATTCAATAAGACACAACGAATTGACTCTGACTTTGATATGGAGGTGAGAGGGTTGCTGGATAAGGAATGATACAATTTTGCGAGTGCACTTGCCAAATTGATTTTAACAATGGTGCAAGTTTTACTTGTATAATTAGAATATTATGGAATTAAAGAAGTACAGAAGAAAAGGAGTAATTCCTATTGGTTGGAAAGAAATCAAACTTGGTGATGTTTTTCGTACATCTTCAGGTGCAACGCCTTTAACAACAGTACTCAGCTATTATGAAGGAGGTAATATACCATGGATAAATAGTGGCGAATTAGTATCTCCTTAATATTTATAGCACTTCCAACTATATAACGCAAAAAGGGTTTGATAATTCGAGTACGGAAATTTATCCAAAAGGAACTATACTTGTGGCAATGTATGGAGCTACTGCAGGAAAAGCCTCTATGTTAAAAATTACGGCATGTACAAATCAAGCTATTTGTGCGATACTGCCGAATGATGATTATTGCCCCGAATTTATAAAATACAATATAGATACATTATATGAGCATTTAGTTGGGCTTAGTTCTGGTTCTGCAAGAGACAATCCTATTTTATCTTTTTTCGGTACATGTTGAGAAAAAGTACTCATAAAAGTTGTTTGTTTCAAATAAAATGATTAGTTTTGCATTTGTGATAGCGTAAAGTTATGTCATCTTTTACTTAACTAACAATTTTTGATTTGATGGAACATCAATCTTTACAAAATGCCTATAAGCATCAAAGTATAAGCGAGCAGGTTGGCTTGCAGCGAGAAGAGGTGGGAAACCAGATCTCTTTTTGTCCAAATTGTGCGGGGGTAATTAGCCCAAATATGCGTTTTTGCGAGGAGTGTGGTTATTCGCTTCTTGCAAAAGAATGTCCTCATTGTCATAAACCTGTAAGTGCTGGAATGGCGTTATGTCCGCATTGTATGCACCCAGTCAATGCAACTCGTTGTTCTTTTTGTGGAGAAGCGAAAGAGGCAGATGATCTCTTTTGTACGAATTGCGGAAATCCATCACAAGGTATCGAGTGCCCTCAATGCAAGACCTTGAATTTTAGAAGTTTTTGCAGAGTATGTAACACTCCGCTCAACGAAATGGCACACCAAGCTGTTGAGGAGGCGAAGAATGACCTTCGTATGCAAAAGGTTTGGCAGTTGGCACGGGAGTTGGTGGATATGCAAGATAGTATATTGTCTGTGCCAGAAACAACTGAGGCCGACGAGGTATCTGTCGACGTGTTGAGCGATGAAGATAAGCAACTTTTGAATAAATATCGTAATCTGTTTTCTCATTTGGAAAATGCGCCTATATCCGATGATGACAAATCGATTCATAGAGACTGTAAAAGCCCAAATGTAAAAAAAGAAACTTCCAAGCAACATAAAAGTGTCCCTTCTTTGGCGGATTTACAAAAGAAAATCGAAGAGATGAAAGCTGCTATGGCATCCATCTTTCCAGACCCTAATGCCACTCCAGAAGTGCAACGTAATTTTATCTGTGCAAGAAAAATACAGATAAGTGAAAAAGTAAAAACGTGTTGGGTTTGTAACTATTGTGGTTGTAGACATAATCAGCCTTCTGAGTGTGTAAGAGAGGAACTTGGTGGTGAGTGGGAATATATAATTAAAACCACAGAAGCGGAAATTTTGACTTGACAATTATTAATCTTAAAGCATAATAAAAATGAATCCTTTGAATGAAATCAATACGATGGTGCCAGGTGCTACTGCAGTGCCTGAAGCAACCTCTGTGCCAGAATCTACGGCGATTCCTGAAGCAACAGAAGTCCCAATGTCGGAGACTGCTATTCCTAATGCTACAGCCGTTCCTAATGCTACGGCCGTTCCTGGTGGAACAAGTGATATTGCTCCTGCGACTCCAAAGGAAGAGCCGAAGTTTGAAACAATAGAATTGACGAGTATGGGGCAGAGTAGCTCCAAGCAATATACGTATGAAAAGTTGTTGTCTGCAAGTTCAGGCGAAGCTTTTGTCTATTTGGTAAAGCGAAATGACGAACTTTTCGTGTTGAAGATATACAAGCCTAATCGCCATCCTAACCATGATGTGTTGGAGGAGATTATGACCAAGACAAGAGGAGCGGGCAGCCCTTTGGTCAGCATTAGTTCGCATGGCTTGTGGACAGACCCTAAAACGGGATGGACGCATGACTTTGAAGTGATGCAATATTGTGAAGGTGGCTCGTTGGCTGAAGTAAATTTCAAGGGCAAGGAGGAGGAGTTTAAGCGTGTTGCTTTGGAAATGGCAATCGCTATAGACTTCTGCCATCGTCATCACATCTTGCATCGGGACGTAAAGCCTGGTAACTTCTTGTTTGTTGACAAGGAACGCAAGCACTTGGTCTTGTCGGATTTCGGCATAGCTATGATGCTGGATGATGAAGGAAATATGATTTATGACAAGCATCGCCAACTTATAGAGGAAGCTCGCTCGGTAGTCTATGCTGCTCCTGAAATGTATATGCAGATGCAGAGTTTTTCGCCCGTGGTGACCACTAAGGCAGACTTCTATTCCTTAGGTATGACACTTGTCGCCCTATGGAAAGGTGAAGGCTTCTTGATAGGAAAGGAGCAGGAACTTGTGACCATGAAGCAAGAGAACAAACTTCCTTATCCTACTCTTCAGGAAATATCCGAGCATACACTTTCACTCATGATGGCATTGACACGTAATAATGTGAAGGAGCGTGCAGGTATGGCTGAGATTGAGGAATGGGCAAAAGGCAGGGTGATATTCCAAATTAATCCTAACGGACGTACCGATTTCCGTATTCCGTTCAATGTAAAAGAAGGATTGGTGGCAAATAGTTTGCAGGATTTGGCTAAGATGATGGGTGAGAACCCGGATTTGGCAAAACGTTATCTGTATCAAGACCAGATAGGCAGTTGGCTGAAAGAATACGATATGTTCCCTGAGGCTGCGAGATTAGAGGAGATAACGGAAAACATCTATCCTGACAATAGGGATTCGGGATTGTATGCGGCACGGTTGGTTATAGACCCAGATACTCCTTATGTAGGTAAGGAGGGAAAGGTTGTGCCTCTGAGTCAAATAGGTGAGGAAATATATGCTCATTTTGCGGAATACTGCGAGGAACTTAAAGATGAGCAGCATATCTTGTGGGTATATTTGCATACTGTTGTGGGGCAGGACTCTTTGCCTTCTTCGCCAGAGGATGTTTGGGAAAACCCTTTGGTATATACAGCATTGCTGATGTATCGCTTGACACCTGGTCTTCCTTATCTGCTGTATCGCTTACCTCCCGAACTCCCTGTTATGGCAAATCTGGATGACGAAAAGGTAATCGAAATCAATAGTCTTGACGAGCTCTTGTCAAAGGTAAATGACTTAACGACCGAAGAAGCGAAAAGGTTGCTCGAACCTGATTTTATGGCTTGGTTGTCAGAACGAGACTTGGCGAAGTTCATGATGGTTAAGAGTAAGTTAAGTGAATATGAGAACGCTTCGGATTCCGTCAAAGGATGGTTGATGCTTTATACGATAGCGTTTGACTGTGGCTTTGACTTCAAAAAAGTAAATGAAGGATCGGAACTGGTGACACCTTCTGATTTTGCGGAGCTATTGGTAAAAGAATATGATAATCAAGACGTTCTTTTTGTATGTAACTATGAGGGACAGCTTATTAGTCATATAGATGAGAAACGCTTGGACGCTTATTTCTATTCTCGTCCAAAATATGCAAAGTATCCTAACTATATTTGCGAGTGTCTGGACTTAAAGTCTGCGTCAAATTCTAAACGTTATGGTCCTTATAATGAAGAATTGGCAAGAATGAAGGCTGTTACGGGTATATCTGGAAAGGTGCCTACGATAACTGTTGCTAAAGTGAAGTTTAGCTCGTTGAATGATATAGATAGTCACTTTATGGATGTGTTCAATATGTCGGAGAAGGAGCAGAACAGGTTGGCAGATTGGTGCGCTTTGTTCTTCCAGGAGGATCCTTTTACAGATTATAAGAAACGTTCCTATTATGACTTGACATGGGATTATTACAAGTTTATATCTTCCAAACTAACGAGTAGCAAGTATTATAAGCAAGGTTTGCTTGCTGATTCGAAAGTGAATGGTGCAAAAGAACGCATGGAGAGGCAATGGGATAAACTGGAGCCTCTCAAGAAGATAACGAAAAATTTTTGCATTTTGCCTCTTGTGGTTATCAGTATTGTCTTTGCTGTTCTTTCTCTTTATGCTGGCAAGTCATTCTTTGATGAGGTCATGGTCGATGTCGGTGAGGGAGTGGGCTTTATCGCTGCGATTATCGTAGGTATCATTGGACTGTATCTTGCAAGTTGGCCTGGTGGCTTGATCGGTGCTCTCTTAGGTTACTTTATCATTTCATGGTTCTGTAGGGCATTCGGTTTCTTGTTCCCATGGGTGATGGTGGCTTATTGTTGGTACTTGGCATACCAAGCATACCACATGGTCAAGAATGGATTTGTAAAAGATATTGATCCAGACGACGCAAAACTGATAGATGCTGGAAAACGTGTGATAATGGGAGAAGCTTTCGACTCTAAGAAGAAACTCCTGGGCGACAGTGAGGACTATCCTGTAAATGTGTATTGTGAAAGTGCCAATGTTGCGGAGAGTAGCCGTCCTAAGTTGTATAAGAAAGCAATGGTATTGTTCGCTTTGGCTCTTGGTTCGTTACTATTATGCTTCGTCATTGGAAGTAAGGCTGTGCAAAAGCATCGTCATGACAAGTATGTGGCAGAAATGGAGGCAAAGGCGGAAGCAGAGAATGCCGAGAGCCTTCAAGATACTCCTTATAACGAGGCAGAGGATAATGTAGAAGCTGAGAAGGAAGAAACTTCTACTTTGGGGGAAGAACAGTTCTTGCAGAGAATGTGTGGAACCTATGAATTTCAAAATGACGGCAAATATACACTTGTTGTTGATATTACTGACGATAGGAAGACAGTCTTGGCAGATTTGACGATAGAGGGGGACGAGACCACATCCTATAAATTGCAGGCAGAGGTCAACCCAGATGACAAAGAAAATTATATATTCTATGTCTTGGATGAAAATGGAGCAAAAATGGACAATGACTATTATGAGATGAAGTTCTATGAGCCAAAGGAAAGCAATATGACTATAGAATATAACCACAAGAAAGATGGTGTTGAGACCAACAGTGGAATACTCTCTAAAGTGAAGGATCCACAAGGTAATAGCGTGGAGTAAAACTTTTTTGGAAAAGTAAGATGAAATGTACTAAATGCAATAAAGATAATCGGCCAATTGCTCGTTTTTGCAAATGGTGTGGGACTGCTATCATTGTACCAGATGAACAGGTGGCTATTGATAGAAAGCCAAATCGCAAGGACGAGGAATTTGGTTTCGATTCTCTGATAGGCAAAAGCGAGATAGTGCGCTTATTGCGGGATGTTGTAGGTAAGGCTCGCTCCATGGATGTTAGATGCCGTCGTTTCAATATGAAACAAAGGATGAACTTGAGCTTTGTTGTCACGGGTGAGTCAGGAACTGGCAAGTTGACGGTTGCTAAGACAATTGGATATGAATTGTATCATAATGGGCTTATATCCAAAGAAGCCCCTGTCGTTATATCACCTGTTGATTATCCGCAGTTTATAAAAAACTTGGATAAGAATGAGGAAACGTATGGAGCATGTGTAATCATTGTTAAGGATGCGCATAAGTTGGTGAATGATATTGGTGGAAAGCAAGTTGAGCAGATAGACAGTATCTTGAAATATGTAAGGAGTTGGCGTGAAGACCCTACTAAGCCTGTTGTGGTATTCACAGGGTTGGAAAGGCTGAAGGAGTTTTTCGACAATAACCCTGCTACAGCTGCCGAGATAGACTACTTCTATGACTTGCCTTCGCTTCGTGCCAAGGATATGGCTGACATAACGGCTTTTCTTCTGAAACATAAGTATCATTTAGCTATGACAGAGGAGGCTAAGGAAAAGTTGTGTCGTATCTTCAACAATGATTTGCGCCATCCAAATGAACAGTTACGTCCACAAGGCCATAATGCTGCATCGAAAGCATACGAGATAGATTTGGCTGCTTGTCAGTTGGGGTTCCATGTGAAGGAGGTTGATGTGAATCTCGTAGAGGGCACAGAATATTGTCCGAAGACGTATGAGGACATTAAAAAAGAGTTCGAGAAATATGTTGGGATAGAGGAAGTGAAAAAAACTGTTGAGGAGATTGCTTATAATATAGAGGAGCAAAGGCGCATGAGAGGCGAAGATGCTGTCATCAAACTCACAGACCTTTACCAGTTCCTTGGAAATCCTGGCACAGGAAAGACGACAATGGCTCGTCTTTTTGCGGAGGCTCTTAATGCATTGGGGGCATTGCCTATAGGTCAACTTGTAGAGGTAAGTCGTGCGGATTTGGTTTCTAATTATGTGGGTGATACGGCAAAGCGTGTGATGGCAAAGTTTGATGAGGCTATGGGGGGAGTGCTTTTCATAGATGAGGCTTACTCGCTAAAGAATTCAGAGAACGATAATTTTGGTCAAGAAGCTATAGATACGATTATCACTTGTGCCGAGAATCGTCGAGGAAAATTGGTTGTTATTATAGCTGGTTACACCAAAGAAATGGGTGAGTTCATGGAAGCAAATTCTGGATTAGCTTCGCGTTTCAACAAGGTCGTCAATTTTCCAGATTATAATGGAGCGCAGTTGACTCAGATATTTAAGGGTATGTTGAAGCATTCGGAAGAACATTATGTGTTGTCTTCTGATGCAGAAATCCAAGTAGGCAACTTCTTTGACAGAATGTATCAAGGGAGAGTGAGAACGTTTGGAAATGCTCGTGAAGTGCGAAATGTTTTCAATAGAGCTGTCTCTTCTTTGCGCTCTCGTATGGTCGAGGCAAGGAAAAACGGAAGTTATCATGAGGGTGAGGAGAGAATCATCACAATGAATGATATTGAAGGCGAGGAGACAGGTAAGATTCTTAGTGTAGATGAGGTGTTGGCTTCTTTGGATGACATCATTGGTATGGACCAAGTCAAGGAACAGTTGAAGTCTATTGCTAAAAAAGTAAGGAATGAAAGAAGGCGTGCAGAAATGGGAGCAGGAAATGCCTCGCTTACCAATATCCATATAGCAATAACTGGTAACCCTGGAACTGGTAAGACGATGATTGCCAAACGTTTGGGACAAGTGTTCCGAGCTATGGGTATTCTCTCTAAAGGTCATATTGTGGAACGTGAACGCAAGACTTTGCTCAATAGTTATGCTAATTCGGCAGGTATCAATATGGACAAGGCGGTGGATGAAGCTATGGGCGGTATCTTGTTTATTGATGAGGCTTATAATTTGATTCCAATGAACACGCCAGGACAGAAAGATTCCGACGGTATTGCTGCTGTAGAAGCATTGATGACTCGTATGTCTAATGATGCAGGTAAGTTTGTTACGGTTATTGCAGGATATAAGCAAGAAATAGAGGAGTTTATAGCTAATGCAAATCCAGGCTTGGCTCGGCGTTTTACCCATCGTATCCATATAGAAGACTATTCTGCAGATGATTTAGTTAAGATATTCAAGCAGCAAGTTGATAAGGGACAGTATCATCTGACACCAGCTGCCGAGACTTTGTTGACGAGAAAAATAGAAGAGATGGTTACGACTAAGAGCAAAAATTTTGGTAATGCTGGCACCATCATATCTTTGTTTAATGAAACAATCAGTCGTCAGGCAGACCGATTGCCTTATGATGCTACGTTGGAACAACTTGCTACAATAGAGGCGGAAGATATACCTTACAATCCACCAAAGAAAGTGAATATGTCTGAATGTATGAAGGAGTTGGATTCCCTTGTGGGACTGAAAGCGGTGAAGGAAGCCGTCAGAGAAATGGCGGACACTTTGGTAATAGAGCAGATGAGGGCAAAGGAAAGTGGAAAGTCTGTCAAAATCAACTTGGATCATTATTTATTTGTTGGTAATCCTGGTACGGGAAAGACTACTGTGGCTCGTATCATGGGCAATATATTCTATTCCTTGGGACTATTGCCGTCTAATAAGGTTGTGGAAGTGACAAGTAAAGATTTGATAGCGCAATATGTCGGTCAAACTGCCGAGAAAACGGCTCAACAGATAGAGCGTTCCTTGGGTGGTATCTTCTTTATTGATGAAGCTTATTCCCTTTGTGATAGTGGATTTGGCAAGGATGCGATGCCTGTGCTCTTAACCAAGTTGCTTGATTATAAAGGACGTTTCGTTAGTATTGCTGCTGGTTATCCTAAAGAGATGAAACAGTGGCTGGCAACAAATTCAGGTTTGGAGTCTCGTTATACGAGAACTATTCACTTCGAGGACTATACTGCGGAAGAGTTGGCGGAAATTTTTAGGAAAATTGTGCTGAAGAATGAGATGCGCATGACGCAGCAGGCTGATGATGCGATGTGCAGATACTTTTCTGATTTGGTATATAATAAGACTGCGCACTTTGCTAATGCTCGTGAGGTAAACAACTATTATGATAGAGTAAAACTCAATCAAGGTAGGCGGTTGCGTAAACGTATATATCTACCAAACTTTGATAGGGCGGATTTGCATGTCTTTGAAGCGGATGATATGTTGGTAGAAGATTAATGAAATAAAGTTGTAAATATGGCTAAATGTTATAAGTGTGGTGCAGATATAGATGCTGATAGTCTGTTCTGTGACCAATGCGGGCAAGTACAATATGTCTGTCCTAACTGTCATATCGTTGGCAAGGGACCAGGCAAGTGTTGTGGAAAATGCGGTAGTAAGTTGGTTGAAGCTACTGAAGGGGAGAGTGTTGCCCAAGAGGTTGTTCAAAAGGATACTACATCTGCTTATTCAAGCACAGTGGCATCGCCGACTCCTTCTGTTCAGCAACCAACTTGCCTGTTTTGTCGTGCAGAGAATATCAAGTTACCATTGTTGGATGGTGCCGTCATAGGTAGAACAAATGGCAATTATGTTTCTGCCCTCTCTAAATGTATATACATATCGGGAACTCATGCAAGATTAAGAAAATTGTCTGATAGTAGATGGGAAATCACAGACTTAGGTTCTCGAAATGGAACCAAGGTTAATGGGATGCCATGTTCGCCAGTGGGAACTTTTTGCATGGGTGATTTAGTTAGAATTGCTTCCTATTATGACTTTATGGTAGAATAGAAAGTAAGAGTCGTTCATTTTTATATTGTGATTTAGATGAAGATAAAGTATGAGGTCGTTAGCGATAAAGGATTGTTGCGGTCAAATAATGAAGATATGGCTCTTGTGTTCGGCGAACTCGTAAGAGATAACTCCGTGTCATTTGCTTTTGAATTGACACCGAATATTCCATTTGCAGCAATTGTGGCAGATGGGATGGGAGGAATGAATGGCGGAGAAGTTGCCTCAGAAATGGCTGCAACTTCTTTTAATGATTTCGTGGAGTTGCTTCCTGTAGACTTGGAAAACAATGCTGTAATTTTGCGTTTAAAAAAGTGGGCAAGAGACGTCGATGCAGAAATAAAGCAAAAAGGCGAGCGAATCCCTTCTTTGCGAAATATGGGAACCACTTTTACGGGATTGTTGGCTTATGGTAATAGCCTCTTTGTCATGAATGTGGGTGACAGTCGAACTTATCGTTATCGGTATGAATGTATGAAACAATTGACAGATGATCATTCCGAAAGAGCAAGGTTGGGTGATGATAGCATCCCAAGTAATTTAATCTATAATGCGTTAGGAACAGGTACGGCGTTCATGGATGTAAAGTCTATGAAGTTAGTCGTTGGTGATCGATATGTAATCTGTTCAGATGGTTTGTCAGACTTGGTTTCTAATGAAAGTATCCATGAATTGTTGAAGCACGGCAGTGGAGCACGACAGTATGTCCAAGCTGCTTTGCAAGCTGGTGGTAAAGATAATGTCACGGTTGTGACGGTGGAAGTAATATAACAAAATCATAGTTATTTTTTATGAGTAATTATCTATTTAGTTTTCCAAGAGGACTCTTCGTGGTGTTGTTCTCTTTGTTATGTACTTGTTCTTGGGCTGGACCGAGAAGTTATTCGCAAGCCAAAGCTATTGCCGAGAAAAAGGCGGCTGAAATGGGCTTGCAAGTTGTGGACGATGGAGCACAAGGAAACCTTGCTAAGGAGATGTCGGGTGTTGTGGAGAAACAAAGCCCATACTACGTGTTCTCAAATGCTGAGGCTAAGGGCTTTGTCATCGTCTCTGGCGATGATAGATTCCCAGAGATTGTAGGCTATTCTGATCAAGGTACATACGATGAAGCACAACTTCCTGATAACTTCAAAAGCTACATGAATGCTTATCGGGCAATGGTTGAGGCTGTGGACAAAGGCAATGTGGCGGCAACTCGCCAGTTGAAGGAAGTGGAAAGTTTGCGTTCGTCAGTAACATCAACGGCGGTTTCTCCTTTGTTGGGAAATATCGCTTGGGGACAAGGTGGTCCTTACAATGACTTTTGTCCTGGTGATGATAATGAGAGTTGTTATACGTATCCTGCAGGATGCGTGGCAACGGCGATGGCGCAAATCATGAAGTATTATAGGTGTCCTGCGGCATTGCAAGCCGATATACCTTCCTATACGACTAAAACCTTAGGACTGTCTATTGCTAAAAGAAGTAAGGAGGACGAAAAGTATAACTGGGACAATATGTTGGATAAGTATGTTAGTGGAGAGTATACTTCTTCTCAACGTATGGAAGTGGCTTCTTTGTTTATAGATTGTGGATTTGCTGTAAAAATGGACTATGCACCGTCAGGTTCTTCTGCGAACATCACGCCTTATGTGCTATCCCACTATTTTGGTTATGATGCTGACTTGATGCAGGATGTCAGTCGCTCCAGTTTTACGCAAGCACAGTGGAATGCGCTTATAGACAATGAATTGGCAGCAAAACGACCGATATTGTATTCTGGTCAGTCTTCTACTGGTGGGCATGAATTTATTTGTGATGGCTCTGATGGGAATGGATTGTATCATATCAACTGGGGATGGAATGGTAGTCTGAATGGCTATTTTGACTTGACAGTACTGAATGCCAACTATGAAGGTGCTTCGTCAAGTATTTCTACTGATGGTTATAATCGTGATTGTAGTATGATTATAGGCATACAACCAGACAATGGGGTAAAGGATGAACCATTGGCTGTGTTTGCTCCGATTACCTTATATGATTACAAGGGAAAAGTGAACCTATCTATCACTTCGGATACTCGAAACAATGCTTCGGATGCTTTTGCAGGAGAGGTGACATATTGTTTTGGGAATTTGAGCTCTGATGATTTCGCAGGTTATTTGGCCTTGGGTGTAAAGGACAAAGATGGAAATATCCAGTTGGTATCGTCTTCTGCGAAGGTGAATATTCCTGGTGTTACAACAGAGGGAAGAGGAAGCTTCGCTCTTTGCCCTTTGGATTTCAACTATGCTTTTCCTATTGGTAATACGACCATTTATGGTGTATATAGTAAGGATGGAAAGCAATGGGATATTTGTGGTAATGCAGCTCATGGGGCTTTTGTTGTGACTGCTACTGCTAATAAGTTAACGAGAATGTCTTCCCCTTTTACTGTAAGTGTTGAGTTGGGGGAGGAAAACGACAAGTTGGTTAGTGCTATGGAAAATGTCTTCAATGTGGTGATAACAAACAATTTGGACTATGAATATGATGGCTTTGTCAATGTTTATAGCAATAGCACTAACGAGTGTCCTGCGACGAGTACAACAAGTTTGTATGTCACAGTTCCTGCTCATGGCACAATCATTCGCAAAGTTGTGGTTACGCCAACAGCTGGTTCGCTTTATTTTTGGGTAAAGGATGCTGATTATGGTAATCAACTACTTGTTGATGCCAAGTTTTTCACTGTAGAGCATACTTCAACCCCAGTCTTGTATCTGATAAGTTCCACAAGTAATGCGGATGACAACGACTTGGAGACGGAGAAGTCTTATCAGAACGGTTGTGACATCATAGCTACGCCACGAGTTCATGATGATAAGGTTACATTTACTTTTGGAATCAAGAATACTGGTGCAACTGCCACTTTGCGATATGTTGCAGGTGGCTGGTGCTATGGTTATAAATGGCCTCAAAAGTCTCTTCACAAGAAGGATATTGAGTTTCCTGGCGATGGAGCGATTACTTATATCCAAGAAACCTTTACGCTTGATGAAGTAGGAGAAAACTTTATGTATGGAGACATTGAAGTTTGGGATGGTGGACATAATGTCTTGAGTTATGATGAATGGCCTGTAAGGCAATATTGGTATGTTACCAAGAAGTTCTGGTTTGATGGTTATAAGGGTCGAGTCTTGGTTTATCTGACAGGAGAGTCATCTTCTATTTCTTCTGTTGAAGTACAGAATGGTTGCCAAGTAGAATGTGGCAAGGGCTTTATTTCGGTATTGTCTGCAAAGGCAGAGAAGCTAAGTGTTCATGCCTTGGATGGTCGCTGCGTGAAGACTTTCTTGACAGAACCTCATGTTCGTCAAACGATTTGTCTGCCTTCTGGTGTCTATATAATAAAAGGTAAGAAAGTCGTTGTACGGTAAAAAATATACAAAAGTTCCTTTATAATGGAAAGAAAATAGCAAAAAGTTTCCTTTATAGGGGAAACTTTTAGTGAAAATCCTTCCTCTATAAAGAAAATATACGAAAAAATCCCATCGCTCGTGAGAGTGATGGGATTTTAAAATGCCTTTCAG
>ERZ1026882.980-NODE-980-length-13036-cov-6.861644_pt1 | contig 13036 bp, 9 predicted proteins | sample MGYA00380171_ERZ1026882 | MGnify/ENA primary metagenome ERZ1026882 (study PRJEB33269, sample SAMEA4719807) | human gut metagenome | biome: human-associated habitat; feature: organic feature; material: feces | place: Cameroon | collected 2013-10 ...
TTTCCGAATTTCATGCCAATACACAAGCCGATGACCGTGAAGATGATAGGCATCATCACGCTGGCACCGAGGCTGATGATATAGCTAAATACTTGTTCCATAGTTGTTTGTTTAATTTGAAATAGTTAATAATACACTTTCTTGAAAGCGCACCTTTGATTTGTTTCTAGTTTATCTTTTGCAAAAATACGCTTTTTTCTTTAAATAAGGTACGTTTACTAAGTGAATATTACTTAAAAATGTATAACCTCGTGCAGAATGCCAACTTTAAATAGGTTCAAACCTGAATATTGGATTGGCTAGGACTTCGGGATGCAGGAACATGAGCATATAGATGGGACAATAGAAAAAGCTGTGTGCGAGCACCAAGGTGGCAAGGGGGGAGCAATATTAATGAAATATGCAGTTTCAGCAATTATTACCCACTAAAAATCAAATAATCCCCCATGCCTACCACCCATTTTGTTAACTTTGCGGCATCAATCATCTTTTACTTATATTTATTAATACCAGAAAACTATGAAGAATTTGATTATGACCTGCCTCGCACTGGCAGTGTGTGCCAACATGAGCGGTCAAAAACTAGATGCTATGAGCCGTGTGGCTCTTCAGCAGATGAAACAGGAAGCTACGGCATCAGCAAATGCGTCATGCGCAAAAAGTTTGGGAATATCAGCAGCCAATACCACTAACAACATCAACGCCGTTGTGAAACTGCAAGAAGGTGCCGACCTCTCCGAACTCACAGCCCATGGCTTCGAAGCCAGCGATCTCTGTTCTGGCTTCGCCATTGTCCATACCACGATGGACGACCTCGCCGCTCTCGCAGAACTAGAGTCTGTAGAGCGCATTTCCATTGCACAACGTAAGATGGAGCTGATGCTCAACCAAGCCAATGCCATGACAGGCGTTGACCGCATCCATGACGGCTTCGGCTTCTTCGGTGCCGCATCCGACGACCGTGCCAACAACATCACCTCCAACAACAAGACTTATACCGGCAAGGGAGTCATGATAGGTGTCTTGGACTCAGGATTCGACCCTAACCATCCTATGTTCTTGGATGCTGAGGGCAAGAGCAGGTTCAAGATTATCAAGACCACCAATGGCAAGTTGCTCACCACCCCTGATGAGATTGCCAATTTCACTACAGACAATCAATACAACAGCCACGCCACTCATGTAGCCGGCATTGCAGCAGGCAACTATATGGGCAGCAACTTCCAATTGCAAGGTGTTGCCACTGGTGCCGACCTTGCCATGGGACCAGTGAGTATGGAAGTAAGCAACCTCGAATACCTCAAATATTTAGGAGAGTATTGCAAGAAGAACAATGAGCGCCTCGTTATCAACATGTCTTTTGGTCAGAATGTAGGTCCTCATGACGGAACAGATGTATATACCCAGGCTCTCAATGAGATTATCAAGAAATACGACATCGTAGCTTGTATGTCGGCTGGCAACCAGGCGAATCTTCAGATTATTCAGAAGAAGACTTTGGAGAGTGATGAAGATGAAATGAAGGCTATCTACAATACCACTGCCAGCATCAACACCATCGACCAGTATATCACTACCAGCAATCCATCCCCTATCAATATGGATCTAGTGATTATAAGGCTCAAGACCAAACAAGTGTATGCCACATATCCTATTATCATAAATGGCACTGCACAAAATGTAATCGTCAGTGATGATTACTTGTCTGGTCATATTTATGCAGCCGAAGAAACCATCCACGATGGTTTGAAAGGGTACAGCATCAAGAGTGACGATGCGACAAACGTAAAGTCAGGTTATCTCATCGGATATGTTATCAAAGGCGAAGCTGGACAAGAACTAGCAACTTATAGCGGTGCCTCATGTCCTTACTACACAAAGACAGCCGGTTGGAACGAGAACTTCACGGGCAATGGTTCCATCCTCAATGAGGCATGTGGCGAAGAGACAATTATCGTAGGAGCATACGTTTCCAAAGAATCCGCTACCTTTAAGTCCGGTACAAGAACCATCTATGGCAACTACAAGACTGCCTATGGCTGTACTACCAACGATATTCTCTCTTCATCTAGCTTCGGTACAACTTATACAGGTGAAGACCTCCCACACATCTGTGCCCCAGGTGCCTACATCGAATCAGCAGCCAACAGATATGAGACAGTCAACACCTCTCTTACAAGAACCGTAACAGATGGAACTGCAAGTGTTCCTTTCTGCAGCAAGATGGGAACTTCCATGTCTTCTCCTTATATGGCAGGTGTCGCAGCCCTTTGGCTTGAAGCCAACCCATTGTTGACTCACCAAGAGATCAAGGAGATTGCAATGAAGACCGCCATCAATGACAAGGCTTGCAACGAGGACAACCATTTCATCGACGAAGGAAGACAAGCTGGCGCAGGTAAGATTGACGCATACGCTGGTTTGATGTATATCCTCAATGAGAATGAGACGACACTCATCAAGACTCCAGAGGAAAAGAGTTTCTTGATTCGCCAGATTGCCAATGGCACTTACGAGGCTTACCAAGCAGGTGCCACCACTATGTCTGCCACCTTATATAATATGGATGGCAAAGTGATTACTTCCAACAATTGCAATGGCAACACCATCTCTATCAATACCAGCAATGCCAACAAAGGCATCTACCTCTTGAAGGTGAGCACAGGCAAATTCTCTCACACCCAAAAGATTGTTATTCGATAGAAAAAGGCTGTAAACTTCATAGAAAAAGTGTTTGAGTCTAAGTATATAAGTTAATCATAGTGTAGGATGTAGGTTATCCGGCATAGTTTTCTCAGGAAACAGAAATCCGGCTAATTTAGGCAATGTTTAAAATAGTATAAAATGTTATTGATTCCAATATGATTATCAAGAAATAGTTGTATTTTTGTAATGCAATAACATTAAATTACATTTCTATGTGTCAGACGACTATTATATCACATAATATAGTTAAATTAGGGACAAGGTCTTACAAACATAGTTTAGAGGCTTTGGTTCCCAATGAGTATGGCATAAAACAACTTCGAAGTCTAAATCGTGACTTGGATTCATTTTATGTCTTCCTATATAGTCAATGCAACTCTATAACCGAACATGATTACCATGTTTTTGGCAAACAATTAATTTCAATGTTAGGGGCTCTCAAAATGTTATATACATCTTGCAAGCAAATGACAAAAGAGGCTTCTATGTCAATAGAGGTTGAAAAATTAAAAAAGAATTACTCTGCACTAAAAGAGTTGAGCAATGACATCCAAAATTACAAAGTAAAGGCACCAAAAGATCAAGAGTGGTCTTCACTATTATCAGATGCGAGTTTGGCTTTAAAGAATATAGCCCATGATTAATTATAAGACAATTAGTACATTTCGCTCCCATCTGAGTAGATTGCTAAAAGTAAAGCGTCATGTTTACACCAATGTGGAAAATGAAATCCAGCGAGAGTTTTCTGGCAAACCTATAGAACAGGTACGACAAAACAACGATATGATATTACTTGAAGGCGAACTGATTATCATAAAGTTGCGGTTGCCAGATAAGAAACAACACCTATCTCGCAAAGATGGTTTTCGCTTGATTTATCTAGTTTCAAAAACTGATGAGATAGTTGTATTCTTGGATATATATCCGAAGAATGGACCTCTTCAACAACTAGATTTGCCTGATGAAGATTTGAAGTCTTTGGTACGCGAATTCATTGTTGAAGCTCAACTAGGTAGTTTGAAAGATTATACCATATAACAACCTTGTTGCAGCGTGTTACCAACAATAATGATACCCTTCCACTATATTTCGATTTAGCTTCATTCTAGCCACATAATAACAAGAAAAGGGAGCATGTCTCACGACGTGCTCCCTCATTCTTTATGTAATTACAAATCTATACCTAAATATATAAATGCAACCACTCAATAATAAGTAAAAAATAATTTATCTGTGTTTAAGGTCCAATTTACTCGTCCCATGATGACCAAGCATTATATTGCTTGGAACCTAATGTTACATCTTCTTCATTACCAACAGTTGGAATTTCAGTCTGCGACTCATCTGGTTTATTAGGATTTCCCGGAGTGTTGCCTAATTCCGATCCTTGGCTTTTTGTTGGATCACTGCCAGCCAAGAATGAATGTTCTAGATAGCAGCTAGTGATTTCAACCTTAGGCATTATATATTTCTTCTTCATATCATTCTTCATTTCTTATTTTACGACAAACTTCTTGCCAGCCTTGACATATACGCCCTTGGCCAAGCCCTCAACACTACCATTTACACTAACCATCTTACCATCGAGAGTAAAGATTGGAGTCAGCACATCGGAACCAGCAATGATAGTTACATTGTCTATTCCAGTTGTCTCACCAAAATCCTCTTCACCAAAGATAGATGCCTGCTTTGCACTCTGAGGCAAAGTGCTCTTGTCTGAACCAAAGAAGTTCTTATAGTCAAGATAACCACCCTGACGGTCGTGAGACTGAACTATACTCTTGTTAGGTGACCAAGTTGCCTTTGTACCAGTATAGAATCTGAACTTATATGTAGGGTCACTACCTGTCTTGGCATAGATATAACTATATTGAGGTATTACAACCGGCTTTTCATCAGTGCTGCCCAAATAGTTTCCAATAAAGCGATACTCATTAGAATAATCAGCTTCCTGCAAAGGATCCTTGACAACTTGAGCTTCAACTACAGTTGGTAATGGGTTACCTACCACAGGAGTGTAATTCTTGACAACAAAGGTAGGTTCCTTATCTGAATTTTTACCCTTCATAGGCTTAATCATATAAGACTCATGAGCCCATACGACAACCTCATCGTCATTCTTTACAATGTCATCGTCACCAATTGGTAACCATTTACCATCCTCACCTTTATACTTATTACCATCACTATCTGTAGTACTGTGATTCAAGACATCCTGTGTAAACTTCAGCACAATACTATTATGACCATTGCCTGTATGACGCTCCACTTCACTGAAAAGACACAATTGAGTATCTTCACCAAAAGTCTCAAGCACTTGCTTCTTAGTCATATTGAAAGGCACACAGAGTGTCCACCACTTACCTGTCTCTAAAGAGATAGGATACTCTGGCTCCTTATCTTCTTCTTTATCTACGTTCACATCAGCATTGGCCAACACGAACTGGCGAGTACCCAAGTGGGCAATCTTCTGCAAATCATCCAATGTATATTCTCCCTTTTCTACATCAGTAACATCAGCCTGCTTGTAACCTGCATATGCGAGAGTTGCAAGGTCGTCTGCCGTCAGTTCTGGGCGGTATGGCGTTACACCATTCCAATTATAACCATTAGAACTTACAATATATGAGCGTAACCAAGCCTCTTGGCTAGGCCATACATACTGACGTCCCAAATATGTATCTTGGAATCCATAATCAAGTGTTTTAGAAGCTGGTTGCTCTGAATTGTACCATTTTAGAGGTTCTTGCTCTTGCCCAGCAGTATAATAAGTATCTGGATTAGTATCTGTTTTTCCATAATGGAAAGTTTTACCTTCTTCTACAGTTTTATACTCTCGAGTGATATCAGAGTAAGCTGCTTGCTGTGTTGGAGTCAGTCCCTTAGGGAAATGAAGAATACAGAAATACGCACCAGTTGACTTCTTGTAATTTTCACGGTTTGCATAACCTTCTCCTGCATTATCCTTAAGCTCACCTTCTTTACGATTACTTCCCTTATCAAAACCACCAAAGCCCATTAAAGACTCTGCATAAAAAGCTGTTACATTTGTACCTTGAGTATTGTACTTAGAGTCTCCTAAAGGCATCAAAGGTGCTTTTTCACCATAGAAATAGACATCTTGGTAAGTACGGAATTCAAATGCCGCAGGACCGATATACTTAACACTCGCAGGAATCTCGACTACATTTTCAACAGCATCCTTGTCCACTTTACTAGCCAAAGCAAAAGCAGAATTTCCAATGAATTCCAATCCAGCATTCAACTTCAAATTTGTGACATACACATTATAGAAAGCACCATCATTAATAATTTTCAAAGTTGAAGGGAACTTCAAATCTTTAAGTTTGCAGCTAGCAAATGCCTTTTCACCAATATTTTCCAAGCCTTCATTTAACACAATGCTCGTAAGACCAGTACAATTTTCAAAAGCACTAGCCCCAATGAGTTGCAAAGAAGTTGGCAAAGTTACATTCGTAATAGTACATCTGCCCTTAAAAGCTTCATCGCCCACACGATCATAACCCTCTGGAACATGTATTGTTTTCAAATGATGTCCCGTATAGCCATATCCTTCAGGGATGACATTTGTTGGAACTACCATTTTTTCAACGTTTGCATTTGTCTTTTCACTTTTAACCATAGTCTTATTAGTCAAAGGCAAAGTCAAAGTCTCCAGGGATTTACAATTTGCCAAATCACCTGTTCTTCTAAAATGCGTTGCACTAAGATTATTGAGAGTAGCTTGACCTAAGTCTAACTCTTTAATCACAGTATTTTCCCCACCATTTGGGAACAAAATATTCTGAATTGTTGTTGCGTCAATAATGCAGGACTTAGAACTTTTATTTTCAAAAACGACCTTCTCATAAGAACCTTCTGTGATTTTACGTAAAAGTAACTTATTGAAGGATAAAGTTGTATTGTCAGCCTGAATATAGTCTGAATATTTACCCTTCTCACCAAAGAAGTCTTCATTATTCTCGATCTTAATATAATTTGCAGTTCCCTTATAGAATTGATCTCCGTCCTTATAAGTGTAGGTCTTGTTTGCAACCAACACCTCACAATCAGCGGATTCATTATGTTTTACAAACAATGACTGATTATCATAAATGGTGTAAGAAGAATTGACAGCTACATACTGCTGAATAAACTCAGACATAGTAATGACTTGCCAATCAGAAGACTCATTATAATCCGATGGGGACAATGTCGTATTAGCAATATCTTTCGATGAAACAATATAATAAGCAAGATTTTCATGACTTCCCAAAGTCCATTGCTTACTAGTATTAGGAATAGTAGAAGCTTCTACCTTCGCACCGACTCCTATAGCACCATTGTTGTTCCAATTAATCGCATACAAATTAGCTAGCTTACTTACATCTTTCCACGAATAGGAGGTAGTCACTTCAGCAAATCCGTTGTGATATGATTCTGGAACGCCAGAATACAGCAAAGAGTATTCATATTTAGCCTGATAATAAGTCTTGCCACTATTATAGGATTCCTTTGCGTTTACCTTTGTACCTTTGTCATCAGTAAACACAAAACCTACTGCCTTGTCTGTGAAGACTTTGGCAGACCAATCTGTAGTTGTGTACGAAGTTAAGTCACCTTGACCCGAAATGGTCAAAGTATTACCATCAGCCGTAAACGTCACCGAAGGCTGAGTTGCGCTATGAGTAGTAACTTCCTTGTCGTTACCACCAGTTGCGTCATGTGCATAAATGTTACCTCCGAACGAAACGGCGGAAAGTAACAAAATGCTTGTAAATAGAACCTTTTTCATCTTTTACTTAAATTTTACTTAATACTTATATATGTTTTAGAAATATGCCAGGTTTATATTTTGCAAATCTTCACATTTGTGATGAGCAAAACGCTCAAAACTATATTTTTTACGACTGCAAAAGTAGTAAATATGGCAATACGCTGCAAGAAATCGGCTGATATTTTAATATATTTTAAAGATAAAATTAACGAGAAGTACACTAATGAAACATATCGTGCATAAAGATTGGGAGCAGAAACATACAATTCCTACAAGTAAAATACCCTCAAACCTATGAATGGTAAGAGGGTAATTTGATTTATCACTTTTCAATCCTTCAAGCACCCTATCGGAACAACATATACACCATCCTTTCGACGGTAAGCATAATCACCTGTCCCTGTCAGTACCATCATAAAGGAAGGATCATTCATCTTTTCTGTATTAATCTTGCTTGCCAAAGTCAACAAGTTCGCTGCTCCCTCATTGATGAGTTTGTCACCACCAAGCTTTACTTCCACCAAACCATACTTTCCATTACGAAGATGAACCACGGCATCGCACTCCAAACCATTCTTATCTCGATAATGAAAAACGTTGCCATCCAAAGCATCAGCAAAAACTCGAAGATCTCTTACGCATAAAGTCTCAAAGAAAAGTCCTAATGTGTTAAGATCTTGTATCAAGTCCTTAGGCCCAAGGCCTAAAACTGCCGTACCTATAGAAGGGTCTATAAAATACCTAGTATTGGCTGTTCTTATGGCTGTCTTAGAACGCAGGTTTGGATTCCAAGCCTCAGAATCTTCTATCACGAATATCTTACGCAAAGCCTCCAAATATCCACCAGCCGTCTTGACGCTAACTTCATTCTCGTCATTGGTCGCCATATCTGCCACAATGGTTCCGATTGTTGCTTGCGAACCTTGATTACGAGCATAAGAACGAAGCAGCAACCTCAAAGTTGTAGTATTACGATTCACGCCATCAACACGAGACACATCTTTCTTGACCACCGCATCGACATAATCAAATGCTTGCACCAACGCCGCTTCTCCTTGCAACATAGAGGCAAAAGGCCAACCGCCACGACAAATCAGAAAAGCAAGGTCTTCTATCTTCAACTTATTAACTGCCAAGATTTTCTCAGGTGTCTCAAATAGTTGTGCCAAACTCACCTTTCCATTGGACTCGCCTGATTCATACAAGCTCATCGGACGCATCGTCAACCAACTAAATCTACCGGTACCTGAATGATTCATATCCTTCTCATCAGCAGGTACGGCAGAGCCAGTCAAAACAAATTGTCCGACATCATGCCTATGATCGACTTCAAAACGAATGGCATCCCATAACTTAGGAGCTAACTGCCATTCATCAATCAGCCTTGGCGTCTCACCATCCAACAATACCGAAGGATCGATGTCAGCCATCTGCAAGTTGGTCTCTAATGATGCAGGATTGTCCATATACAAGATGCTACCAGCCATTTGCTCGGCTGTCGTTGTCTTGCCACACCATTTAGGTCCCTCAATCAGTACAGCTCCCTTGCTTGCCAACTTCTTTGCCAGCATTTGGTCTGCTATTCTATGTTTGTACTCCATATTGATAACTATTTGATTTTCTGCGGCAAAGATACAAAAAAAATATCAAACTTCCGCAGTTGGCTGTGTTTTATTTCCTCAGTTGGCGCATTTTTACTTCCGCAGTTGGCTGATTTTTACTTCCCGAGTTGGCGTTTTTGTGCTTATAACTCGTCCCTAAGTACCTTTTTACACCCACTTAGGGACGACTTATAAAATTGAAGCCCATCCCTAAGTGGCATTTTACACCTACTTAGGGACGGGCTTCAAATATAAATCAACCTGATATTAATCCTGATAATATACCCTCTTCACACGGTTGCTGATGGTAGTCAGCACCTCGTAAGGAATGGTATCGAGGATGTCGCTCAATGTCTGGACTGGGAGGTTCTCACCGAAAATCTCGACGGAATCACCCTCATGGCAGTCGATGCCAGTGACATCAATCATCGCTACATCCATACAGATGTTGCCCACATATTCCGCCTTCTGACCATTCACCAAGCAGTAAGCATGGCGATTGCCCAAGTGACGGTTCAAGCCATCGGCATAACCGATAGGGATGGCGGCTATGACACTGTCCTTATCCAAGATGGTCTTGCGAGAATAACCCACGCTCTCACCAGCCTTGATATTGTGCATCTGGAGGATGGTGGTCTTCAAGGTGCTCACGCAGTTGATGGTCTCGTTGTTGCGAGAGTTGATGCCGTAGAGACCGAGACCCAAGCGGCACATATCCAACTGGCGCTCTGGGAAGTGCTCGATACCTGCCGAATTGCAGATATGGCGCAATATCTTGTGGTCGAAGGCTGCCTGCAACTGCTTGCTACCCTTGTCGAACAACTCAAACTGATGTGCAGAGAAGGCATCGAAGCTATCGTCATCGCTTCCCACGAAGTGAGAGAATACGGAACGAGGGATGATGGCATTCTGATGCTTCAACTTGCCAATCAACTCCTCCATATCATTCTCTGGGTCGAAACCAAGACGGTGCATACCTGTATCCAACTTGATGTGAACAGGGAAACCAGTGATACCCTCCTTCTCTGCTGCCTTAATCAAGGCATCGAGGATGCGGAATGAATACACCTCTGGTTCCAAGTCGTAATCAAACATGGTCTTGAAGGCAGTCATCTCTGGGTTCATAATCATAATGTTGCTGGTGATACCACTCTTGCGAAGGGTGACGCCCTCATCGGCAACAGCCACAGCCAAGTAATCGACACGATGGTCTTGCAAGGTCTTGGCAATCTCTACCGCTCCTGCGCCGTAACCATCTGCCTTGATCATACAAACCAACTTGGTCTCTGGCTTCATGAAAGAACGATAATAGTTGAGGTTGGCTACCACGGCATTGAGGTTGACCTCCAAGGTCGTCTCGTGTACCTTCTTCACCAAAAGTTCGGTCAACTGGTCGAAACCAAACTGGCGAGCACCCTTCAAGAGGATAACCTCGTCGCGAAGGCTATTGAACACCTCGCTATCGATAAACTCCTCCACATTGCGGAAGAAGAACTTTTCGGAGATCTGAATCTCATCGCTCTGCTCATAGAGCTGAGGACCCACGCCGATGAACTTGACGACGCCACGCTTGCGGCAAAGGTCGGACACCTCTTTATATAAGTCGGCTGGAGTCTCACCACTCTGGAAGATGTCGCTCAATATCAAGGTATGGCGACGACCCTTGTGGTCGGGACGGCGGCTCATGAAATCGAGGGCAATATCAAGGGAATTGATGTCGGAGTTGTAACTATCATTGATCAAGGTACAACCATGCTGACCTTCCTTCACCTCCAATCGCATCGCCACTGGCTCCAAGAGAGACATTCGCTTATCGACATCCTCGGCAGAGAGACCGAGCTTACGAGAGACGACGGCACTGATGATGGAGTTGGTGACAGAAGCCTCATCAATGAAAGGAAGCGAATAGCTGTCTTCCTCACCTTTATATATATAGGTGACGATGGTGAGGTCGTTCTTCTTCTCGATGTTCTTGATGAAGAAAGGAGCCTCAGCATCCTTCTGCGACCAATAGAGTTTCTCGCCCTTATAGTCGTGGTACTCGCCCACCACCTTGCTCACTATCTCATCATCACCATTATAGACGATGGTCTCAGCATCATGGAAGAGGATGATCTTCTCACGGCACTTCGCCTCCAAAGACTCGAAGTTTTCCTGATGGGCAGAACCCAAGTAAGTAAGCACGGCGATGGTAGGCTGGATGATGTCACGAAGGGCAAGCATCTCGCCCGGCTGACTGATACCTGCCTCGAAGACACCCACCTCGGTCTGCTCGTTCATCAACCATACAGACAAAGGCACACCTATCTGGGAATTGTAGCTGCGTGGGCTGCGAGTGACAAACATGGATGGAGAGAGCAACTGGTAGAGCCACTCCTTGACCATCGTCTTGCCATTGGAACCCGTGATGCCGACAATAGGGATATTGAACTCATCACGATGACGTTCAGACAAGCGCTGCAAAGCCTCCAACGTGTTGACCACCTTGAGGAAGTTGGCCTCAGGATAGTCGGAGGCATAGCCCTTAGGCACATTAGTTACTACGAAATTTCTGACACCACGGCGATACAACTCAGGGATGTAGTTGTGACCGTCATTTCGCTCTGACTTGAGAGCGAAGAACAGAGTCTCCTCTGGGAAACAGAGCGAACGGCTATCGGTCAGGATGAAACCGATGTTCGTATCCTTGTCTCCATAGCGACGCGCACCTATCAGTGTGGTTACCTTTTCAATAGTATAAGTCATTATCTTAACTTTTAAAATATTCTATATATGATTCATCCTTGGGATGAAATGTCTCATCGAGAGTTTCTATGAGAGATGATACTTCTCCTCGAAAGCCTTCAGCCTCTCTTCCGTCTGCGCTTGGAAAAGCTTCGTCTCCTCACTGTCGGGATGGAAAGGCTTGTGAGCGAGTGCCTCCTTGATGGGCTGCCATTCGGCGAGGAACTGTTCGGCAGTCTTGTCGAAGTAAGCCCCTCGGAACTTCTGCCAGATGTATCCCACCGCCTGGTCGCTCGGATGGAGCATATCTTCCTTGTAGAAACGATAGTCTCTCAGCTCATCATTCACAATCTCGTAGGCAGGGAAATAGCTCACCAGCTCTGGGAATCGCTGACAGAGAAGGTCGGCAGCCAAGAGAAGCGTAGCCTTGGAGAGTTGACTTCCATGGAATCCATACTTCGCATAGCGGATTGGACTCACCGTGACGATGATGCGCTGGATACCCACATCCACCAAAGCCCAAACAGCCTTGGAGAGTTCGACCACGCACTCACCTACTGTCAACTCCTTCTCCTCGAAGAGGCGTTGCGGACGCTTCTCGCAGTTGTCCACCACCTCGCCTGTCTCCTTCAAGATATAGACATGGTTGGTGCCTAGCGTGAAGAAGGCGACATCGGGGCGACGTTCCTCCTTCGGCAGATTCTCACCCTGGGTGAACGCATCACCCTTGAGGTATCGCTCCACCGAGTGGAAGACGCTCGTAGGATTATACATCACTCCGTAGGGATTGACGACTGCCCGGAAGCGATTCTCCACGAAACGCTTGCCCAAGTTGTCGGCAAAGCAACTACCCACGAAGAGCATTCGATGGGAAGGCAACAATTTGATGACGCCCTTCCCTACTTTCACTTCCGTTCTAAAATCCATCATTCTGCTTTTTTCTTTTTCCATTCTACTCCAATTCCTACAACCAAGAGGAGCAAGAGGACGACGTAACCGATGTAGGCTACGGTCTCAGTCTTCTTGAGAGATGAAGGATGGAAGTCGAGTACCACCTTGTGGCTGCCTGGCTTCACATTCAAGGCACGAAGGATATAGTTCACTCTGCCAAGCTCAGCAGGCTGACCATCCACTGTAGCCATCCAACCAGGATAGTAAATCTCAGAGAAGACAATGACACCTGTCTCTTATACACATCTGACGCTGCCGACGACTCCTTACGTGTAGA
>ERZ1026882.981-NODE-981-length-13022-cov-20.893962_pt1 | contig 13022 bp, 12 predicted proteins | sample MGYA00380171_ERZ1026882 | MGnify/ENA primary metagenome ERZ1026882 (study PRJEB33269, sample SAMEA4719807) | human gut metagenome | biome: human-associated habitat; feature: organic feature; material: feces | place: Cameroon | collected 2013-10 ...
GATATACCCTAACCCTGCAAAGGATAAGGCTACATTGAGTTTGACAGGCTTGACGACAAATGCCAAGATAATCGTCAGCGATCTTCAAGGCAGAATAATCCAAACGGAGGATTTGCAAGCAGGCACCGAGACATACGAACTCAATACAAGCAATTACGCAAGCGGAGTATATTACATACGTATCCTATGCGGTAATAACGTAAACACACAAAAGCTGATAATCGAATAAAAGACCCACAACGAACACTTCAAGGGAGCCACACGGCTCCTTTTTTTTATTCATTGTTGTTCGCTAAAATCTGAAAAGAGATAAATGCAATGCCTTTGGTGGAAAAAACGTTTTAGATTTGCTTTTCAAAATTAAGTTCTCCTCATGATCTCATAAGCTTTTATTTTAGCGATAAGTCGTTCCTGAGGACGTATAGGATACGATAATAGTATAGAATCTCTTCTTCATTCAACTATTCAAAACTTTCATGAGCAAATACAAAGTCGTACATCTTCCTTTTTTTTATGCACTTTTCCTCGGACAGTCGATAAATTTTGCCGAATTACAGATGATTGAGATGGCTTGCTAATGTGAAATGTTGGTTTAGAAGGTCTATTTACTTGAACATGGAAGACGTTTTGTATCATCAAAATTTAGTGTGCAGCAATGATAAAGAGTTAAACGCAAAAAGGGGAGCATGGCAGGTATGCCATTTTATTTCATTAGAGGGAGAGTTTTGCGAGGAAATTATTGTCCTGAATATATTCTCCCTCTATTTTTTATGCTCTTGTTGCATTTTCTCGCTTTAATTCTATGGAAGCGAGAAGTTGTACGCCAAAGATATGTTTTAATCCGCCTTGCTTATTTTGTTCTCCCCTCGGCAATGAAATATTCTATTTCTTTTGCTTATCCAACGTCTTATGGTGTGTTTGTCCTTCCAAGAATGTTCTTTCTGCCATATATGATGAACGAACAAGCGGACCGCTTTCGACATTGTCAAAGCCGAGTTCCATTCCTATTGACTTATATTTTGCAAATTGTTCGGGCTTTACGTATTCCACAACGGGGATATGACTTTTGGTCGGTTGGAGATATTGACCTATGGTAAGAAGTCTTACTCCTGCCTTCCTGACGTCTTTCATCAATCCTATAACCTCCTCTTCCGTTTCACCTAAGCCTACCATTATTCCTGTCTTTGTAATAAGTCCATACCTGTCGGAAAGAGATAAGACGTTCAGGCTGACATCATATTTTGCACGACTGCGTGTTTGATCAGACAATCTTTTAACTGTCTCCATATTATGACCGAAAACGTCAGGTTTTGCAGCAAAGACAATATTCAAAAGGTCTTCGCGTCCATCGAAATCAGGAGTTAAAACTTCTATTGTGGTTTCAGGATTTTTTCTACGAACGGCTTCTATTGTCAAAGCCCAATGTTGAGCGGATTTATCGTCCAAATCATCTCTATCAACCGAGGTGATGACACAATGTTTGAGTTGCATGAGTCTTACTGAATCAGCAATCTTTTCCGGTTCATCGGCATCCAAAGGCATGGGTTTGCCGGTTTTTGTAGCACAGAACTTGCAACTACGGGTACAAATGTCTCCGGAAATCATAAATGTTGCCGTCCCAATTGACCAGCATTGTCCGATATTGGGGCATTTCCCGCTACTACAAATGGTATGCAGTTTATTCAGTTCGACAATCTTCTTTACTTTGGGGTAATTTTCCCCTGTTTCGAGTTTTATCTTTAACCACTCCGGTTTGCGTTCCGTATTATTCATTTTAATCTGTTGCTATTTGGGATTTTGTTAGAGTCTGTTCGGACGATTGGAGCTTTTTGTATGTTTTTTCCGATGCAAGTTGTTCAGCAGATTTGACAGAAAAATCCGTGGCGGTCTCTGTTGGAACTCCATCTATCCTTATTTGTACGGTATATTGTTTTCTGTGATTTATTTCTTTTATATTGATGATTTCAAAAGATACATTCTTCCTGCTCTTTTGTCCCCATGCAATCAGCTTGCCTTTGTAATTCCATGCAGTGTTTTCTATCTCATCTATATTCATATAAGAATTGAATAATCTTTGAGTTAGAGCTTTATATGTAAACTTGTATCCTTTGTCAATATACAAAGCCCCGACAAGAGCCTCGAAAGCATCTCCGTCCATAGAGACATAGTGCCACTCTCCTGCATTGGTACGACTGTACTTTATAAGGTCTGATAAACCTATCTTTATAGAAAGTTTGTTGAGGTTGGCACGACTTACTATCTTTGACCGCATTTCTGTGAGAAAGCCTTCACCTTTATGAGGGTATTTCCTGAATAGAAATTCTCCGACTATGGTACTAAGTACGGTATCACCTAAGTACTCCAAGCGTTCGTTGTTCAGTTTGTTTCCTTTCGCATCTTTATGAGAACGAGAACGGTGAATTAACGCCAACTTGTAAACGGAAATATTCTTGGGCTTGCACCCAAGAATATTCTTCAATAACTTCAATAACTTTCTATCTTCTTCGCTGTAATTCTTTTCCCAGAAATGAAACATTTCCTCTGCGAAAACTTATTAGTCTCCTTAGTATTTCTTGAAAGCAATACAAGCATTGTGTCCTCCGAAACCGAAAGTATTGCTCAATGCTCCGTATATTTCTCTCTTCTGTGCCTTATTGAAAGTGTAATTCAAGTCAGGGAGAGCTTCATCATCGGTAAAGTGATTGATTGTCGGAGGAACCACACCGTTCTTTATTGCAAGTACGGTCGCAATTGCTTCAATCGCTCCTGCAGCTCCAAGCAAATGTCCTGTCATGGACTTGGTAGAATTGATGTTTATGTTCTTTGCATGTTCTCCGAACAAACTTTCAATAGCTTTCACCTCCGCAACGTCCCCAAGCGGTGTTGATGTGCCGTGGGTATTGATATGTTGTATTTGATCCAATTTCAAATCTGCTTCACGCATTGCTTCACGCATTGCTGCCAAAGCACCGCGTCCATCAGGATGTGGTGCGGTCATGTGATAAGCATCTGCTGTCAGACCGGCTCCGCATATTTCTGCATAAATCTTGGCTCCTCGAGCTTTTGCATGTTCATATTCTTCCAAAATCAAAGCCCCGGCTCCCTCGCCTAAGACAAAGCCGTCTCTGTCTTTATCGAACGGCCTTGACGCCGTTTCAGGGGAGTCGTTTCTTTGGGAAATGGCATGCATAGAACTGAAACCGCCAATTCCTGCTTCCGAAATCGCTGCTTCACTGCCTCCGCATACCATAAAGTCCACCTTATTTGCTTTTATGTACATGAAAGCGTCTGCAATAGCATTGGCAGATGAGGCACAAGCTGAAACAGTAGCAAAGTTCGGTCCTCTCAAATCATATTTTATTGAAATATGACCTGCACAAATATCCGCTATCATCTTAGGAATGAAATACGGACTGAACCTTAAACTTCCGTCTCCTTTGACGAAACTCGTGATTTCTTCTTGAAAAGTTACGATTCCGCCTATGCCGGAAGCCCAAATCACACCGGCTCTTTCTTTATTTATCTTCTCGAAATCCACATTACAGTCAGCAACGGCTTGTTCAGCCGCAACGATACCGTATTGCGAAAATCTATCGTATTTTCTTACTTCTCTTCTGTCAAAGAATTTACTTGCGTCAAATCCCTTGACCTCACAAGCAAACTGTGTTTTGGCTTGCGAAGCGTCAAAATGCGTAATCGGACTTGCACCGCTTACCCCGTTAATAAGACTCTGCCAATATTCCTCTACAGTGTTTCCTATCGGAGTAAGCGATCCCAATCCGGTAACGACAACTCGTCTCATTTCCATGATGAAATGAAATTATTTTGTTGCGTTTTCGATGTATGCGATTGCATCGCCAACAGTTGCGATTTTCTCTGCTTGATCATCAGGAATAGAAAGGTTGAATTCCTTTTCCAATTCCATAATCAATTCTACTGTGTCCAATGAATCTGCCCCCAAATCTCCTGTGAAACTTGCCTCAGGAGTAACTTGACTTTCTTCTACACCTAGCTTATCTACTACGATAGCTATCACTTTTGTTGCAATTTCAGACATATCTACTATAAGTTTTATGAATTAAACTGGCTTGCAAAGGAACGAAAAAATCTCCATTCCCACAATAAATTCAGTCTTAAATGATTGTTTTTATCGGCTAATCAATTAGAAACAAACGCTTTATAAAATGACCTTTTTTATGCGGTTTTTGCCTTTTTGTGCTGTTTTTTATGCCTCAATCGTCCGAAAAATGCTATTTTTGCAGCATGAATCAAGTGGAAAAAATCAAAGCAAAAAAACGAATTGCGGTTTTTGCATCCGGAAACGGTAGCAATTTTCAGCAAATATGCGAGTACTTTCAAGGAAATACAGATATAACAGTTGATGTTCTGATTGTAAACAAAGAAAAGGCATACGTAAGACAACGAGCGCACCACCTCGGAGTAGAAGATTACTACTTCAACAGAGAGGATTTCTACCATACAAACAAGCTTGTGGACTTATTGTTGTCCAGAGAAGTGGATTTAATTGTGTTGGCAGGATTTCTATGGTTGCTTCCTGAAAACCTTCTTGCTGCATTTCCGAATAAAATAATAAACATTCACCCTGCACTTCTGCCTAACTATGGTGGGAAAGGCATGTACGGACATAATGTGCATGAAGCGGTTATTGCGGCTCATGAAAGGGAGAGTGGAATTACCATACATTACGTAAACGAACACTACGATAGCGGAGACATCATTTTTCAAGCTAAGTGTACGCTAAGCAATCGAGATACAGTGGAAAGTCTCGAAGAAAAAATACATCTTTTGGAAAAAGAGTACTATCCGAAGACCATAGAACGACTACTGCAATAGTTATCCTTATTCGCATTACACAGAAATAATCTGCTACTGCATCATTTCCCGATTTTGGCTTACGGCTTATTCCTTATATCTGTTGTCGATACAACTTGCAGTATGGCTGATTATTTCAGGAAGTTAAAGTCTTTCCCAACTCCTTAATATGCTTCTTTTATTGTGTATTCTTCTCTTGATAATCCTCTTTTGAATTGAGTATTCGGAAGAGTCGTACCTCATCAAACAGACTGCAAAAGTCTTGAAGTTTTTTCGCCAAAGCAGATTTTCATCTCGGCAAATGGCTTTGTATTTGTTTTTTTTGTAATTTTGAAAATCGAATAACGCATTAAAATGTCTCTGAAAAGCACCATACAAACTTTATCGCTGCAAGCGAAGATGAAGAAAATCAAAAGAGAGAAAAAAGCCTGCGGTATGACGGATGCCAAATCCGTCGGCTTTGTTTGCTTTTTTGAGGAGGAACAACAGTGGAAAGATATACAACCTGCCGTTCGTAAATTTCAATCCTGTGGAGCAAAGGTTATGGTGTTGGGAATATACCCCGGGAAAGTGAAGCCATTATGGTATGTAGAGACGATGAATACAGTAATGTGCAGTTTGTCGGAATTTGGAATAACAGGATTGCCAAAGGGGCAAAAGGTGGACGAATTTCTTAAAGAGAAATTTGATATACTTATAGATTGCGACCTTTCGGGGCACTTCTCGACCGATTACATCTGCCTTTTGTCTTATGCAGGCTTCAAGGTGGCAAACGATACAAAAAAAAACAGACAATATTTCGATTTGTTGATAAACATGGAAGAAACGGAATTGGAAGACTACATTAACCAAGTTCTCTTCTACATTTCCAAATTCAAGAGAAAGGATAATATATGAAGAAATTCGACCTACAAGGAACGGGGGTTGCCTTGGTAACTCCTTTTCATAAGCAAGGAAATATAGATTTCACGGCTTTTGGCAAACTGATAGAACATACGATAAACGGAGGTGTCGATTATCTCCTTTGTCTCGGCACAACGAGCGAATATCCTACGCTTAGCAGGCAGGAAAAGATGGCAATAGTGGAATACACCATAGAAAAAGTGGAAAACAGAGTGCCTATCGTTTTGGGAATGGGCAGTAATAACACTCGCAGTCTTGTGGACGAAATAAAGAAAACCGATTTCAGTTCCATTGCAGCCATACTCTCTGTTGCCCCTTACTACAACAAGCCAAACCAAAAGGGACTTTACTCTCACTTCAAAGCCGTTGCGGAAGTCTCCGATGTTCCTGTAATTCTCTATAATGTCCCTGGAAGATGCGGAGTAAATATATCGGCAGAGACATGTTTGCAGTTGGCAAACGACTTTTCCAATATAATAGGAATAAAGGAAGCCTCCGGAAATATCTCGCAATGTATGGATATTCTTATGAACAAACCACAGGGATTTACTGTTGTAAGCGGCGAAGATGCTTTGGTATTACCCCTTATGGCATTGGGAATGCAAGGCGTTATTTCCGTAACTGCAAATGCTTTTCCGAAACAAATGAGCGAATTGGTGAACCATTGTTTGAAATCAAACATGAAAAAAGCAAGAGCTGTCCATGAAAAGTTGCTTCCTTTCTCCAACGCGATTTTTGAAGAAGGCAATCCTGTGGGAATAAAAGCCGCATTGGAAATTCTGGACATCACACCATCTTATTTGAGACAGCCGCTGGTAAAAGCTTCAAAGCCGCTCCAAACGAAGTTACAGACAATTATAAACAACATAAACTAAACATAAGAAATGGTAGAATATAAAAAACTCGGCTTGGTAAACTCGAGAGAGATTTTTGCCAAAGCAATGAAAGGCGGTTATGCGATACCGGCTTTCAATTTCAACAACATGGAGCAAATGCAAGCCATCATTCAAGCCTGCGTCGCTCAGAAAAGTCCCGTTATATTGCAAGTTTCCGCAGGAGCAAGGAAATATGCAAACCAAACTTTGCTAAGATACATGGCACAAGGAGCTGTGGAATATGCAAAGGAATTAGGTTACAATATTCCGATAGTATTGCACCTTGACCACGGCGACAGTTTCGAGATTTGTAAATCATGTATCGAGTACGGTTTTTCTTCCGTTATGATAGACGGCTCCTCTCTTCCATACGAAGAAAACGTTGCGTTGACAAAGAAAGTCGTTGATTACGCACACCAATATGACGTTACAGTAGAAGGAGAATTGGGAGTGTTGGCAGGCGTTGAAGATGACGTCTCCGCAGAACACAGTTCCTACACAAGACCTGAGGACGTAGAAGACTTCGTAAAGAAAACCGGTGTTGACTCCCTTGCAATCTCCATAGGCACATCTCATGGAGCAAACAAATTCCGTCCTGAACAATGCACCCGCAATGCAGAAGGAATATTGATACCGCCGCCATTGCGTTTCGACATTTTGGAAGAAGTCGAGAAAAGAATACCCGGCTTCCCTATCGTTTTGCACGGTTCATCTTCCGTACCGCAAGACCAAGTCAAAATCATCAATCAATACGGCGGAGCGTTGAAAGATGCCATCGGAATACCTGAGGAGCAATTACGAAAAGCTGCTAAATCGTCCGTATGCAAAATAAATATCGATTCCGACGGTCGTTTGGTAATGACAGCAACTGTAAGAAAGATAATGCACGACAAGCCTGCAGAATTCGACCCTCGTAAATACCTCGGACCTGCAAGAGACAATTTGAAACTTATGTATGAACATAAAATAGTTGACGTTTTAGGTTCAGCCAATAAAGCGTAACATAAGCGAACACGAAAAAAGGCAGTCAGTAACTTCTGACTGCCTTTTTTTATATCCTCGATTTTATCAGTAGGAGTGAGGAGTTTTCTTCCGTACCTACATATTACCATCTAAAAAATAGGAATACCCAAAGATATTTCCAAAGGCATTTGTTTCAAAGTCTCATCGGCACTGATTATTGTACTCTTTCTGTCTTTTACCGTCATATCTATATCAAATGCCCTTAAACGATAAGTAGCCGTAAGGGTAACATTCTTAAAGAAAAATCTTACACCCATAGGCACATAGAAAGCAGATTGCATTATAGTATAGTCATAATACATTGCGTTCCCCGGTTTTGCCTTATCTATCTCCACAGTCGTAAAATCAAATCCGAAGCCGGCAAACAAGTTAACGCCATTATTTCTGTCCTTTGTAAAGAAAATGCTTCCCCCGAAGGTCAAATCCATATTGAAAGAAGCCATGCTTGCTCTTATATCTCTGTCCGTGCTGTTCAAGGCATTGCCATCGTTATCCGTAGGAGCGTAAGTATATGTCCTGAAACCATAATACCCGCCAAGATTCCAAGCACTGTAAAAATGAGATGTTCTGTTGAAAACCATTCTATAACCCAAACCTATTCCATACTTAGGCATTTTCGCACCTATTTGGTCGCCTATATTCTTGTTTGCGTCCATTGTAAGGAAAGAAAAATAAACATCCATCATAGAACCGCAAGAGGAAAAACTCTCATCGATTTTCTCATCTTCCGTTTCATAGGACGTAATCGCTTTATCGGTGGTTTTGTTTTGTGCCGAAGCAAATGTAAAAGGCGATACAAGCAAAGCAACCAGACAAATGGCTGTTGCAATCCGCTTTAAGTTCAATGTCTTCATATTTCTACTGTTTTTATTGTTATTTTCATTTGAATATACGATGCAAAGATACTATATTTTCCCGAAAAACTGCCTGCTCCAAAAGGAACAGGCTGAAGAATCAATAACATTAAACAAAATACTTTAATGACTACACATTCAAAAACTTCACAATATCTTCGTTCACGGTGCTTATGCCTCCCATGTTGAACTCTTTTTGCAAAACCCCAAGCACATTCGGACTGAGAAAAGCAGGAAGCGTAGGACCGAGATGAATATTCTTCACACCCAAAGACAACAATGCCAAAAGCACTATGACAGCCTTCTGCTCGTACCATGCTATGTTATAAACGATAGGAAGTTCGTTTATACTCTTTAATCCCAAGGCTTTTCTCAACTCGTCAGCTATCACGACAAGAGAGTAACTATCGTTACACTGTCCCGCATCGAGTACTCTCGGAAACTCTTTATTCGGCTTCAAAGGCAGTTTGTTGTAACGGTACTTTGCACAACCCGCCGTCAATATAATGGAATCCGCACCGAGAGCCTTCGCAAAATCACTATAATAACTCCTCGATGCCATTCTTCCGTCGCAACCTGCCATCACGACGAAGCGTTTCACATCGCCCCTCTCAATCGCCGCAAGGATTTTATCCTTTAACATCAACACTTGGTTATGAGCAAACCCTCCGACTATCTTTCCCTCTTCTATCTTTTCGGGAGGAGGACACGTCTTGGCATGATTTATCAGTTGAGAGAAATCTTTGACCTTCGTTACAGGGTCTTGCGATATATGCTTCGCACCCGGGAAACCGCAAGAACCTGTTGTGTAAATACGGTCTTTGTAAGACGCCGTGGCTCTTGGCGGAACAATGCAGTTGGAGGTGAAAAGAACAGGACCATGGAACGTCTCGAACTCCTCCTTCTGCCGCCACCACGCATTGCCATAGTTTCCTCTGAAATGCTTGTACTTCTTGAAATAAGGATAATAATGAGCCGGCAACATCTCGCTGTGAGTGTAAACATCGACACCGCTGTCCGCACTCTGTTCCAACAACTCTTTCAAATCCATCAGGTCATGCCCCGAAATCAATATACCGGGACGATTGCCCACCCCTATATCGACCGTTGTCATCTCAGGATTTCCGAAAGTCGAAGTATTGGCTTTATCCAACAAATACATAGCCTTCACACCGGCTTCCCCCGTCCCCAAAGTCAGAGACACCAATTCCTCCTGCGAAATATCCCCTCTTCTGACCTCGGATAAAGCATTTTCAAGAGCAGCATAAACAACCATATCCTCAAAGCCAAGCCTTTGAGCATGCTTCAAGTAAGCCGCCATGCCTTTCGCTCCATATATTATAAGTTGTTTCAAACTCCTTATATCCTCATTCTTTTCAGCCAACACACTCGTTCGCTCCGGAGAAGGTTCACCCTTGCTTAATTTAAGATCATCAAGGTACAAGCCTTTGCTTTTTGCCTTGGAGACAAGATTCTGCTTTTTGCTTTTTACTTTGGCGAGCTTGCATTTTATCGCCTCCACATCGAAATTCGCATTCGTGATTGTCGAGAAAAGAGAATCCGTAATCAACCGGCTTGCCTCCACATCCTCCAAATCTGACTTTCGCAACCTGTCATTGATTGCAGCCAATTCCATCACCTCGAAAACGAGGCAATCCAATGCAGAAGCCAATTCTTCGCTCTTGCCGCATACTCCGACAACCTTACAGCCCTTACCTCCGGCTGTTTCCTGACATTGATAACAAAACATGATAATAGATGTTTTAGGGTTAATAAAAGCCGCAAGTCGAGAAAGGCAACACCCGCCATTCCCGCTGCGGAAAACAACTAATCAACACCTCTGCCGTTCCGTTTGTTCAACCTGACGAGAATAAAACAGCGATTCGATAAAATGAAACGCCGAAAGAATTTCTCCAAACCGCCGTTCTGCACGAGGCATTCCACTACAAGAACATCTTTTCCACCAAGTTGTGCCACATAAACCATACTGTTGGTTACGATGTTGTGGCTTATCTTTTGACGATTGTTTACCAATTTCCGGAAAGTGTTTTTCATCTTCTCCACATCAGTCAAGCCGTCTTGTATATAGAGTGTATGGTCATTCTTTTCTTCAACTCCCAAAAGAATAATACCGCCATCACTATTAGCAAAAGCAGAATAAGTCTCCTAAAAAGAATCAGGGAAACCGCCTTTGGCACTCTTTGCTTCCAAATGCCTGTCTTCATGGCGACCGAGTATATTTGTCAAATCAATCACAGGCTCCTGCAACTTTTTGTTTATAATATGCTTCTTTATCTGTCTAACATCTGATTTAGCAAAGAGAACGAGCGAGGTTCTTGCTTCATTATCCTCTATACCTTTGCAAATTTACCACTTTATTTCGGTAATACAAGACTTTACTTGCATTTGCAACACCATTATCAAGAGCCTTATCAGGTTTGGCTTTTGATTTAATGAAGAGAGAATGCCATTCTCTCCGTTATTTCTTATCCTAATTCGTGTTTCGGGAATGGGAAAAAGAAAAGAGGATACGGTGCAGGCGTATCCTCTTTTATTATGAAGGTTTATATGGGTCTTATTATTCGATTACCAGCTTTTGGGTGTTTGTGTCCTTGCCGCATTGGATATGTATGTAATATACTCCGCTTGCGTAATTGCTTGTATTGAGTTCGTATGTCTCTGTGCCTGCTTGCAAATCCTCCGTTTGGATTATTCTGCCTTGAAGGTCGCTGACGATTATCTTGGCATTTGCTGTCAAGCCTGTCAAACTCAATGTAGCTTTATCCTTTGCAGGATTAGGGTATATCATCGCTTTGATTGCACCGCTCTCTGCATCTGCCAAGCCGGAAGGCTCAGGAATATTGCCGGCTTCTGTTATGGATACATTGTCTATTATAGCTCCCGGTTGAGTTCCTCCTCCACTATCGTTTCTCCATACGAATACCAACTTCTTTAATGTATTCGGTTCATTTGCTATGGTAACACTCATGATTTGAGTTCCTGTCAACATGTTAACGGTGTAATTTGTTGCCGAGGTTGCATTACTCATGATTACATTTGTCGAATATGAAGCATTGGCATAATAAGTCAAAGAAGCTGAAGACTGATAAACAGTATCCACAGGAAGCCAGAAGACTTTCAAATAGTCAATATGCGTACCATTTGAACGTTCTTCTCCTCCAATCGTCAAATCAAAGCTGATGGTCAAAGAATCGCTTGCTCCTGTTTGGAATAATTTCTCTGCAATAACAACAGAGGCTGACTTGAATGTATAGGCAGCAGTAACACCGTTATCATTTGTAATGTACATAGAAACATTTGTTGCTCCGCTCGGAGTCCCTATATGCCACTTATTGATGCATGTTCCATTCTTCAATAACCAGCCATTGTCTCCCGAAGCTTCAAAGTCGCAAGCGTAGGGCAATGGTGTAGGGATTTGTTTGGTATAAAATTCAATGCGATTCCATGCGGAATAATTGCTTTCGCATACGGCTCTCACTTCCACGGTGTAGGCAGTGCCTGCGGTCAAGCCTGTAAAGGTCTTGCTTGTTGTGCTTACGGTTTCAGGCGTGCCACCGTTCAAACGTACTTCATAGCCGGTTGCAGTGCCGTTCCAACTTACTTCTGCAGATGTTTGGGTGATATTGTTCGCAATAAAGTCTGTCGGTATAATACAATCACTTATGTATATATTGTCGATTATCGCTCCGGGTTGTTCTTCTCTGTCGAGAGCTCCATAGGAAGACTAATTTCTTCAATGTATTAGGCTCGTTTGCTATGGTAACACTCATAGTTTGAGTTCCTGCCAACATGTTAACAGTGTAATTTGTTGCAGAAGCTGCATTACTCATTATTACATTTGTCGAATATGAATTATCGGCATAATAAGTAAAGGAAGTTGAAGCGTCATATACAGTATCGGCATTAACCCAATATACCTTCAAGTAGTCATGCAATCTTTCTCCTCCAATCGTTAAGTCGAAGCTGATGGTCAAAGAATCGCTTGTTCCTGTTTGGAAGAGCTTTTCTGCAACTACAACAGAATACGCGTTTACATCATAGCCGGCTGTCGTTCCTCCATCTGAGGAGATGAATAAGGAGCCGCTGTATCCGGCAGGGGAAGTAAATGAACCCACATGCCATTTGTTGGTACATGTTCCGTTTTCCAATATCCAGCCATTGTCTCCCGAGGCTTCAAAGTCGCAACTGTAAGGCAGAGGTGTAGGGATTTGTTTGGTATAAAATTCAATGCGTTTCCATGCGGAATTATTGCTTCCGCATAGCGATCTTACTTCCACGGTGTAGGCAGTGCCTGCTGTCAAGCCCGTGAAGGTCTTGCTTGTTGTGCTTACAGTCTCAGGCGTGCCGCCGTTCAAACGTATCTGATAGCCGGTTGCAGTGCCGTTCCAACTTACATCTGCCGATGTTTGAGTGATATTGCTTGCAATAAAGTCTGTCGGTATAATACAATCACTTATATATATATTGTCGATTATCGCTCCGGGTTGAGCTCCGTTACTGCTGTCGTTTTTCC
>ERZ1026882.982-NODE-982-length-13022-cov-12.513920_pt1 | contig 13022 bp, 11 predicted proteins | sample MGYA00380171_ERZ1026882 | MGnify/ENA primary metagenome ERZ1026882 (study PRJEB33269, sample SAMEA4719807) | human gut metagenome | biome: human-associated habitat; feature: organic feature; material: feces | place: Cameroon | collected 2013-10 ...
CAATTGAATATGATGGCATCCGTCAAAAGGTTGTTCCGACCATTGAGAAGAAGGGGGCTAGAGATATAATAGGGTCAACCAAGAAAAACTACGATAACTAAAGGGTTTTGACGGCTTGAGTTGTCCTTCAAAAGTTTTATTTGTTGAAAAACTGCAAGAAGTGGGAAATCCTGAGGGCTATATGTAGGTGGCTTTTGGAAGCTCTGTTTTGACCCACAAAAAGGAGCAACAAATAAAGATTGAAGGAGAGTTCAAGCCTACGGTGGGTTGCCTTTGTGCGACCCGCCGTGGGCTTGTTGCTGTTTATATAGAAGAAGTGAGGAGTGCAGAATGTACATGAATGACGGAAATGGTCAGTATCTAAAAGATGTCATGGACGGCAAGTATCAGGAGCATCTGTATTAATAGGGAAAAGTGTAGAGGAGATTAAACCATGAATATTATTGTTACCGGCGGTGCTGGTTTTATTGGTAGTAACTTTGTGTTCCACATGCTGAAGAAGTATCCGGATTACCGGATCATCTGTCTGGACAAGCTGACCTACGCAGGCAATCTGTCCACGCTGGCACCTGTGATGGACAATCCGAATTTCCGCTTTGTGAAGGCAGATATTTGTGATCGCGAAGCTGTAGACAAGCTGTTTGAAGAAGAACATCCGGATATTGTGGTCAACTTTGCGGCAGAGTCTCATGTTGACCGTTCTATCGAAGATCCTGGCATCTTCCTCCAGACCAATATCATTGGCACCAGTGTGCTGATGGACGCTTGCCGCAAGTACGGCATCCAGCGTTATCATCAGGTTTCTACCGATGAGGTTTATGGTGACCTGCCGCTGGATCGTCCTGACCTGTTCTTTACTGAAGAGACTCCAATCCACACCAGCTCTCCGTATAGCAGCTCCAAAGCAGCCGCTGATCTGCTGGTTCTGGCTTACCACCGTACCTATGGTCTGCCTGTGACCATTTCCCGTTGCTCCAACAACTATGGCCCGTATCACTTCCCTGAGAAGCTGATTCCGCTGATGATCGTCAATGCTCTGGCTGACAAGCCGCTGCCTGTTTACGGCGAGGGTCTGAACGTCCGTGACTGGCTGTATGTGGAAGATCACTGCAAGGCCATTGATCTGATTATCCACAAGGGTCGTGTTGGTGAAGTCTACAACGTCGGCGGTCACAACGAGAAGCAGAACATTGAAATCGTGAAGATTATCTGCAAGGAACTGGGCAAGCCGGAGAGCCTGATCACTCACGTTGGCGATCGTAAGGGCCATGATATGCGTTATGCTATTGATCCGACCAAGATCCACAATGAGCTGGGCTGGTTGCCGGAGACCAAGTTTGAGGACGGCATTAAAAAGACCATCCAGTGGTATCTCGATAATCGTGAGTGGTGGGAGACCATCATCAGCGGTGAGTATCAGAACTACTACGAGAAAATGTACAGCAACCGCTAAAAGCCAGAGGAGGAAAGAACATGAAGTTTTTTGTAACAGGCGTTGGCGGTCAGTTGGGCCATGATGTGATGAATGAGCTGCTGAAGCGCGGTCATGAAGGTGTTGGTTCTGATATTCAGGAAAACTACAGCGGTGTAGCAGATGGTTCTGCGGTAACAAAAGCACCGTATGTAGCACTGGACATTACCGACAAAGATGCTGTTGAGAAAGTTATTACAGAAGTAAATCCGGATGCTGTAATTCACTGTGCAGCATGGACTGCTGTGGATATGGCAGAGGATGACGATAAAGTGGCAAAAGTCCGTGCTATCAATGCGGGCGGCACGCAGAATATTGCAAATGTATGCAAGAAACTGGATTGTAAGATGACCTATATCAGCACGGACTATGTGTTTGATGGTCAGGGCACAGAGCCCTGGCAGCCAGATTGCAAGGATTATAAGCCTTTGAATGTATACGGTCAGACAAAGCTGGAAGGTGAGTTGGCAGTCAGCCAGACACTGGAGAAGTATTTCATCGTCCGCATTGCTTGGGTGTTTGGGCTGAATGGTAAGAACTTTATCAAGACTATGCTGAATGTCGGCAAGACACATGACACTGTCCGTGTGGTCAATGACCAGATCGGCACACCGACCTATACATACGATTTGGCTCGACTGCTCGTTGATATGAATGAGACTGAAAAGTACGGCTATTATCACGCCACCAACGAGGGCGGCTATATCAGCTGGTATGACTTCACAAAAGAAATCTACCGTCAGGCTGGGTATAAGACGGAAGTTCTCCCGGTGACCACGGCGGAGTACGGTCTGAGTAAAGCTGCTCGTCCGTTCAACAGTCGTTTGGATAAGAGCAAGCTGGTGGAGGCTGGATTTACTCCGCTTCCGACTTGGCAGGATGCATTGAGCCGTTACCTGAAAGAAATCGAGCAGTAAGAGGAGATAGAGAAAAATGGGACAGATTAAAGTTGAGAAAAATGTAGGTGGCATTGAGGGACTTTGTGTGATTGAACCTGCTGTTCACGGTGATGGCCGTGGTTATTTCATGGAAACCTACAACGAAAAAGATATGAATGAAGCTGGTATCGACATCCACTTCGTACAGGATAACCAGTCTATGTCTACAAAGGGTGTGCTGCGTGGTCTGCATTTTCAGAAGCAGTATCCGCAGTGCAAGCTGGTGCGCGCCGTGCGCGGAACTGTGTTCGATGTTGCAGTTGATCTCAGAAGCAATTCTGAAACCTATGGAAAGTGGTATGGCGTGACCCTGTCCGCTGAGAATAAGAAGCAGTTCCTCATCCCGGAGGGCTTTGCACATGGCTTCCTTGTTCTGAGCGATGAGGCAGAGTTCTGCTACAAGGTCAATGACTTCTGGCATCCGAATGACGAGGGTGGCATGGCATGGAACGACCCGGAAATTGGCATTGAATGGCCGCAGCTGAAGGGTGAGTACAAGGGCAGCGCAAGTGCAGAGGGCTACACACTGGAAGATGGCACTGCACTGAACCTGAGCGATAAGGACCAGAAGTGGCTGGGTCTGAAGGATACTTTTAAATTTTAAAGATGTAGGGGTAGGAAGAATGCAGCGGGAAAACGAAGTACAGCACGTATTTCTGGTAGGAGCCAAGAGCTTAGGTGCATACGGTGGATACGAAACGTTTGTCTATAAGCTCACGGAGTACCATCAGAACAAGAAAAATATTAAATATTATGTGGCGTGTAAGGCTAACGGTGACGGCTGCATGGATGAAACAAAAGTGGAGGGTGTGACCAGAATCAATGATCACGAATTCGAGTTCCACAATGCACATTGTTTCAAGATTGATATCCCTCAAATTGGCGCGGCGCAAGCCATTTATTATGATGTTGCAGCATTAAATGCTTGCTGCAAGTACATAAAGGAACATAAGATCAAAAATCCGATTGTTTACATCATGGCTTGCCGTATTGGACCTTTTGCTGGTCACTTTTACAGAGAAATCCATAAACTGGGTGGCACTGTATATCTGAACCCAGATGGACATGAGTGGATGAGGGCAAAATGGTCGGCACCAATTCGGAAGTATTGGAAGATTTCTGAGCAGATGATGGTCAAGTATTGCGACCTTGCAATCTGTGATTCTGTGAATATCGAAAAGTACATCCATGAATGCTATGACGGCAAGGGTATCAAAGGAAGTAGTCCGAAAACAACCTTCATTGCGTACGGTGCGGATCTTACCCTTAGTAAGTTGGCTGACGATGATGAAAAACTGGTGGGCTGGTATAAGGAAAAAGGATTGACTAAAAAGGGCTATTATCTTGTTGTAGGTCGCTTTGTGCCAGAAAACTCTTTTGAAGTTATGATTCGAGAGTTTATGAAGAGTAAAAGCAAGAAAGACTTTGCAATCATCACCAATGTGAATGATAAATTCCTGAATGAATTGGAGGAAAAACTACATTTCAAGAGTGATAAGAGAATTAAGTTTGTTGGCACTGTTTACAATCAGGAACTATTGAAGAAGATTAGAGAGAATGCTTATGCGTATTTCCACGGACACACGGTTGGCGGTACAAACCCATCGCTGATTGAAGCCCTTGGAAGTACCAATTTGAACTTATTGGTTAATGTTGGATTCAACAAAGAAGTGGCAGAGGATTGCGCTTTATATTGGAGCCGCAAGCCGGGCAGCCTTGCAAAGCTCATTGATAAGGCGGACCAAATGAGTGCAGATGAAATCGCAGAGATGGGCCGGAGGGCCAAGAAACGTGTGGCAGAAGAGTACACATGGGATAAGATATGTGGGCAGTACGAAGCGGCCTTTCTAAGACGGGGAATTTAAGATAATGAAGATAATTCACTATTTTCTAGGATTTCCGCCCTATAGAAGCGGAGGACTGACTAAATACGCATTTGATTTGATGAAGGCTCAAGTGAATGATGGCCATGAAGTTTTGGCACTGTGGCCAGGACAGATAAAAAGTTATTCATCGCAGCCAAAGGTCAGGGAAAGAAAAAAGGTTGAAGGAATCCGTAGTCTGGAACTCATCAACCCACTGCCGGTGCCGCTGGATGAGGGAATTGCTGATTTTGATGCATTTACGAAACGTTGCGATGTTTCTCGTTATATTGTTTTATTAAAGAGAGAGAAACCTGACGTGATCCATATTCACACGCTTATGGGGTTGCATAGTGAATTTATTCAGGCGGCAAATCAGTGTAAGATCAGAGTAGTCATGACATCTCATGATTACTTTGGAATTTGCCCCAAGGTTACGCTTTATCGATACGGTGAATGTTGTGATGATGATAAGGGATGCACGAACTGCATCCAGTGTAATTTGGCTTCGTTGTCGCTCAAAAAAATTCAGATATTGCAGTCGCCTCTTTATCGATGGATAAAGGACACGGTGATAGTGAAAAGACTCAGAAAACAGCATCGTGGTCAGTTTTTTGACAAAGAAGAAATCCCACCAATGCCTGATGTAAATGTAGAAGCATTGGCAGAGAAATACAGAGCTTTGCGGGCATATTATGTTGCTATGTATGAATCCATAGACTTTATTCATTTTAATTCCACCATAAGCGAGGAAATATATAAGCGCTATTTGATTCCTAGGGACTATAAAGTCTTGACTATTACTCATGAAGGAATTTTGCCTCATCAGAGAAAACATATTGAAACTAGTAAACGAGTGATTCTCTGTCTTGCACCTGCAAAACCGTTTAAGGGGTGGAATGTCTTGAAGGCTGCTTGCGATCAATTGTGGTCTGAAGGAGAAAACATAGAACTCAGAGTTTATAGTCCTGTTCCAAAACTGGAGCCATATATGTGCGTTCAGGAAGAAGGTTTTACTCACGGGGAATTAGAAAAAATAATGAATGAGGCAGATATGCTTGTTGCACCTAGTATTTGGTATGAAACATTTGGATTTACAGTGCTGGAAGCGTTAAGCTATGGTTTGCCCGTCATAGTAAGCGATCATGTTGGAGCAAAGGATATTGTTAGAGACAATGGAATTATCATTTCAAGTGGAAATGTGGATGAACTTAAAAATGCAATTCAAACACTTGATAGAAAGATTAAGGTTGATGTAAAAATTAAGAGTTGGAGACAATTTTTAGACGAAAATTATGATATGTATGGTGCAAAACGATGAGAGTTATTTTGATTACACACGGTAAAGTAAACCCTAATGGACATAATGGCATTAGTAGAGTTGTATATGGTTTAAATAAATATGCAAAGCAGAATGGTATTAATAGTGAAATATGGTCGGTAGTCGATGGGGTAAAAAAGGAAACAGAATATATACGAGATCAATATGTAACGGTAAAGTGCTTTCCACGTATAAAATACGGTATTAACGCAGAAGCAGAAATTTGTAGAAAAATCAGAGCGGAAAAAGATTCCATAGATATTATCCATTTTCATATGCCATGGTTGTTGGATAAGCTTCCGATTGCAAAAACGTGCAGGGAGTGTGGAATACCGTACATTGTGACAGGACATTCTGCGTACTCTGCAAGCCAAAAGCAGACATGGAAGATGAGAATTGGTAAGAAGTATGAACTTCCATTTTTAAATGGCGCTGCGGCTGTTCATGCTATTACACGGGAAGAAAGTAGTGAATTTAAAAAGTTTGGTATAAAAACAAAAATGTTTGTGATTCCTAACAGTGTTGATGATCCGTGTGCAACTGGAGTTATATATAAGGCGCAGGAAGAACTTATTCACATTTTATTTATGGGAGAGTTGAGACCGCAGAAGAATATTGATGGCCTTATCGAGGCAGTAGGAAAGCTGCCTGCGGAAGAAAAAAATAAAATTAAACTGGACATTGTTGGTCCAGGTGCAAATGGTAGTTTGGAGTACTATAAACAAATGGCCAGCGCATGCGGTCTTGAACAGCAGTTCTGTTTCCATGGAGGCGTATTTGGCGAGGATAGAGTTGAGTTATTTAAAAAGGCAGATTTGTATATTACTCCGTCTTTGTCAGAGGTAATATCTTTGTCTGCCATTGAAGCTATGGCGTATGGACGTCCTTGCATTTTAACCAGACAATCGGACGTTAGTTATTTTTACAATTTAAATTTTTTTGAAATGTGTGAAAATTATGCGGATGATATTTCCAGAGCAATACATACAATGTTGGGAAAAAAAGATCAATGGCAAACATTCAGCAAAAATGCAAGACTGTGCTATGAAAGAAATTTTAAATGGGAATCCAATATTCCTAAATTTATTGAGGCATATGAGCTGTTTTCTAAAAATAGGAGTGATTCAGAATGAAAATAAGATGGGGTAAAGAACATGGTGTTTTGCTGAAGGCGTTATTAGATAGATTGAACACAGATGGGATTAGATATTTCATTTTACGTAATTATGAATTACTCCCTGAAGAAAATTCTTCGAAGGATGTTGATATTATTTTTGAACCTGGGAAAATGAACGCTGTAAGATCTATCATGGTGGAAATATTTAGGCAAAATTCTATTCAATATTTCAAAGAAGAATTATTTGGCCATGTGCATAGTTTCTGGGGAGTGAATATCCAGTCAGAATTTTCCATTCACATTGATCTGATAGAAGGATATTACGCACAAGGATATAGTGTTTTTTCATTTGATGAAATGTATAGTCATGTGATTGCCTATAAGTCATTTTATGTACTTGATGAGTTATTCTCAGGGATAATGTTATTTGTCTATAAGCAGTTTGGTTATAAAAAGCCAAAGCTTAAGGATGAGTACAAGAGAGAAATTGTTGCTGTTTATCAGAAATTTAAATTGGAATTTCATAGTATTTTGGCAAAAATTACATCAGATGACTTTGCAACTGCAAGCTGTAAATATATCGAAAATAACGACTTTGCGAGTGTTTTAGAGAATTCTGGAACGCTGAACAAATATTTGCGTAGATATGTATGGAAGAAAAAACCAATATCGACAATTTGGCATGTCACGGAGTTTACTATGCAGCGTTTAGATAGAATGATTTTCAGATATAGAAAGTATTCTTGTAATTTTGCTGTATTAGCACCAGATGGAACTGGGAAAACAACTTTCTTGGACACGTTAATAGATAAACTAAACTATTACCGGGTGTGCAGGATGGAGGATAATCATATTTCTGTATATCATTTTAGACCCAATATTTTGCCAAATCTAGGGGCAGTAGGGGAAAAGGCGGGATTAAAAAAACAAGATACCAATTTTTCTGATCCTCATAGAAATAAGCCTGCAGGAACTGTTAGCTCTCTGGTTAGAATTTCTTATTATACGCTAGATTATATCTTGGGGTGGCATATAAGAGTAAGGAAGGATACAAAACAGAATAAATGGTCAATCTTTGATAGATATAGTTATGATTTGATTGTGGACCCTTTGCGAACTAGATTATCTTTGCCCATCTCGGTAAGGAATTTTTTTGTTGCATTAACTCCAAAACCTGAAATTGTCTTTTGCTTAATGACAGATGCAAAGACGGTTTATGCTAGAAAGCAGGAATTAAAGCCAGATGAAATTGAAAGACAGCTTTTTGTCTATAGGAATATTGCACAGAAAGATAGACGAAGATTTTCAATTTTGGATGCATCGAAAACACCGGATGAGATTGCTAATGATGCTCTAAGAGTTTTGTTTGACCGTTATATGGAAAAATTGTGAAGAGGAAAAACTATGAAAATATTGGCAATTGCCTATGCATGCGAACCTAATAGGGGATCTGAACCAGGTGTAGGATGGAATTGGGTCAGACAAGTTAGTAAATCAGAAAATGTTGAAATGACAGTTATCACTAGAGCAAATAATCAAAAAGTAATTGAAAATTTTTATAAAAAAAATGCAAAAGATAACACTCGTTTTTTGTACTATGATTTGCCTGAAAGTATTTTAAAATATAAAAGTGGTGATAGAGGTATAAAATTCTTTTTTAGCATGTGGCAGTTAGGAGTCATTCGATATATAAAAAAAAATCATTTGGATAAGGATTGCGATATCGTTTGGGATTTCAATTTTGGAAGCCTGGCACTTCCTACTTTTTGCTATAGACTAAAAAAGAAATTTTTTATTGGCCCTGTTAGTACCAAAGAATCTATTCCAGAATCATATATTTCATTGATGGGAAAAAAAGAGCGAGTTAAGTATAAAATCCAGCAATATATGAGAACACATTTGTGGACAAATCCTATTACTTGGCATGCTATGAAGAAAGCTTCTTTCGTTTTAACGTGTAACGAGATGTCCCGAAAATATCTTCCCAAAGGAACGAATTCTATATCAGTATTTCATAATGGACTGGATTTAAATGAACGAGTTGAGGTAGTTGATCATCCTGGAAGAACACTTCGGATGGTTTGCTCGGGACGTTTAATTAAATCAAAAAATATTGATGTAGCAATTGAGGCAATCAATCAACTAAAACCTAAAAAAGGTGATTTGATTCTGTCTATATACGGAAGTGGAGCTGAAAAAGAACACATAGAATCATTGATTCAAAAATATCATTTGGAAGATTTCATTGATGTTTGTCCCAAAATTTCTCAGGCAGATTTGTTTGAAGTATATAAAAACTCCGATATTTTTTTGTTTCCAAGTTTGTTAGAAATTTCATCGACTTCCGTAATGGAAGCAATGTATTTTGGAGTTTTACCCATCTGCTTAGAAATCGAATGTATGGAGTATATTTTTGACAATGATGCAGTTGTTACAATAAAGAATATTTCTTTCGAAGAAGATTCGAAAAATTTTGCAACAGCAATTAAAGAAGTAATGGATAACCGAGAACTTCTTGTTGAAAAAAGAAAATCTTGTGCAAATATTGCACGGACGCATTTTTCCTGGACGCAAAAAGAATCGGAGATAAAAAAGCTACTCAATGTATTAGAAAAGGTGAAATAAATGGAGAAAGTTGTTGCAATAATATTGAATTATAATTCTTTTGCAGATTGTGAAAAATGCTTGTCGTATCTTTGTAAACAGGATTATGAGGAGTTATATATTGTAATCGTGGACAATGCATCACCTAAAGACGGTGAAAAGGAACACTTGATAGATTTAAAAGTTAAATTTAATTGTCATTTGATTTTTAGCGAGGAAAATGCAGGCTTTTCTGCAGGAAATAATCTTGGATTAAAATGGGCGTATGAACAAAGGGCAGATTGGGCATTAATTATAAACCCCGACGTTGAGTTGAGAGATCCTCATTATATTTCTGCGGTAATGAAAGAAAAAGGTAAGTGGGAAAGGGTTGTGGTTATTGGGACAGATGTTGTTTTACCTTCTGGTAATCATCAAAATCCTCAGAGAGAATCAACATACTGGGAAAGTGTTTTATGGCCACTAGAAACAATAAAAGGCAAGATCGATGGAAATAAAAATCGATATCTATGTGATAATATTACTGGATACTGTGAAAAAGTAACAGGAGCATGTTTCTTTATTAGTTTACCATTTATATCTGCTATTGGTTATCTGGATCAGAAGGTGTTTATGTATTCGGAAGAAGCAATCCTTGCTGCACAGGTAAAAAAAGAGAAATATAATACTTTATATATAGCAGAAATCCAAGCACATCATGAACATTATAGCCATCAAAAGGCACCTTCAAGAGATAGAATGATGTTATTTACACGCAGCAGATTGTACTATTATAAAAATTATGTTCCTATGAATATCATGGCGTATAAATTAATTCAGTTTTCATTATGGCTGGAACAGAAATTTTTATTATTGAGGAGTAAGTAATATTTATGAAGGCGGTAATAAAGGAAAACATAATATGGCAACTTGTTATTGTCTATTTATTACAATGTTATCTGTTGCCATATCAAGTATTTTTTATGTTATCTCTCGGGATTTTATTATGGGAGTGTATAAAAAGTCATTTTCGTGTTCCTGTTGTTAGAACACCTGAGCTAAATGCATATATTTTTTTGTTGATTTTCATTACTATGGTAGGTTTCATAAGATACCCACTTAGATTTGCTGCAAGAGATGTTTATTATGAGTTTGGAAATATAATAATTGTCCTCATTGGATATTTCATGTATTCAAGAGAGCACGGTTTTAAGCGTATTTACACTACCATTTTTTTTATGGCTGGATTGGTTTCGATGATAACCGTATTAATGGGCATTGCTAATATTATAACTGGTAATGTTTCTTTTGCGATATTTAGAGAATCATTTTCAGTAGGAATCAAATCACTTGAATTCTTGATACCTATATATACAATTTGGATTTTTTGGTATGGCAAGATGCTGATAAGTAGAAAAGTGGATAGAATTATTATTGCTTTTTGGGCAATACAAGTATTTGCTAATTTGAGCCGCACAACTTTGATTGCGATTTTCTCTTGCTATGCTATGACGGTGTGCTGTTTAAGCTATACGCATAAAATAGATGTGAAAAGAGTAAAAAGAGCGTTATTAATGTGTCTTGGAATATGTGTAATAATTATAGTTGCAATTAAAATGATGCCTGGAGATGTATTGTCACATTTCTTCGATAAGTTTGCAAGAAGCTTTACAGAGGTTAGTTCAAAAAATACATTCACCAGTCTGGCAGAAGCCAATAATAATTGGCGAGGCTATGAGATATCTAGAGCGATTGAACAGTGGAAAGAATCTAGTTTTATGGAGCAAATATTTGGTGCTGGAAATGGAACGCTGATAGGAATTAATTTTGTCCCGGATTTGTGGAATGAAATACTTGAAACCGTGAATGGAATTACCGGTGTGACAGTTTTACACAATTCATATTACACTTTGCTGATTAAGGGCGGAGTTTTGACTGTTACTGTTTTTTGCTTGGTATTTGTCTTGGGAATCAAAAGGGGATACAGTTATTTAAGAAGGGCAAGAACAGAAGAGGAGATATTGCTGTCGCTATCTCTCATTTTTTTGTGTGTAACAATGATGATTGATGCATATATAACAAGAGGTATGGTGCAAAATGACATACAATTCATTTGGTCGATATTGTTTGGCTGGATCAATGCGAAAATGATAAAGTATAAGGAAATAATAAGATGAGTATGCAAAAACAAAATGATAGATATTGTGGGCTAGACGGATTAAGAACTATCGCAGCATTTGGAATAATTGCTGTTCATGTTGCGAAGAATGGTGGATTTGACTTTGCTGGTTTTTGGTATCGAAGTATTGTTTGCAGAATGGAAACGTTTGTAAATTTATTTTTCATTCTAAGTGCATTTTCTATGTGTTGTGGCTATTATGAAAAAGTCAAGAAGAATGAAATTTCCATTGATTCTTTTTATAAAAAAAGATATATAAAAATTTGGCCCTTTTTTGCCATCTTGGTTTTAGCAGATATGGTATATAGCTGGGAGGGACTATCCACGTTAGCGGATGCTTTTGCAGATTTAACATTAGCGTTTGCATTTCTGCCAAACAGTAGCATTTCAATAATAGGTGTTGGATGGACGTTAGGCGTAATCTTTGCATTTTATATGCTATTTCCGTTTTATGTTTTTTGTATATGGAATAAACGGAGGGCGTGGTTCTGCTTCTTTGTTTCCATTGTGTTTGATATTCTAAAAGATTTCTTTTTCAAAAATGGAGACTCATACTTCCTATGTAATATTCTTAGATGGTCGCCGTATTTTATGGCTGGTGGATTAGCTTTTTTGTATAAAGAGCAACTACAGGTAATTGTGAATAAGGACAAACATATATGGTTAATAGTAAGCACAATGTTCCTAGTGTCTTGGTTTGTAATTCCTGATAGAGTATACGGGATAGATCTTTTCACAGCAAAAACCATAATAACCTCGATTTGTTGGATTGCCTATGCAATTAGTGCTGAATCAAAGCTACTTGGTAGTTCATTCTGTAGATTCATTAGCGGAATTAGTTTTGAGATTTATTTGATACATATGTTTGTTTATAGAGTTATTGAAAAAATCGGTTTATTTGAGGTGTTAGGCACAGAATATACATTGGCGTATTTTGCGGATTTTGCTATCGTATCACTCGGGGCAGTTTTCACTGTAGTAGTTTTAAAGAACATAAGTAATTGTATAAAATTGAGAGGGTAAATTAACAAAAAATTTGATTGTATTTCAATTAGAAATAGCGATAATTAAAGTGGATACTTCGTATTAGTAAGGCTATAGTTATTTCGAGAAAGCAGACGCTATTATTGGAAAAAAATATAGTGGATACGGGAAAATAAGATTGTTCTTTTTGCTCTTAGTAGATAAGTTGTATTGCTTTTTTAAGTGTGGGGAAAGGTAAAATGCAGGATGTACAGATTAAGAGAATTAATTGGATTGATATTGCTAAAGCGTTTGGTATTCTAATTGTTTTAGCATTTCACGCTTGCCCAAGGGGCTATATTAAAAATTTCTTGTGGCAAATGCATATGCCGTTGTTTGCGTTTTTGTCAGGAATTGTATACAGTAAAAAATATAGCTCAGATATCCATATGTTATTACTGTTTGTGAAAAAGAGAATCGAGACAATCTATATCCCATTTGTTTCTTATAGTCTTGTGTTTCTGGCATTCCATAATTTTCTTTACAAAATTAATTTTATAGGCCCAATTAATGGAAATAAAATTCTTT
>ERZ1026882.984-NODE-984-length-12994-cov-5.948682_pt1 | contig 12994 bp, 10 predicted proteins | sample MGYA00380171_ERZ1026882 | MGnify/ENA primary metagenome ERZ1026882 (study PRJEB33269, sample SAMEA4719807) | human gut metagenome | biome: human-associated habitat; feature: organic feature; material: feces | place: Cameroon | collected 2013-10 ...
GTTCCTGGCCCGCCAGAAGCAGGGCAAGAGCCTCGAGAAGCAGGCTTCCGCCGAGAAGAAGCCCGACCCCACCAGCGAGTTCATCTACGCTGCCGTGGACCCCAGCCGCGACTACGGCTTCGTCGCCGTCGCCGCCGGCGAGGGCCTGAAGGCTGTCTTCACCGACCTGGCCGCTGACGCTGTCGTCTCCGGCGGTCAGACCATGAACCCCGCCACCGAGGACATCCTTGCCGCCATCCAGAGCGTCCCGGCCAAGACCGTCTTCGTCCTGCCCAACAACAAGAACATCATCATGGCTGCTGAGCAGGCCCAGAAGCTGGCTGACCGTCAGGTGGTCGTCCTGCCCACCCGTACCGTCCCCATGGGCATCACCGCTCTGCTGAACTTCGACCCCTCTGCTACCGTCGAGGCCAACACCATCAACATGATGTCTGCCGCCGATAAGGTCTCCACCGGCCTCATCACCTACGCCGCCCGCGACAGCGAGTACGACGGCAAGCGCATCAAGAAGGGCGAGATCATGGCTCTGGAGAACGGCAAGATCGTCTCCACTTCCAACGACCTCGCCAAGGCCACCTATCGTCTGGCACGCAGCATGTGCAAGAAGGATTCCAGCTTCGTCACCATCATCTCCGGCTGCGACGTCTCCGATGAGGATGCCGAGAAGGTGACCGAGATCGTCAAGGCAAAATGCCCCAACCACGTTGAGGTCAGCCACATCCGCGGCGGTCAGCCGGTCTACTACTATATGATCAGCGTGGAGTAAGCCTCTCCCCTGTTCAGAAATTCGATCGTATAACAAAACGACCTCTGCTTCCGGTCCATCCGGCTGCAGAGGTCGTTTTTTGCTGCAATTTTAGAAGAAGCTCACCTGACTGCTTTCCGGCAGCTCACCCAGAGCGCCCACCTGACGCAGGCGGTCGATGATGCTGCTGCCAACGCCGGAGGCCTGCTGCAGCTCCTCGATGGAGAGATACTCTTCACCGTGGATGGTCACATTTTCCAGCGCATCGGCGGCGGCACCGCCCAGACCCTTCAGGGAGCAGAAGGGCAGACGCACCTTGCCGTCCTCCACCACATACTTGGAGCCCCGGCTCTTGCCCAGCTCGATGGGCAGGAACTCGTAGCCGCGCACCAGCATCTCATTGACCAGCTGGAGCGAGACGAGCACGTCTTCATCTTTGGCGTTCTTCTCTTCCTTGAGGCGGCGCTTCACCTCGTTCATGTGGGCGCGGGCCACCGCCGCACCGCCCACAGCGGCTTCATAGTCGATGTCGTCGCCGCGGACGGTGAAGTACACCGCATAGAACGCCTGCGGGTGGTAGAGCTTGAACCACATGAGGCGGATGGCCGACATCAGGTAGGCCACCGCATGGGCTTTCGGGAACATATATTTTATCTTGCGGCAGCTCTCGATGTACCAGTCCGGCACATCGTGCTCCCGCATGGCCTCTTCCCAGCCGGGCGCAAAGCCGCCCTTGGCTACCTTGCCCTTACGGACGGCCTCCATGATGTCGAAGGCCATCTTCGGCTCGAGGCCCTTGCGGAGCAGGTAGAGCATGATGCTGTCACGGCAGCCGATGACTTCTGCGATGGTGCAGGTACCGCTGCGGATGAGCTCATCGGCGTTGCCCGTCCAGACGTCGGTGCCGTGGGACAGGCCCGAGATCTGGATAAGCTCGGAGAAATTCTTGGGACGGGCCTCTACCAGCATTCCGCGCACGAAGTTGGTGCCCATCTCAGGAATGCCGAAGGTACCGGTCTGGCTGTCGATCTGCTCCGGCGTCACACCCAGCTCTTCCGGGCTGGTGAGCAGGCTGTAGACCTTGGGGTCGTTCATGGGGATGCTGTCCACGGGGATGCCGGTGTACTCCTCGAAATACTTGTAGAAGGTGGGCATATCGTGGCCCAGCTCGTCCAGCTTGAGCAGGGTGTCGTGGAGGTACTTGAACTCGAAGTGGGTGGTCAGCAGACCGCCCGCCACATCGTCCGCCGGATGCTGGATGGGGCAGAAATCGTAGATCTCATAGGTATCCGGCACGACGACCATGCCGCCGGGATGCTGGCCGGTGGTGCGCTTGACGCCGGTGCAGCCCAGCGTCAGGCGGTTCTCTTCCGCGTGGTTGACTGTTCTCCCACGCTCATCCAGATACTTTTTGACGTAACCGTAGGCCGTCTTGTCCTGAATACCGGAGACGGTGCCGGCCTTGAACACGTTGGCCTTGCCGAACAGCTCCTCCGTGTAGCGGTGGACATTGGACTGGTATTCGCCCGAGAAGTTCAGGTCAATATCAGGCTCCTTGTCGCCGTAGAAACCAAGGAAGGTCTCGAAGGGGATGTCGTGGCCGTCCACCAGCATCCGGGTGCCGCAGTGGGGGCAGTTCTTGTCGGGCAGGTCGAAGCCGTCGTCCACGCTGCCATCGGTGATGAACTCGCTGTACTTGCACTTGGGGCAGCGGTAGTGGGGCGGCAGACTGTTGACCTCCGAGATGCCGGAGAAGTGGGCCACAGCCGACGAGCCGACCGAACCACGGCTGCCCACCTGATAGCCGCCCGCGTTGGAGTAGGCCACCAGCTTGACCGCGATGACGTACAGGACGGCGTAGCCGTGGCCGCAGATGGAGTCCAGTTCTTTTTGCAGGCGCTTCTCCACGATCTCGGGCAGAGGGTCGCCATAGTCCCGCTTGGCGTGTTCCCAGGTCGCATCCCGGAGCTGCTGTTCTGCGCCCTCGATGCTGGGCGGGTAGGTGCCGCGCGGGATGGCACGGACGTTGCCGTCGATGCTGGCCGCTATCTTGCGGGGATTGGTCACGACGATCTCGTAGGCCTTCTCCCTGGGCAGATAGCTGAACTGGTTCAGCATATCCTCGGTGGTGCGGTAGAACAGGGGCGGCTGGTTGTCCGCGTCCTTGAAGCCGTTGCCCGCCTGCAGGACAGAGCGATAGATGGCGTCCTCCGGCTCGGTAAAATGGACGTCGCCTGTGGCGATGACGGGCTTGTGCAGGTCTTCGCCCAGCTTGATGACGGTGCGGTTGAAGTCCTTGATGACCTCTTCGCTCTCCACCTTGCCCTCCCGCACCATATAGGCGTTGTTGCCCAGGGGCTGGATCTCCAAAACATCGTAGTACGATGCAATTTTCTTCAGTTCTTCGTAGGAGCGGCCCTCCACGATCGCCCTGTAAAGTTCTCCTGCTTCACAGGCAGAAGTGAGGATAAGGCCGTCCCGATACTTGTTCAGAAGGCTGCGGGGAACGCGGGGCTTCTTGAAGAAGTAGTTGACATGGGCCTCGCTGACAATTTTATAGAGGTTTTTCAGGCCCATCTGGTTGCGCACGAGGATAATGAGGTGGAAGTACTTCTTCTTCAGCACCTCGCGGTTTCCGCCGAGGCCGGTGTTGATGCCGCTGACGGCAGTCACCTGCTTTTCCTCCAGATCTTTCAGCATGACGCAGAAGATGCGGCCCAGTGCGGCAGAGTCTTCGCAGGCGCGGTGGGCCTCGTAGGCGGGCAGTTCCAGATGCTTGTTGATGGTCCCCTGCTTGTAGTTGTGGAGGCCGGGGTACATGGCCTGGGCCATGGTCAGGGTATCGATATAGGTCGGCTCAAACTCGATGCCGTTCCGCTTGGCGGCGGCGCGGAGGAACCGGATGTCGAAGGAGTGGGCATTGTGGCCCACAAGGATGCGGCCATCTACAAAATCAAGGAAGGCTTTCAGCGCCTCGGCCTCGCTGGGAGCGTCGGCCACCATCTCGTTGGTGATGCCGGTCAGCTCGGTGATCTTGGGGGTGATGGGCTTTCCGGGTTTTACGAAGGCGTCGAACTCTTCCACCACCTCGCCGTTCCGCACGATGACCGCGCCGATTTCTGTCAGGTACTCCACACCGGGGTCGAGGCCCGTCGTCTCAGTGTCGAAGACGCAGAACTCACCGTTCAGCGGCTCGTCCTTCACGCCGTAGACGCAGGGTATCATGTCATCGACGAAGTAGGCCTCACAGCCGTAGATGAGCTTGAAGTCCGGGTCTGTCTTGTGGATGGCATCCGCCGCCAGCATGGCTTCGGGGTAGCCCTGACAGACGCCGTGATCGGTGATGGCAATGGCCGGGTGGCCCATCCGGTGGGCCAGCTTGACGATGCCGCCGGGGTCGCAGAAGGCGTCCATGCTGGACAGCTTGGTATGCAGATGCAGCTCCACCCGCTTGACGGGGGCGTTGTCCTCCCGCTTTTTGCGCTCGACAAAGAGGACGTCGTAGGGCCAGACGATATAGTCGTGCTCGTACTTATCGTAGGAGCAGTCGCCGCGCACCACGACCGTCGTACCCTTGGGGATGGACTCCCACTTGGAGCAGTCCTCCCCTTCCTGCGCACGAATTTTCAGGTTGATGGAGCCGGTGTAATCGGTGATGGAGACAGTGTATATCTTGCGGAAGTTGCCCTTCACTTCGGTGAAGAAGACGTCGCCCCAGATCATGCACTTGCCGCCCTCGCCGCCCAAATCCTTGAGGGGGGTGAGATTTTTCGGGGTGAACATCTTGCCGTGGAAGATGGTGACGGGCTTGTCCGTGAGGTCGAGGCCCTCCACCTTGATGGAGGGAGCAGTGTTCTTTTTCTCGAACTTGACGACGGGCGGCGCAATTTTCCGCTCGAGCTTTTCTTCCATCTGGCGCTGTTCGGCCTCGCCCACGCTGCTTTCCAGCGTCACTTTGGGCTTTACGCCGGTGTGGGCGGCGATGCGCTCCGCCAGCAGACGCTCGAACTGCATCTCCTGCAAAAACTTCGTGCCGTGGCAGACGCCGATGGTGATGTTCTGGCCGGTGATGGTGATGCGGCAGCGGTCGAGGAAGCCGTTGATGGGTACACCGTCCCGCTTCATCTCCTCCATCATTTCCCGCAGACCGGCTTCATCCAGCGTCGCATAACCGAAAAGATTGTTGATGCGGAGCTCGAAGCCCTCGTAATCCGGTGCCAGCGAGGCCAGCAGCCGGGCGCACAGCCCCTTGTCCAGCGGGGCAGAACTGCGCAGCGTAAAGATGACCTGCCGCTCCTGCCGCAGCATCTGGGCGTGCTCGACGACCACGCGGCCAAAACAGGCCGCAAAGTCCGGGTCCGCCATAAACTGCGGCCATAGCTGGGAAACAAGTGGTGTCACAGTGGTACTCCTTTTCTATCAGATAACAGCACAAACTGCCGCGCCCCTGAAAAGGGCGTGGCAGCAGGTTGTTCTTGAGCTTACAGCTTATAAATTTCCTCCATGAACTGGTCGAGGATATTATCCCCCGTCAGCTTCTTGACAGGGTTTCCGTGGACGAACAGCACCGCCTCGCCCTTGCCGCCGGCAATGCCGATGTCAGCCTCACGGGCCTCGCCGGGGCCGTTGACGACACAGCCCATAACAGCCACCTTGATGGACTTCTTACAGCCCTGAAGCCGACGCTCCACCTCATTTGCGATTTCGGTACAGGGGTACTGGGTGCGGCCGCAGGTCGGGCAGGTGATGACCTCCGGACCGGCCACCGGGAAACCGACAGCGCGCAGGATATTGTAGCCTGCTTCCACTTCCTTCTCAGGGTCAGCGGCCAGCGAGACACGGATGGTGTCGCCGATCCCCTCCAGCAGCATCCCACCGATGCCCATGCCGCTCTTGAGCAGGCCCATCTGGTAAGTGCCGGCCTCAGTGACGCCCACATGGAGCGGGTAGTCGGTCACAGCGCTGAGCTGGCGGTATGCTTCCATCATGCGGGGGACGTTGGAGTTCTTGATGGAGATAACGATATTGTTGAAGTCGAACTTTTCCAGCAGGCGGACATGGTACAGAGCGCTCTCCACCATCGCTTCCGGCACAGGTGCGCCGTACTTGGCGAGGATGTGCTTTTCCAGACTGCCGCCGTTGACGCCGATGCGGATGGGGATATTTTTCTGCTGGCAGGCATCCACGACCGCCTTCACGCGGTCATCGTCGCCGATGTTGCCCGGGTTGATACGGATCTTATCCACGCCCACATCGGCACAGGCAATGGCAGCCTTGTAGTCGAAGTGGATGTCTGCCACGATGGGGATATTCACGGCGTTTTTGACAGCCTCGATGCACTTGGCGTCTGCCGCGCTGGGACAGGTCACGCGCAGAATCTGACAGCCTGCCGCTTCGCAGCGCTTTGCCTGTGCCACATTGCCCTCGATGTCCTCCACCGGGACGTTCAGCATGGTCTGCACGGCAATGGGATTCTTGCCGCCGATGGTCACATTGCCGATCTTCACTTCACGTTTCAGCTGCCGCATGGTTTTACCCCTTTCAAACTGCTCCGGTCACGAGCCGGACAATGTCATTGTACGTTGCAAAAAGCATCAGGCCGAACAGCAGCGCGAAGGCTGCGACGGTCAGGCTGCCCTGGATCTTTTCCGGCACTGCATGGCCGGTGACTGCCTCGATGAGCAGGAAGACGATCTTGCCGCCGTCCAGCGCCGGGAACGGCAGCAGATTGAAGACGCCGAGGTTGATGGTGATAAGCACCAGCAGCTCAGCCACATCCTCCCAGCCGTAGCTTGCGGCCTGACCGATGGCGGTCACGATGCCCACCGGGCCGGACAGGTCGTTGATGCTCTCGCGGCCCCGCAGAAGGTCGGCCAGCGAGGTATAGATGATGCGTCCATAGTAGATGACGCTGTTAGCCGACTCTTTCAGGACGTTCTGCGGTGTTTTTTTGAGGCCGTAGACTGTGAAGCCCAGTGTCATGTGGGTCTGGCCCTGCTCATCCTGCCAGGTATCGAACTGAACGTCCGGCAGCTCCACGAGCTTGCCGTCCCGGCGGACGGTGAAGTCCGCGCGGTAGCTCTCGGTGCGCATGAGCTCGTAGAGCATATCGTTGGCCACGAAGCAGTGCCGCCCGTTGACAGCCACGATCTCGTCGCCGGCCTGCAGGCCGGTCTGGCCACAGAGGGCGTTGTCCTCCACGGCATAGATGACCTTGCTGGTGATCGGCTCACTGCGCAGTGAGATGAGGAGCAGCAGCACCACGAAACCCAGCACGAAGTTCATCACCGCGCCTGCCGCCATCACCAGCATCCGCTGCCAGACAGCCGCCTCGTTCAGCGGCTTGCCTGTCCGCTGCGCCAGCACCTCCGGCGGGATGTCCGGGCCGTCCTCGTCCTCGCTTCCACCCTCGGCCTGTTCGCTCTCGGGGCTCTCCTCCCCTTCCAGCGCCACAAAGCCGCCTACGGGCAGGAGCCGCAGGGTATACTGCGTGCCTTTGCGATAGGTCTTGATGAGAGTCGGACCCATGCCAATGGAAAACTCGTTGACCTGGACCCCGCAGAGCTTTGCCACTGCAAAATGGCCGAACTCGTGGATGGCGATGACCGCGCCGAAGATGAGCAGCGCAGCAGCAAAGGTGATGAAAACTGACATTATTTCTCCTATATTACAGGTGTGCTCTCACGAATGCACGGGCCATACGGTCACACTCATACACATCCGCGAGGCTGTAGTCGCCGCCGAAGCTGTCGCTGTCTACAACAGCCTCCACCAGACGGCCGATGTCGAGGAAGCCGATCTTATCCTCGAGGAAGAGCTTGACTGCCTCTTCGTTGGCGCCGTTGGCGGCGCAGGGGCCGAGCCCGCCCTTCTTGATGGCCTTCTTGCAGGCGGCGAGGCAGCGGAAAGTCTCCTCGTCGGCCACATCGAAGGTCAGCAGTTTGAGGGTGGTGAAGTCCAGCTCCGGCACGACGCCCGGCACACGGGCCGGATAGGTCAGCGCATACTGGATGGGGATGCGCATATCCGGCACACCCAGCTGGGCGATGATGGAGTTGTCGCTGTACTGCACCGCCGAGTGGACAATGCTCTGACGCTGGACGACGATTTGAATTTTCTCCGGAGACAGACCGAACAGCCACACAGCCTCGATGAGCTCGAGGCCCTTATTCATCAGGGTAGCGCTGTCGATGGTGATCTTTGCGCCCATGTTCCAGTTGGGATGCTTGAGGGCGTCGGCCTTGGTCTTGCCCCGCAGCTCTTCGGTCTTCATGCCGAAGAAGGGGCCGCCGGAGGCCGTCAGCAGAATTTTGGTCAGGCTCTTGGCGCTCTCTTTATCCTGCAGACACTGGAAGATGGCCGAGTGCTCACTGTCCACAGGCAGCAGCTTGACGCCGTGCTTCGCCACGGCCTGAGTGACAAGATGGCCGCCGGTGACAAGGCTTTCCTTGTTGGCGAGGGCGAGGTCATGGCCGCTCTCGATGGCGGCAAGGCTTGCGCCGAGGCCCGCGATGCCCACCACACTGTTCAGCACCACGTCCGGGCCGTCCATCGCGGCGAGGGTCTTGAGGCCCTCGGGGCCGGTCAGGAGCCTGGGTGCATCGGCGCGGCCAGCCAGCGCAGCCGAAAGTTTTTCGGCACCGGCCTCACTGGTCATGCAGACGTATTTCGGGTGGAATTCTTCTATCTGCTGCAAAATTTTATCCGTCTGGCTGTGGGCCGACAGGCCGAACACCTCATACCCTTGAGCACGGATGACGTCAAGGCTCTGGGTGCCGATGGAGCCGGTAGAGCCCAGCAGCGTGATTTTCTTGGCCATAAAGAATCTACCTCCTGCTGATTTTAATCGTAGAATGCTGCGATGACCACCATCGTGACGAAGGGCGCGATGAACATCACGCTGTCGAAGCGGTCCAGGATGCCGCCATGGCCCGGGAAGATGGTGCCGTAGTCCTTGATGCCGCACTGGCGCTTGACCACGCTGGCGAACAGGTCGCCGTAGATGCCCAGCACCGCAGCCACACAGGCCAGCAGCGCAATGATAACATACATGGATACGCCAATATTGGAGCGGGTGAACTCTTCCATCCGGTCTGCTGCGATGGAGTAGATGACCGTGACCAGCACACCGAACACCATAGTTCCCAGCACGCCGCCCACAGCGCCCTCCACCGTCTTTTTGGGGCTGACCACCGGGCAGAGCTTATGCTTGCCAAAGGCGCGTCCCGCGAAATAGGCGCAGGTGTCGCCGCCCCAGGCGAAGCAGAGGATGAGCAGGATGAAGAAGATGGCGTCGTAGCCATATTCCTCCACCGGCAGCATCTCCTTGAGCCGGATGAACGAGTAGAAGCAGAAGATCACGATGCCCGAAAACATGGCGAGGCCGCTGGCTTTCTGGTAGCTGATAACGCCGTTGCGCACTACAAGGTAGATGGCATAGAACAGCACCACGAGGAAGGAAGCGGGCATCACCATCGCCCGGCAGACGCTGTAGCTCGACAGCATGATGAGCAGTGTGTAGGGTACCAGAACGGCCAGCAGCGGCCAGTCCTGCTTTTCAAAACCCAGCGCAGAGTAAATTTCATGCAGGGCGATGAGGGTAATGGCCGCGATGACCAGATTGAACACCAGCGTATCGAAGGTGAACAGGACGCCGGCCAGAACGATCAGGCCCACCACGGCTGTGATGATTCGTGTTTTCATAGTTTCATGTTCTCCTTTGTTTCGTCCGGGAGCCGCTCCCCTGCTCTGGCAGAGTCTGCGGCGTCAGCGCCCGAGGAAAAACCGGACGCTCTCCGGGGGTCGCGCACGCTGCGCGGCATCTTGCGTATCGTTTGCTGCGCTCAAAGTCCGCCGAAGCGGCGGGAGCGCCGGTTGAACTCCATGATGGCGGCATCGAGGTCGTCACGGGTGAAATCAGGCCACAGAACGTCCATCTCCACCAGCTCCGAGTAGGCTGCCTGCCAGAGCATGAAGTTGGAGAGCCGCTTTTCTCCGCTGGGGCGGAGGATGAAATCGGGGTCTTTCTGGCCGGCGGTGTACATCTGGGCCGAAAGAGCCTCTTCCGTGATGTCCTCGGGCTTCATCTCGCCCGCAGCCACCTTGGCCGCAAGGCGCTGGGCCGCCCGGACGATCTCAGGCCGTCCGCCGTAGTTGATGGCGATGTTGATGGTCAGGCCGGTCTTGGAGGCCGAGTCGGTCTCCAGCTCGTTCATCAGCTTCTGCAGCTCGGGGTCCAGCGCAGTGCGGTCGCCCATGAAGCAGATGCGGATGTTCCGGTTCTTGTAGTCGAAGCCCTTGATGAGGTACTCGCCGAACAGCCGCATGATCGCGCCCACTTCTTCGGCGGGACGCTTCCAGTTTTCGGTCGAGAATGCGTAGAAATATACTGACTCTACGCCCAGCTCATCGCAGTAGTTCGCAATGTCCTGAAAGACCTGTGCGCCCTTTTTATGGCCGGCGGTGCGGGGCAGGCCGCGGCTCTTGGCCCAGCGGCCATTGCCGTCCATGATGATGCCGATGGACAGCCCCTTCGCAAAATCCTTTGGATGTTCCATGATCTTATTCCTCTATTTTCAGTCTGGCAAAAAGTGCCGCGCACCTTCTTTCAGCGCACGGCACCTCCCTGCTTGCAGTCAGAATCAGACGGACATGATCTCCTTCTGCTTTTCTTCCACGGCAGCGTCGATATTCTTCACATACTTATCGGTCAGCTTCTGGACGTCCTCTTCCATGGTCTTCTGGGTGTCCTCGGTCAGTTCGCCAGCCTTCTTCATGGCCTTGGCCTTATCCATGGCGTCGCGGCGGACATTGCGGACGGCCACCTTTGCCTCCTCGCCCATCTTGGAGACTTCCTTGGCCAGCTGCTTGCGGCGCTCCTCGGTAGGAGCCGGGAAGTTCAGACGGATGGTCTGGCCGTCATCAATGGGGTTGATGCCCACATCGCTGGCCAGAATGGCCTTGCTGATGGCACGCAGCAGGGTGCGGTCCCACGGGGTGATGGTCAGGGTGCGGGCCTCGCTGACAGCCACAGAAGCCACCTGCTGGATGGGCGTGGGAGAGCCGTAGTAATCCACGGTCACCTTGTCCAGAACGCCGGGGTTGGCACGGCCTGCGCGCACGGTCTTCAGCTCGCGCTCCAGATGCTCGACTGCGCTCTTCATCTTGTCTTCGAATGCCTTGGTGTTGCTGCTCATTGTCCTTGTCTCCTGTTTGTTATCAATTCTCACCAGCCGCGAAAAGGCGTCTGGCATATTCTATTGTCGGAAGCGGGGCGGTATGCTCAGCCCTCGTAGACCAGTGTACCCACGTTCTCACCCTGCACGGCGCGGGCGATGTTGTCGGGGTCAGCCAGGTCGAACACGAGGATAGGGAGCTTGTTGTCCCGGCAGAGGGTGGCGGCAGTGCCGTCCATGACAGCCAGCCGGTCTTCCAGCACCTTGGTAAAGGTAAGGGTCTCGTACTTCTTGGCGTCGGGGTACTTGTGGGGGTCCTTGTCATAGACGCCGTCCACCATCGTGGCCTTGAACATGATGTCTGCGCTCACCTCAACGGCGCGCAGAGCGGTGGTCGTGTCGGTGGAGAAGAAGGGGTTGCCCGTACCGCCGCCGAAGATGGCGATCTTGCCCTCTTCCATTGCACGGAGAGCATCTTTGCGGGTGAAGGCCGGGGCCACCTGCGGCATGGTGATGGAGGTGAACACCTCGGTCGGCACACCCAGCTGTTCCAGCTTGTCGGAGACAGCCAAGGCGTTCATCACCGTTGCCAGCATACCGATCTTGTCGGCCAGCGTACGCTCCATCTTGCCGCTGGAACGGCCGCGCCAGAAGTTGCCGCCGCCCACAACGATGCCGATCTGAACGCCCAGCTCATGGGCCTTCTTTACACCGCCGCAGATCGCGTCCATGGTCGGCTCGTCGAAGCCGGTCCCCTTTTCGCCGCCGAGGGCCTCACCGCTAATCTTCAGAAGGATACGCTGATATTTCAATGCCATAATAACATACACCACCTGTATCAGATTTGGCCGCGCTGTGCGCCGCCGGTTTTATCTCTTGTCTATTTTACAATAAAACTGCTCCAAAGTAAACAGGCAAACGCCAGCTCATCGGCAAAGGTTTCTTCTCCTTCTGCACTTTGGGCAAAAAAAGCTGGACATTTGCCGCGAATCATGCTATAATACTGCTTGCATCCCGGCAAAACAGAATATGCGGGCATCGTACATCGGCTAGTATATCAGCCTTCCAAGCTGAGGAGGTGGGTTCGATTCCCATTGCCCGCTCCACTTAAAAACCGCCTAGATTCGTCAGAATCCAGGCGGTTTTCTTGCGTTTTGGTTACACTTTTATTTTTTGTTCATTCGAACAGCCACTCTCTTCCCTGCTTTTTTGAAGAAAATGTCTTTTTAATAGGTAGACACCTCAGTGTACCTTCTTCTTCAAGCGTGCCATGAAGTCGTCGGCCTCGATGGCCTCAGGAGTGAAGCTGTTATTCTTCCACCACGCAGCCAGCGCAGCGCCGACGGTGAAGCCGGTGGAGATCATCTGCTCGAGCTGGGCGTTGTCGATGGGCAGCAAAGGCTTGCCCGCTGCGCTGAGCAGCTGATTTGCCAGAGCGAGGCCCAGCACAGCAGTGCGGGTCAGAGTACCGGCGGAAACGGTGCGGTTGGCAGTGATATGTGCGTTCATAGCTTAATTCCTTTCTCTTGTATGTTCGTTTGCTTCTAAATCGGCGATGCGGTGGTTTGCCACCTTCATCTGCTCTTCCAGCACGGGGACGCGCTGGGCGAAGTTGTTGTGCGCCCGCACCTCGCGGGTCAGCTCCTCGAGCTTGGTGTCCGTGACGGCCTGACTGCGGCTGTTGGCGATAAGCACGCCGATGAGAGTCACGGCCCCGGTGATAAGTGCTGCGAGAACAGTCTCCATCGGTCTCACCCCTTCCACCGACTCTTATTCGCCCGGGTATCGATATGCACCCAGCCGGTGCGGCGCTGCGGGTGGGCCGCGTCCTTCGGGTACCGCCCGACGCCGCCCCGGGAGGGCAGCAGGGTCTCGGCGTAGGCGGCGACAGTCGCCACCGGCACACCTTCGACATAAAAATCTGCCGCCCGGCCCAGCAGGTGCTGGCTCGACTTGCTGCCGCCCACGGCAGCGTTGTGCTCCGCGGTGCGGTAGCCGCTGGTGATATGTACCGGCTTGCCGAAGTGCTCCCGGATGCACTGCAGCAGCACCACCAGCTCGTCGTCGATGAGGA
>ERZ1026882.988-NODE-988-length-12949-cov-6.413060_pt1 | contig 12949 bp, 10 predicted proteins | sample MGYA00380171_ERZ1026882 | MGnify/ENA primary metagenome ERZ1026882 (study PRJEB33269, sample SAMEA4719807) | human gut metagenome | biome: human-associated habitat; feature: organic feature; material: feces | place: Cameroon | collected 2013-10 ...
ACGTTTCGGGGCTGTTCTGTTGCCCAAGCGCGCGGTGCGGCACTCTTGGGCGACGGTTTGGGGCTGTTCTGTCGCCCGAGGGGGCAGAGTTTTGGGGGTGGAGGGTGCTATGAGCGGAGGGAATTCCTCTTGGCAGGGCTACATTCTTAGCTTGAAGCCGGCAAGGAGGGTGTCGGGGCAGAAGTGGAAGACGGAAGACATCTCGCCGGCCATGCAGAAGCCGCAGTCGCGGCACTGAGAGGTTCCGTAGCCGGTGCAGAGGCCTTCGGAGCCGTCGGGGTAGATGAAGTTCGAGACGAAGCATTCTTTTCCTAACCTCAGTTGGCCAAGGGTGTTGCGCTTCATCTTCCTTAGGCCGGAGGCGGAATTCATTATCGGATAGCCTTTCTTCTTGTAGGACAGTACCTTGTCGATCAGTTCGGCTTTCTTTGCCGGAGGGAGCATCAGGTACTCGGTGCCGGGGAAGGGGGTGTGGAAGTTGATGGAGACCTGCTCGATCGCGTCGTTGGCACGGACATATTCCATTACCTCATCCAGGGACTCCCAGTTCAGGGAGTTCACTACCATATTCACACTCAAGTGCTTGTGGCCGCACTTCCGGATGTTTTCCTCCAGCCTCGGGAAGGTGCCCTCGCCTCGGATCGCCTCGTGGTACCTGCCGATGCCGTCAAGGGAGACCCAGATCGAGTGGGGGTGGATCCAGGAGAAGTCCTGCTGGGCGTTCGTGGTGACTGTCACGGAGAAGAAACCGATCCGGACAGCCGCGTCTATGATGTCGTTGATGGTCTTGCCGTCCTCCTTCCAGAGGGTCGGCTCACCGCCTTCCAGATCGACGAAACGGGAACCGGCTGCGTAGGAGCGTCTCAGAGACTCCACGATGTCATCGAACTTTCTCTGACGGTTGCCGGCGCTGCCATAGACGGAGCAGTGCTTGCAGCGGAGGTTGCATTTATCGGTTATGAACAGGACGGTCTGGAGCGGGGCGCGGCATCCGAAGAAGCGGGCGCGGACGAACCACCAGGCGAGGTAGGCGTATTGCTTGATCATATTAGAAGATAGTTGCCGCGCGGAAGGCGGGTTGTTATTTTACAATAGAATTGATTATGAACACAATGATGACCACCAGGCAGAAGAATGTGTTGATGTTGCGTGCCATCAGCCAACGGAAGAGGAACCAGTCAACGCCTGCCTTGACATATTCATTCCAATTTCCCATCGGACCCATCCACCAGCGGGGAGTGTCGTCGCAGGGGAGGTTGTTGATGAAGCGCCAGGTGGAGCTGAGGAAACAGACGGACAGCGGCAGGGAGACGAGGGTCAGCAGGTACCAGTGGCTCCAGCCGTAGAGGAAGACGTTGCAAATCAGGCAGATGAACGGCACCAGCGTGAACACGGCCAGGGCGGTGATCTGCGAGGTCTTGCCTCCGAGAAGGTGGGCGAAAGTGCGCTTCCCGAGCCGCTTGTCGGCAGCAGCCTCCATCACAGAATGGACAAAGACGATGTTCGTCACAAGGCAACCGATGCCGATGCTCAGGATGAACATGTCCGGGCGGAAGGCCGCTCCTGTCACCGCAGCAGCCGCCCCCATCATGTTCAGAGGCCCGAAAACCACGCCTATGACCAGCTCGCCAAGGCCGTGATAGCCAAGGCGCATGGGCGCTCCGGAATACTGGAGGCCGATGAACAGTCCGGCGAAAGCGTAGGCGGCGACAGCAAGCGCGGAGGCCGGGCCGTTAGTGAGCATCTGGAATATGACAACGGCCAGACCCATCAGGGCCGCGAAGCCAAGGAATAGGATCATGGCCTTGCGGAGATCCTTTTCGGTGGCCGCGCCGGAGAGGATGTACTGGCATTTGTCCATCCGGGCGCGGACCGAGCCTTCGGCCACAAGGGACGAGCGGATCTCTCCCGAAGGGAGTCCTTTGAGGTAGTCGAAATAGTCATCGGCGAGGTTCATCCCCAGGTGCGCGGCGCAGACTCCGAGGAAAACCGGTATCGCGAGAGGCCAGAAGAATCCGTCCTGGCCGATCGAGAGGATTATAGCTGTCAGGCATGGGATGGCGCTCTGGGGAAGGGCTATCTTCCGGGCGTTGTCCATCCAGAATCTCAGATTTGGCATATTCCTATTCATCAAAAGTTCCGGACGCTTCGACAGGCTTGGCGACCGGAACTTATGAATGTTCAAAAAAGTCTATTTGATGACTCCCAACTCCTTGCCGACCTTGATGAAGGCGGCGATGGCCTTGTCAAGATGCTCGCGCTTGTGGGCGGCGGAAAGCTGTACGCGGATGCGGGCCTGACCCTTCGGAACCACCGGATAGTAGAAGCCGGTCACGAATATTCCTTCCTCCGCCATCTTGGCGGCGAATTTCTGGGAAAGCGGCGCGTCGTAGAGCATCACCGCGCAGATCGCGCTCTGCGTAGGCTTGATGTCGAAGCCGGCGGCCAGCATCTTCTCGCGGAAGTAGGTCACATTCTCCTGCTGGCGGTCGTGAAGCTCGTTGCTTTCTTTCAGCATCCTGAACATCTCGATGCCGGCGGCGACGATCATCGGCGGCAGTGAGTTGGAGAAGAGGTAAGGGCGGGAGCGCTGGCGGAGCATGTCGATGATCTCCTTGCGGCCGGTGGTGAATCCGCCGACGGTGCCTCCGAATGCCTTTCCGAGAGTGCCTGTGAATATGTCGATGCGGCCATAGCAGTCATACTGCTCGGCGACTCCGTGGCCGGTCTTGCCGACAACTCCGGCGGAGTGGCTTTCGTCAACCATCACGAGCGCGTCATATTTCTCGGCCAGCTCGCAGATCCTGTCCATCGGAGCCACGTTGCCGTCCATCGAGAAGACTCCGTCCGTGCAGATGATGCGGAACCTCTGGGCCTGGGCCTCCTGGAGGCAGCGCTCAAGGTCGGCCATGTCCGCGTTGGCGTAGCGGTAGCGGACAGCCTTGCACAGACGCACGCCGTCGATGATCGAAGCGTGGTTCAGAGAGTCGGAGATGATCGCGTCCTCTGCCGTGAGAAGAGGCTCGAACACACCGCCGTTGGCATCGAAGCACGAGGCGTAGAGGATGGTGTCCTCGGTGTGGAAGAAATTGGAAATCGCCGCCTCCAGCTCCTTGTGGAGATCCTGGGTTCCGCAGATGAAACGTACTGAGGACATTCCGAAGCCTCTTTCGTCCATTGCCTTCTTGGCGGCCTCGATGAGCCTTGGAGAATCAGCCAGTCCCAGATAGTTGTTGGCACAGAAGTTAAGGGCTTTGCTGCCGTCCTGGAGAGTGATCTCCGCAGACTGGGCAGAAGCGATGTTCCTCTCGTTCTTGTAGAGCCCGGCTTCCTTGATGGAGGCGAGTTCCGCTGTCAGATGATCCTTGAATTTTCCGTACATATCTTATGATTTTTTAAAACGTTTCGTTTTCGCCATGACAAATATATCAATTTTCGTGAAATTAGTTTATATTTTCGCATTAATAAGAACACTTATTGGAAAATAATGTAAATTTGCAAAAGCTAAGTAAGCATAAAACAAGCCATCTGCAATGAAAAACGTACTTGTGATAGGCTCGACTGGCCAGATAGGCTCCGAGCTGACAATGAAAATCAGGAAGATGTGTCCTGATGGCAACGTTGTTGCCGGTTACATTAAAGGCGCTGAGCCTAAGGGTATTCTGCTCGAAAGCGGCCCTGCCGCCGAGGCGGATGTATGCAACGGCGAGCAACTTCTCGGAATCGTGAAGAAGTACAACATCGACACGATCTACAATCTGGCAGCCCTGCTCTCCGCCGTGGCGGAGAAGAAGCCGCAACTGGCATGGCACATCCAGATAGACGGACTCATGAATATTCTTGAGATCGCCCGCGAGAACAATGTCGCCGTGTTCACTCCATCGTCCATCGGCTCGTTCGGTCCGGAGACCCCGCACCAGGACACGCCTCAGGACACGATCCAGAGGCCGCGCTCAATGTACGGCGTGACCAAGGTGGCCACCGAGCTGCTCAGCGACTACTACCACACGAAGTATGGCGTGGACACCCGTTCGGTGAGGTTCCCGGGATTGATCTCCAATGTCACCCTGCCTGGGGGAGGTACGACCGACTACGCCGTTGAGATCTACTACGCCGCCGTGAAGGGTGAGGAGTTTGTCTGTCCTATCGCCGCCGGGACATTCATGGACATGATGTACATGCCTGACGCCCTGAAGGCCGCCGTGGACATCATGAACGCCGACCCGTCCAAGCTGAAACACCGCAACTCATTCAACATAGCGTCAATGAGCTTCGATCCTGAGATCCTGCGCAAGAAGATCGAGGAACACATCCCTGGATTCAGGATGCGCTATGAGGTCGATCCTGTCCGTCAGGCGATCGCCGACTCATGGCCGGACAAGATGGATGACTCCTGCGCCCGCGAGGAGTGGGGATGGACACCGTCCTATGATCTGGAGACCATGACCGTGGACATGATCGACGCGCTCCGCAAGAAACTGCTCTAGAGATTATACATAAAAAGATAAAGAAGAGGGTGACATATGTCACCCTCTTTTTTTTGCAGGTTATAAAAATATTACCTATATTTGTCTTTGAGAAAAAGATTTGAGGATGCCGACCATATTTTACTTCTTTGGCTTTAGATTTATGTTCTACGCCAATGACCACTGGCCTATTCACGTTCATGTAGTGAAAGGGGATGTTAATGCGAAGTTTACCATCTTTCCTGTTAAGTAACGTGAAAAAAAATAACCTGCCTCAGATTAGGAGAATATTTTCGAGGATAGATCTATTTTCGAAGAAGGAGTGTGCCGGTGGCACATGACTGATGAGAAAACAGATATAGACCGAAAAGATTCCTTAAGATGAGGCAGGTTATTTTTTGAAGGTTACTAAACTGGTGGAAAACAATGGCTTGAAGCATCCGGAGTTAAAGATGGTCGAAGCTGTGATTGAGGAGAACGTTGAGGTGATCGCTGAGCATTGGAATCGTTTCTTCAATAAAGTGAGTGACAAATGATCAAAGTTAAGGAGATTTGGCTGACGGATTCGGCAGTGTGGATCCGGACAGAGGATGGAAGGGAAGCGAGAGAGCATTTCGCGGACTATCCTCGCTTGAAGTATGCAACGGAAGAGCAGAGATGCAACTATGTCCCTGACGCCAACGGCATTCATTGGCCGGAACTGGACGAGGATCTTTGCTTTGCGAATTTCTTTGAAAAGAAGGATAAGACAATACTCTACAACATATTCATCGAGCATCCGGAGTTGAACGCTTCCGCCGTCGCCCGCCGACTGGGTATCTCCCAAAGTCTTTTCGCCCAGTACATCAGTGGCGCAAAGAAGCCATCCGACGCACGCCTGAATCAAATTCTGGAGCAAATTCGCACTATCGGACGTGAGTTGTCACAAATCTCCGCATAAAGAAAACCTCTTATTTCCAAGGGCGGTATGCTAAGACAACGATAAAGCAAAGTCGGGGGATCAGCGGGCGGAGCGTTTGGCGGCCCGGGCTTCTTTTCTGGCTTTCTGCTTCTCGAAGCGGAGACGATAGCGTTCCAGCATCCGATCTTCCTTGGCACGCCGCTTCTCCATTGCTTTCAGCGTCTTGAGTGTCTTCTTACGTTTCCTTTTCAAGGCTTTCTCTTCCTTGACTTTGGCCTTGGCCTCATCACGGGCGTCAAGCTCGGCCCATCTTGCCTCACGCGCCTCCGCACGCTTCCTGCGGCTTTCCTCTTTCGCAGCCTTCCTCGCCGCTGCCGGATCCAACGGATTCTTTACAGACGCACTGTCCGCGGAAACCGCAAGGGTGTCTTTCAACGCTATGCTGTCCTTACGCGCGGCCAAGGAATCCTTCAACGCAAGGCTGTCTTTAAACGCGAGGCTGTCCTTTCTGGCAAGACTGTCCCGGAGCGCAAGACTGTCGGCTGCCACCCGCAGACTATCCGCCACACGAGCCTCCTCGGCCTTACGCAACTCCTCCAGCCGCTTCCTCTCCGCCTTACGGACGCGCTTCAGAGAATCCTGGGTCGCAAGCATCTTATAGACGCTGCTCATATAGCCAGGGAAATAAATGTCGGTCTCGGCGAATTTCGCACGTGGAATCTGCTCGTAGACAGACCTTTGAGACTCTCGCGGCTTGTACTCGGTGATGTCCTCCGGACCTTTGGGACGCTTTTCAGGCTGCCAGTCGAAACCCTTAAGAATCCTCTCGTCCTTCTTTAGCTGGACGACAGGATAGGCATCGCTCTTGACTGCGTCGAAATAGTTGAGATCCTGAATGTTCCCTTCCTTCAAAATGGCCGTCATCATCTTCGACTCGAACTTGTTGACCGTCGCAAGCGAATTGTTCTCCTCTATGAAGAAGACACCGGACGCCCCGCCCATCGCGTCGAAACGCCGGAGTGTTCCAGTGCTGTCGAAATAGGCCATCATTTCCGTCGCCCTGATCTGATCGAACGAGAGGGAGTCCTCCTGGACGATGATGAAGGCGTTTGACATCAGGCTCGCGCGCTCGATGGACTGGTTCTTGACAATCACTGTTATGCTGTCCGCCGTGTACTGCCTCTTGGTTTCATTCCAGACATACGGTTTCCTGTAGAGACGTATCAACGAGTCAAGGTCGGTGTAGGCAAGGGAGTCACACGCGACCTGCATGTCGGTTCTGAAGACCTTGACGTTATTGATTCCGTAGATGAAATTGATCTTTGTGGAGTCTTTCGGAGTCAGGTCAAGCGAGTCTTTCGCGGCAATGGAAAGGGAGTCCGCCATGGCCAGCGAATCTTTTGCGAAGCCAAGACTGTCAGCTTGGAACGCCGTTGTGTCCAACTGAGATCTCAGGGTGTCGGCAGAGGCGCGAAGGGTGTCTGCCGGGGTGCGAAGGGTGTCGGACCGGGTGCGAAGGGTGTCGGTCTGAGGTGTCCAGCACCAGCGAGGTGGTTCATATTCAACAACATCATCATCCCACGGAGCGGGAAGGATCGGCTTTCTGCTTTCGGCCATCGCGGCGGCTCCCTTGTCAAAGGCTCCCCTCGCGTTCGGATCATCCTCCTCCATCTTCTTCCGGGCCTCCTCGGCAGCGGCTTTGGCAGCCTCGGCAGCCTTGCGCCGGTACTCCGTGATAGGATCAACATTCAACTCCTTCAATCGGGCCTCTGACCTGACAAACTCGACAGAGTCCACCTCGCACTTCGATATCGAACGAAGGATCAACGTGTCAGCTCCGACATAGACGGTGTCCTTCTTTCCGTCCTGCTCGCTGATCATGATGACGGCCGGATCCCTGGTCATCTTGACATAGGACAAGGAATCGATGTACTGCATGTAGCCTGCGACAGCGGCCACATTGCGGCTCGTGTCCAACAACTCGGCATGACCGAACATCTCCACTTCATTACGGGCGCGGTAGTAGACCAGCGTGTCGGCCCAGGCCTCCTGACCCTCGGTCAAAAGATGGACGTCGGTGGTGAAGGTGAATTTCTCTAAGTCCCTTTCATAGAGACCGGCCCTGGAGGAAAGCATGTTGTCGTCCTTCCAGGCATTGGTGCCGGTGCCGAACGTGGCACGGTTGGCTTCGGTGTCGTAGCTGAGAAAATCCGTCTTCACGAACATCGAGTCCGTGTACATGTTGACATTGTTCGTGAACGTGAACGTGCTGAGCTTGGAGAAATAAGACCCTTCGACACTCTCGATGACCTGGCCGTCCTTGTCACGCAAGGCTCCTCCGCCACGGAAAACCGCGACACTGTCCTTCGTGTTGTAGTCCAGATCCCTTGTCCTGAGCGTGTTGCCGTCCTTGTCCCGAAGCTGCACCAAAGAGCCTCGGAACTGCGCGAGGTTCTGGTCGATCAGGTAATCCAGACTCTCGCTGCTGAGCACCGTGCTGTTCTGGATGATCTGGACATTGCCGAAGGCGTTGATCACATTCGTGTTGACGTTCCACAAGGCGGTGTCACAGACCAGCAGGGTCGAGTTGTGCTCAAAACGCGCGTGACCCAAGGCCTTGCGGTACTGGACACCATATTCATCAACCTGCTGCAACTCATCACAGCCGAGCAGCCTCACAAGACTGTCCTTCCGCTCCGTGGTCTGGGCAGAAAGGCTGAACGTGAGCAGCAAAAGGAGTAATGAATATGCCAGGCGTCTCGGGAGCATCAGTCTTCCGCGAACTTTGATGCCCAGCCGGAGCGGCGGAACTCACAGTCCCTGAACATCGGATCGATGATGATGTGTGTCTCCTTGATCTTTCCTGCGAGGAAGTCGTCGATCGCCCTCATCTGCTTGTCAAGGCGCACCTGTTCCTGGATCTGGCTGAAATCCTCGTCGAAGGACGCAGTGTGGGCAGGGATGATACGGTCAACCTTGATGATCTTGTAGATGGTCTTGCCGACCACATAGTCCTTGACCTGATCCTGGCGACCGTCATTGTCCGTAGACTCAACAGGTTCCGAGATCTCGCCCTCCTTCAGATCCTTGATGGCCATGTAGTCCTCAGGCTTAAGCTGGTCAATCTCGAAATAGGCCGAGCCGGTGTTCGGATCCGACATCTGTCCGCCGTTAGTCTTGGTGGCCGGATCCTGTGAGTAGAAGTTGGCCGCCATCTGGAATGTGACAGCGTTGTTGTTGATCTCGGTACGAAGGCTGTCCAGCGTCTTGAACGCCTTTTCCCTGTCCTCGTCGGTGTACTTAGGCTTCATCAGGATGTGGCGGGCATTGAACATGTCCCCCTTCTTCTCGATGACCTCTATGATGTGGAAGCCGTCCGGTGTCTCGACAATCTGCGAGATGACACCCGGCTTGAGGGCCATCGCCGCATCAGAGAACACTGGCCAGAAGATTGACTTTGAGGCCATTCCAAGCTCACCTCCCTTACGGGCGCTGCCAGGGTCCTCCGAATATATTCGTGCCAAAGTGGAGAATTTCTCTCCGTTGATGATCCTCTCGCGCAGATCCAGAAGCTTCTCGCGCACAGCCATGTTGGCCGCCTCACGGTCAGGATAGATGCAGATCTGGCTGAGCTGGTACTTGATCGGGACAATCGGAAGGTTCTTCGCGTCGACCGTGTCAAGATATTCCTTGACATCGTAAGGGGTCATCTCCGGAATCTTCCTCATGATTTCCTGCTGCGCCTGCTGGGTGAGGCTCATGTCCTCGTACTGCTTGCGCCATTCCTGGCGGAGGCGGTAGAGAGGCTTCCCGAAATATTCCTCAACCTTATCTTCCCCTCCAAGGTAGGTCAGCATTCTGTCAGCCTGCTGGGAAAGGCTTCCCTCGACCATGTCCTGATTGACCGTCAGAGAGTCGATCCTTGCCTGCATCAGGAATATCTTGGATTCAAGGATGGACTCCAGCACCTCACAGCGGACATTCCTGTCGGAGGACAGTCCCTGGGCGCTTCTGTCCTTGACGGCACCCTCGATGTCCGAGATCAAGACAGCCTCGTTGCCGACAACCGCGATCGTCTTGTCAACGTACTTGTATTTCTGAGCCGAAGCCATCGCGCAAACTGACGCGAGGGCGAAGATGGTGATTGCTACTTTCTTTATCATCTCTAATATATTACAAAATTCTCCCTAAGCTTGGCATCTTCTATCAAGTCCCGTTCCAAACCGGTAAGGAGCTCGTGCTTTCTTCCACTTATGATGATGTCCCTGATCCTGTCCTCGCAGTACTCGACCGGAGCGATCTCGCCGGCCTTGACATAGTCAACTATAAAAGCCACAGAGACTTTGTCCTCCCCGTCCGGGATCTGGATGAACTGTCCGGAACGCTGGGAAAGCATCTGTACATAGTCCACTCCGAATTCCGCCGCCAGCTTGATCGCATCGATCCATTCCCCGGAATAGTCGTGGTAGCGGCGGGCGGAGTTGAACGCCACGCTGTCCGCCGCGACCACGTCCTCGACCTTGTCCGAAGACATCAACTTCTTGATCTTGGCCAGATTAGGAGAATCCTTGTCAATGTTCAGGAAACGAGCCTTAAGAATCGGACGCTCAAGTTTGAAGGTTTCCTTATGAGAGTCGTAATAGTCCGTTATCTGCTTCTCGGAGACGGTCGTGTCAAGCCTCTCATTGACGTAGCGCTGCTCGTAACGATAGCGGAGAAGCGACTGGCGGTAGGCCTCAAGCTCTTTCGAGACATCCTTCTCCTCCTTGGACAGACGTTGCTGCGCGATGTCCATGAAGGCCTTGTCCCTAACCCATGAATTGATGTAGAGGTTGGCCAGATTGACACTGTCCTCCGGCGACGTGCCCTTTGGTATCACATCATCAAGTTCCGAGCGGTACAGCTTGTGATCCCCAAGCTTCGCGACCACCTCCCCGTCGTGAATAAGCGAGGAGATGGCCTTGCATGAAGGCAGGAGAGCCAGCAGCACACCCAGCAGGACTATTTGCAACCTTTTTGGAAACATCTGGCTATCTGACGATTATCTTGAATAATTAGGGGCTTCCTTCGTGATGGTCACATCGTGCGGATGGCTCTCAAGGAATCCCGCGTTGGTGATGCGCACAAACTGGGCGTCACGCAGATCGGCGATCGTGTGGGCACCGCAGTACCCCATACCGGCGCGGAGTCCGCCGACAAGTTGGTACACGACCTCGGAGACGGTTCCCTTGTAAGGCACCTGAGCCACGATTCCTTCCGGAACGAGCTTCTTGATGTCTGCTTCCATGTCCTGGAAATACCTGTCCTTGGAACCCTGCTCCATAGCCTCAAGCGATCCCATGCCGCGATAGGACTTGAAGCGCCTTCCGTTCATGATGATGGTCTCTCCCGGAGACTCCTCCGTTCCGGCAAGCAGGGAGCCTGCCATGATGGTGCCGGCGCCTGCGGCAAGAGCCTTCACGATGTCTCCCGAATATCTTATGCCGCCGTCGGCTATGACAGGAACTCCCGTACCCTTAAGGGCATAGGAGGCCTCCATGACAGCCGTCAGCTGAGGGACGCCGATGCCGGCGATGATTCTGGTCGTGCAGATCGAGCCGGGGCCGATACCGACTTTGACAGCCTTGACTCCGGCTTCGGCAAGAGCCTTGGCGCCGGCTCCTGTGGCGACATTGCCGGCGATGATCTGGAAATCCTTGTAGGCGTCGCAGGCCTTGCGGATCATCTGCAGAACGCCCTCGGAATGGCCGTGTGCGGTGTCCAGGACAACAGCGTCCGCGCCCGCGTCAATGAGCATGCCGATTCTCTCGATCGTGTCGGACTTGATGCCGGCGGCAGCTGCCACCAGGAGACGGCCCTTGCTGTCCTTTGACGCGATAGGGTTGTCCTTGATCTTCATCAGATCCTTGTAGGTGATCAGCCCGACAAGCTTGCCGTCGCCGTCCACAACAGGAAGTTTCTCGACCTTGCTGTGCTGAAGGATCCTCGTGGCCTCCGCCAAGGTTATGCCCTTAGGCGCGGTCACGAGATTCTCCCGTGTCATCACCTGGGAGATAGGCAGCTGCATGTCCTCCTGGAATCTGAGGTCACGGTTCGTGACGATGCCGATAAGGAAGCCGTTGCCGTCAACAACCGGAATGCCGCCGATGTGATGCTTCTTCATCATGGCCAGCGCATTGCCGAGAGTCGCGTTCGGACTGATGGTGACAGGGTCATAGATCATGCCGTTCTCCGCCCTTTTCACATGCCTGACCTGCTCACACTGCTTCTCGATCGGCATGTTCTTGTGGATCACGCCGATACCGCCAGCCCTTGCCATAGCGATGGCAAGATCGGCCTCCGTGACGGTGTCCATCGCCGCGGACACGATCGGAGTGTGGAGCCTAATGTCTGTCGTGAAATTTGTTGTGACATCAACGTCACGTGGAAGTACATCGGAATGTGCCGGAACCAGTAAAACATCATCGAAGGTGAGGCCTTCAGGAATCTCTCGGTTTACAAACTTCGCCATTGTAATCAAATAAATTTGACAAATATAAGAATTTTCACGCAATAGTTGCTGTTAGTAAGCGTTAAAAATAAGTAGCCCGTAAGTAGCCCCGCTTCCCTTCGCCCGCCGAAGGAATATCTCTCATCGTCATAAGGGGAAATATTCTTTCATCCCAATGAATATCTTTCACCGTCCCAAGGGGACATATTCCTTCATCATCAATGAATATCTCTCATCGCCGCAAGGGGACATATTCCTTCATCATCCATGAATATCTTTCACCGTCCCAAGGGGACATATTCCTTCATCATCCATGAATATCTTTCATCGCCGCAAGGGGACATATTCCTTCATCGACAATGAATATTCCTCCGTCGCCGGCGGGCCTTTGTGATCATTTTTTTAATGTCTACTTATTTCGAAAACAGCCGGCCCTGCCGCGCGCCGCGCTCCTCCATGCGCCTGTCCAGCATGCGGAGGATCTCAAAGTTGCGGACAAGCCCCCAAGGAGTGTCGTTCACGAACCTTGGCGGCACTTCTCCGGCCACCCGCTCGATGTAGAGGTCGGGTCTCAAACGTTCGAGGATGTCGATCACGAAGTCGAGATATTCATCAAGTCCAGGCCGGTAGAACGCCGACGGATCGATGGCATATTCCTTTTCCATCGCCGTGCCTTTGACGATTTGAAGTTGATGGAACTTGACGGAGCGGAGCGGCAGCGATGAGATGGCATCGCACTGGTCCAAAAGCATTTCCCTGGTCTCGCCCGGAAGTCCGAGGATGAAGTGCGCCCCTGTGTCGAGTCCCCTTTCCGCAGTCATTTCCACCGCCCTTCGCGCGCACTCGAAGTCGTGGCCGCGGTTGATCCTCCGAAGCGTGGCGTCGTAGCAGGACTCGATGCCATATTCCACGACAACGATCGGCGCGTCGATGGTCTTCCCCTCCGGCAGCCCGCCGTCGGCGCTTCCGTTGTTGGTACTTCTGTCATCGATGCTTCCGCCGTTGGTACTTATGCTGTTGGCACTTCTGTCATTGGTACTTCTGTCATTGGTACTTCTGTCATTGGTACTTCTGTCATTGGTACTTCTGTCA
>ERZ1026882.992-NODE-992-length-12929-cov-4.482368_pt1 | contig 12929 bp, 7 predicted proteins | sample MGYA00380171_ERZ1026882 | MGnify/ENA primary metagenome ERZ1026882 (study PRJEB33269, sample SAMEA4719807) | human gut metagenome | biome: human-associated habitat; feature: organic feature; material: feces | place: Cameroon | collected 2013-10 ...
CCTATGTACTACATAAAAAATGGACTGAAGAAGCAATGGCACTGGCTGGCCTATCTGTTCGCGGCATTTGGTGTACTGACGGTATTCGGAACAGGGAATGCAACACAGGTCAATACCATCACGACAGCAATTGATTCAGCTCTGTATAATTATGGTGTGATCAGTGAACAGAATGTGAGTACTCTGAATCTGGTGATCGGAATTATTCTGGCAGTATTGATTGGGCTGATCCTTCTTGGAGGAATCAAACGAATCGGGCAGGTAGCGGAAAAGCTGGTTCCGTTTATGGCGGTCATTTATATTATTCTTGCAATCGGAGTTGTGATCTTGAATTACAGAAATATCCCGACAGTATTCGCTTCTATCTTTAAAGGTGCCTTTTCACCCGCATCTGTGACCGGCGGTGCAGTAGGATCTTTCTTCATGAGTATGAAAAAAGGTGTATCCAGGGGAATCTTTTCAAATGAAGCAGGACTTGGTACCGGTTCGATTGCTCATGCATGTGCGGATACAAGAAAGCCTGTAAAGCAGGGATTCTTTGGAATATTCGAAGTCTTTGTAGATACAATTGTGATCTGTACACTGACGGCACTTGTCATTCTGTGCAGCGGCGTACCGGTTGGATATGGAGATGCGGCCGGTGCAGAACTTACGATTCTTGGATTTACTTCCACTTACGGAAGCTGGGTATCGATATTTACGGCCATTGCAATGTGCTGCTTTGCATTTTCTACGATCATTGGATGGGGGCTTTATGGAACACGTTGCGTGGAGTTCCTGCTTGGTACCCGCGCAAACAGACCATTTATGATATTGTATGCACTGGTAGCGATTGTCGGCGCAACTATGGAACTGGGACTGATGTGGAATATTGCAGAGACATTTAATGGTCTGATGGTTATCCCGAACCTGATCGCAGTCTTCCTGCTGTCCGGAGTTGTGGTCAGACTTGTGAAGGAATACTTTGACAAAGAGGGCAAAGATGCATAAAAGATGCATAAAAGATGCCGCTTAGTCACCGGAAGGTGACTGGGCGGCATTCTTTTTATACTGACTGGGTGACATGCCCATGTAACGCTTGAAAATCTGGCCATAATATGCCGGTGAGGAAAATCCTACAAGTCCGGCAATCGTAGTAATATTCTCCCCGTCCATAAGAAGTGGAATACTGTTCTGAATCCGTGTAGACAGCAGGTAATCGAAGATGGTCATCCGCATATATTTTTTGAAAAAGCGGCAGCATTCGCTTTTGCACAGTCCGGCGTGGGCGGCGATATCTTCGAGACTGAGTTCTTCGGAAGCATGCTCCTGAAGATAAGAAAGAATGTCTTTCAAACGCTGTAAATGCTTCTGTGGATGCGGAGTATCCTGGGCAATCTGGACATAATGCAGATAAAGCCGGTGCCAGATCTCACAGAGCAAGAGATGAACACGGAATTCATAGTCAGGAAGTTCCGGCTGTTTCGCCATGCCTTCATATCCGGGAATGAAAGCATCGGAAGAAGATTGAACCTGGCAGGTTAATGTATATATTTCTTTTATGTATTCGATAATTTCATTTTGCCATGGAATTTCCGGTTTTAATACAAGCGAAGACCAGAATTCGTTGGAAGTGATAAAATCGACATATTTGGTCTGCAGGATACTGTTCTCGTAACCATAGATGAATTTGGGATGAAATGTGACAGAGATATAATTACAGTCCTGGTCATCAATCATATATCCGGCATGTAAAGCATTACTGTTGCAGAATATCCCTTCGCCTTCTGAGACAATATAACGCTGGTCATTGACGACATATTCCATCTGTCCGGATACGAACCATGTAAGTTCGATCTCCGGATGCCAGTGCCACATGAAGGAATGCTGTTCATAAGACTGTATTGCCTCTGGGGATACCTGAACGGGGAAAGTGTAACTTCCGTGTTCTTTTACTTCTTTTTTGTTTTTTTCTGTAAGAATTTGAATACCTTTCATATCATCCTCCGTATATAAAAGTTAAAAACAAATAAAATCTCAATATTCTTATAAAATATGCCAATATTCTTATTGTGAGAATTTGCATATCTCATTATGATTATATTATAGCAATGACAGAAGACAGTCAACTACAAAAAAGTATGTAAGTGGATGTCAAAGAAGGCCTGAAACTTAAGGTATGAAAGAAAAATAATAAAAATGTATTAAAAATGGAGGTAATGGAATGCAGAAAGAGCAATTGATCGCAAAATTTCAGGAATTATACGGAGAAGGCGGGGAAATCCGTACTTATTTTGCACCGGGACGAGTCAACCTGATCGGAGAACATACGGATTATAACGGAGGTCATGTATTCCCATGTGCACTGACAATGGGAACATGGGCAGTGGTAAGGAACAGAGAAGACAGAAAATTAGGTTTCTTCTCCTTGAACTTTGAAAAGCTTGGAATCATTGAGACAAGTCTTGATGAACTGATTCCGAGTAAAGATGCCGGATGGACAAATTATCCGAAGGGAGTAATGTGGGCATTCGAAAAGAGAGGGTATGAACTGACACATGGAATGGATATCCTGATCTACGGAAATATTCCGAATGGTTCCGGACTTTCTTCTTCCGCATCACTGGAAGTACTGACAGGACTGATGCTAAAAGATACATTTGGATTTGAAGATCTCTCCATGATCGATCTTGCATTGATCGGACAGTATTCGGAGAATAATTTCAATGGATGCAACTGTGGAATTATGGATCAGTTCGCAAGTGCGATGGGTAAGAAAGACCATGCAATTTTCCTGGATACCAATACATTAAAATACGAATATGCACCGGTCGTTCTTGAAAATGCGAAGATCGTGATCATCAACAGTAAGGTAAAGCACAGTCTGGTTGATTCTGCTTACAATGACAGAAGAAATGAATGTGAGACTGCATTAAAGGAACTTCAGAAGGTTACAGATATAAAGACACTTGGAGATCTTACAGAGGACGGATTCGAACAGTACAAGGATGCGATCAAAGATCCGGTCAGACAGAAGCGTGCGAAACATGCGGTATATGAGAATCAGAGAACTATTCGTGCAGTAGAAGCACTCCGTAACAACGATGTGAAATTATTCGGACAGCTTATGAATGCATCTCATGAGTCACTTCGTTATGATTATGAAGTGTCCTGTGAAGAGATAGATATTCTGGTAGATCTGGCGCAGGCAATGCCGGGGGTTATCGGTTCACGTATCACCGGAGGCGGATTCGGCGGATGTACGGTCAGCATCGTTGAAGAAGGAACGGTAGATAAGTTTATCGAGGAGATTGGAAAGACATACAAAGAAAAAGTCGGACATGAAGCAGAATTCTATGTAGTAGATATCGGTGACGGAGCAAAGATTGTATAAATTCACAGAATAGAAAAAAGAACGGAAGGATCAGAATATGTTGTATGAAAATATTAAGAAACTGGTAGAATATGGTATTCAGACCGGACTGACACCGGAATGTGAGAGAATTTACACAACAAATTTATTGTTAGAATTATTCCAGGAAGATTCATATGAAGATGTAGAAATCGACAGCAGTTCCATCGAGCTGGAAGCAGTTCTGGAAGGATTACTGGATGAGGCGGTAAAAAGAGGAATCATTGAAGACAGTATCGGATTCCGTGATCTTTTCGATACGAAGATCATGAATTGTCTGGTACCAAGACCGGCTCAGGTACAGAAGACATTTGCGGAAAAATATGAAGAATCTCCGGAAGCTGCGACAGAATATTTCTACAAATTAAGTCAGGACAGCAATTATATCCGCAGATACCGTGTGAAAAAGGACATGAAGTGGAAAGTAGATTCCCCATATGGTAAGATTGACATCACAATCAATCTGTCCAAGCCGGAGAAGGATCCAAAGGCGATCGCAGCAGCAAGAAATGCAAAGAATACCGCATATCCGAAATGCCTGCTTTGTATGGAAAATGAAGGATATGCAGGACGTCTTGATCATCCGGCAAGAGAAAACCACAGGATTATACCAATCGAGATTGCAGGTGGAAAATGGGGATTCCAGTATTCACCATATGTGTACTATAACGAGCATTGCATCGTATTTAACGGACAGCATATCCCGATGAAGATTGATAAGAAAGCATTTGAGAAATTATTTGATTTCGTAAAATTATTCCCACATTATTTCCTGGGATCTAATGCAGATCTCCCAATCGTTGGCGGTTCTATCTTAAGTCACGATCATTTCCAGGGGGGACACTATACATTTGCAATGGCAAAAGCGCCGATCGAGATTAAAATTACAATCCCGGGATATGAAGATGTTGAGGCCGGAATCGTAAAATGGCCGTTATCTGTCATTCGAATCCGTCACAAAGACGAGAAACGCCTGATAGATCTGGCAGATCATATCCTCAGATGCTGGCGAAACTATACAGATGAAGATGCATTCATCTATGCGAATACAGATGGAGAGCCACACAATACGATCACTCCGATCGCAAGAATGCGGGACGGCATGTTCGAACTGGATCTTACCTTGCGTAATAATATTACGACAGAAGAACATCCACTGGGGGTATATCACCCGCATGCTGAGTATCATCACATCAAGAAAGAAAACATCGGCCTGATCGAAGTAATGGGACTGGCAGTCCTTCCATCCAGACTGAAAGAAGAACTGGAGATCCTGGCAGACTATCTGGTAAATCATGAAGATATCAGAAGCAACGAAAAAATTGCCAAACATGCAGACTGGGCGGAAACATTCAGCTCAAAATATGAAGAAATCACGGAAGCAAATGTGATGGAGATTCTGAAAAAAGAGGTCGGAGAAGTCTTTGTGCATGTGCTGGAGGATGCTGGTGTTTATAAGTGTACGGAGGAGGGACGGAAGGCGTTCCTGAAATTTGTAGAGACGCTTGGTGTTTAATTCATCATGGCGGCTATCACCGGCCGGAATAAAAATACAAGGTACATTTCTGTGCTGTCTCCACCATGGAGGAAATTCTAAAGCAAAAAAGTTGGCCTAAAAACGAGCTCTCAAAAAATCCAAAACTCACCATTGAGGTTCAAACAGTGGATTTTTTGAGAGCAAACGGCCAACTTTTTTACTTAAGAATTACCAACCATGGTTCCGAATGCACAGAAATGTACCTTGTATTTTTATTCCTACGTTTTCGCATGCCATAATAATTAAATACCGGGAAGCGGAACCGTTGTGATACAGGAAGTGTGTTTACATAACTTTCCCAGCGGTGTGAAAAGGTTAAATGCCGCTGTTGAATTTATTATCATTGGTTAATCACGACATGAGAAAGACTTGGGATGCTGTTTGATGCGTATTTTGGCGCGATGTGTAGAAGTTCTTAGGTCGTTCGACTTTCCGTTAAAGGGATGGAGCGAACTGCTTGAGCCGAATGGCGAGTTTGAGCGGAATCCCTTTCGTTCTTAGGAAAGTCGGACGGCCTTAGAACTTCTGCATCGTGACATCCAGCAACAAACAGCATCCCAAGTCTTTCTCATGGACCGGAGTAAGTCACGATGATAAATCCACCAAGCAAATGAAATACTAATTGTAGAAAAGAACCCGGAATGCTATAATATTGTTAATACAATTTAAGAAGCAAATTTAAAAATGTATAAATAATATCAGGAGGTATCAATTTATGAGATACGAAATTCAGGGCGAAACGTTACCGGTAGTCATTTGTTATCTTGATGGTGGGGAAAAGATGATCACAGAAGGCGGTGGAATGTCATGGATGTCACCGAATATGAAGATGGAGACAACGACAAACGGAGGAATAGGTAAAGCATTCGGAAGGATGTTCTCCGGAGAGCATATGTTTCAGAATATCTATACCGCAGAAGGCGGCAATGGGATGATCGCATTTGCATCTTGTTTCCCGGGATCGATCAAAGCGTTCGAAATCGGACCGGGACAGGAGATGGTATTTCAGAAGAGTGCATTCCTTGCAAGTGAGGCAGGAGTGGAATTGTCGGTATTCTTTAATAAGAAATTCAGTTCGGGATTATTCGGCGGAGAAGGATTTGTCATGCAGAAAGTAACGGGACACGGAACGGTATTCGCGGAATTTGACGGTCATGTTGTAGAATATGAACTGCGTGACGATCAGGAAATCGTAGTAGATACCGGACATCTTGCAGCAATGACTGCATCCTGCCAAATGGAGATTAAGAGTGTACCGGGTGTGAAAAATATGTTATTTGGCGGAGAAGGAATTTTTAATACAGTAATTCACGGTCCTGGAAAAGTGTGGCTTCAGACAATGCCGATCAGTAATGTGGCAGGAGCATTGCGTCCATATATGCCATCATCCGGAAAATAGAAAGGATGGCATAATTACAATGAGAACAAGAAGCATTCATAAAGCTGCACTGACCGATGCAGTAACGCCGCTGGAAGAAGCCGGAAAAAAGCTTGCATATGAGGCTGCGGTGGAGGGAATCGTACTGCTGGAGAATGACGGATGCCTTCCTGTAAATCCGAAAATAAATCACGGAAAGCTTGCGTTATATGGAGCCGGTGCCAAAATGACGATCAAAGGGGGAACCGGTTCGGGAGAGGTCAATGAAAGACATGTGGTATCAATTCTGGAAGGAATGGAACATGCGGGATTTAAGATTACAACGATGGACTGGATTGATGATTATGATCAGAGTTTTCAGGAAGGAGAACGCGCGTACGCAGAAGAATTTCGCAAGAAACTAAGTCCGAAGAATTTGTCAGATTTTATGAATCTGATGAGCAGTCCATACCGCTATCCATATGGAAGAGCAGTGCTACAGGAAGATGTAGAAAAATCAGAGACCGATACCTGTATCTACGTGATTTCCAGACAGGCAGGAGAAGGCGCAGACCGTAAGCTTAACGAAAACGAATACGGTTTGGCAGAGATAGAACGGGTAAATCTGACGTTTTGCGCGGAACAATATGAGCATATGATCGTAGTGATCAATGTAGGAGGGCAGTTTGACCTGAATTTTCTGCATGAAATTCCGAACATCAATGCGGTGATCTTCATGGGACAGCTTGGAACAATGGGCGGTCAGGCAGTTGCGGATATAGTCTGCGGAAAGCATACGCCGTCCGGGAAACTTACAGATACATGGGCAAAGCATTACCGGGACTATCCGGCGGCAGATGATTACAGCTATCTGAATGGGAATCTGGATGAAGAGTATTACCGGGAAGGAATCTATGTCGGATACCGGTATTTTGATACATTTCATGTAGCACCTAGATATCCGTTTGGATATGGATTATCGTATACAGAGTTCGAGATGCATCTTGCAGGTATGAGGCTGGAAAAAACTACCGTCGAGATATCCGTAGATGTAAAAAATAAAGGCGAAGTATACAGTGGAAAAGAAGTGGTACAGATCTATGTCAGCTGTCCGGATGGTGAATTGAAAAAAGAAGCACAGCGATTAACTTCATTTGCCAAGACAAAGAATCTGAAACCGGGAGAGGAAGAACGGATCGTATTACAATTTGATTTGCGCAACCTTACAAGTTACAGGGAAAAAGATGCTGCTACCGTTCTGGAACCGGGTGAATATGTCGTGCGGATTGGTAACTCCAGCAGGAATACAAGAGTATGTGGAATACTAAAACTGGAAACGGAAATAATTACAGAAAAACATTCTCATATCTGTAAAGCACCGATAAAAGTGACAGAGATTGAAAGACAGGAAGAAAAGGAAGTTCTTCATGCGACATGTGACTGCAGACAGAACTGGGGAAGAACCTGTGATGTGGTCATTGATGATGTGGAAAAGATTCAGAGTTTTCTGATCGAACCGGAAATTATCGGGAAAGTAGATCACAAGTATGGCCCGATGGAGATTTATTCTTCAGAAGAGACGGACAGAATTATGGAGTCTCTGACTCTAAGAGATATGGCAGAGCTGGTAGTAGGTGGCGGATTGTCAGGCCAGCGGTTTTTTGAAGCACCGGGAGCAGCAGGCGTGACGACGGGAAACCTGACTGCAAAGGGAATTCCGAATGTCGTTATGGCGGATGGACCTGCGGGACTCAGGCTTCATAAGATATCGTCTGTATCTATAACAGGTAAGGTAAAAGGAGTAGAACCGAATATCTCTTTTATGAAATATCTTCCGGAACCGGTAAAGAAAGTAATGCTTGGTAATCCGGACAGCAAAAATCTTCTGTATCAGTTTACAACGGCATTTCCGGTGGGGATTTCACTTGCATCGAGTTGGAATCTGGAACTTGCCGGAGAAGTCGGAAATGCAGTGGGAAAAGAGATGGAAGCCTATGGTGTAACCTACTGGCTTGCGCCGGGCATGAATATACATCGCAACCCTTTATGTGGACGTAATTTTGAATATTTTTCCGAAGATCCGTTACTTACGGGTAAATTTGCGGCAGCAATTACAAAAGGAGTTCAGAAGAATCGAGGCTGTTATGTTACATTGAAGCATTTCTGCTGTAATAATCAGGAGGACAACCGTAATAAGACGAATGCTAACGTTAATGAAAGAGCACTCAGGGAAATTTATCTGAAAGGATTTGAAATTGCAGTCAAAGAGTCACATCCAGGAGCCGTGATGAGCAGTTATAATAAGGTAAATGGCAAATACGTCAATAACAGTTACCGTCTGCTGACACAGGTTCTGAGAAATGAATGGGGATTCGACGGCCTCGTCATGACCGACTGGTTCGCAACCGGAAGAAAATACGGCGATCCGGCACACGCCATCGCATCAGGTAATGATCTGATCATGCCGGGCAGTTCCGGGACCGTAGATGACATCGTAAAAGCAGTTTCCAAAGGCATTATTCTGGAAGAAGACGTAAAAAGAAGCGCGGCCAACGTGCTGAAAGGAATCACCAGCAGCCGGATATATCAAGGATTTTTAAGGAAGCAGAGAGAAAATGGAATATAATAAGATTACCGGATATAGAACAAAACACGCGGGTAATCGTGTTGAACAAAAATAACAAGGCAATTCAATAACAGAAAAAACAGAACCAATTCTTCACAAAAGGCGACTTCGAACGAAGTGAGCGGAGCCACTTGGGAAGATATTGGTTCTGTTTTTGCGTCCGGGAAGCCGTTCTGATATTTTTGTTCAACCACTGAACTTTAATTCACCAAATAAACATATTTTTTCCACATACTTTTCAAACATCCCCCTTATATTGTTAACAGATTGAGTTTAACAGGAGGAAGGAAATTTGATAGAAGTAAAGAATCTTACCAAACGCTATGGTAACCACCTGGCGGTAGATCATCTGAATTTCACCGTAGAATCCGGTAAAATCTATGGATTCTTAGGACCAAACGGTGCAGGAAAATCTACGACCATGAACATCATGACCGGTTACCTGGGAGCTACAGAAGGACAGGTGCTGATCGATGGCCATGACGTTTTGAAAGAGCCGGAAGAAGCCAAGAAGAATATCGGCTATCTGCCGGAGATTCCGCCATTATATATGGAAATGACGGTGCGGGAATATCTGGAATTTGCCGCTGAATTAAAAGGAATTAAGAAAGACAAAAGAGAGCCGCAGATAGAAGAGGTTATAAGACTTGCCAAATTAAGAGATGTAGAGAACCGGCTGATTCAGAACCTGTCAAAAGGTTATAAACAAAGAGTCGGGCTTGCACAGGCAGTTCTGGGATTCCCGGAGATCATTATCCTGGATGAGCCGACAGTAGGTCTTGACCCGAAGCAGATCATCGAAATCCGTGAACTGATCAGGAAGCTTGCGAAGAAACATACCGTGATCTTAAGTTCTCACATTCTTGCGGAAGTAAGGGAAGTCTGTGATTATATCATGATCATATCAGAAGGAAAGCTGGTTGCCAGTGATACGACCGAGAATCTGGAGAATATGATGAGTGGCAAAGGTCAGATCGAGGTGGAAGCAAAGGCTTCCAGGGATGAGATGGATCATATTATCCGCCGGACAGGAAAGATCAAAGAAGTAAAATACCGCACCAGTGCGAGCGGCATTACAACTGCGCAGATTATAGCAAAAGGCGGGGAAGATATCAGAGAAGAATTATTCCTTGCATTTTCCCATGCAGATGTACCTCTGCTTACCCTGAATCAGAGTAAGACAACACTGGAAGAGATATTCCTGGAACTGACGCAAGGGTCAGGTAATAGAATGATAAAGGAGGAGAAGTAAGATGAGAGCCATCTATAAAAGAGAGTTAAGATCCTATTTTCATTCTATGATAGGATATGTATTTATCGCATTTCTGGTAGCTTATACGGGAATCTATTTTCTGGCATATAACCTGAATTATGGTTATCCGTATTTTTCTTATGTGTTATCGGGAATCATGTTCGTATACCTGGTAGCAATTCCGATCCTGACGATGCGCTGCTTTGCAGAGGATAAAAAGAATAAGACAGATCAGATGTTACTGACTGCACCGGTCAGCCTGTTCAAGATCGTGCTTGGAAAATACCTTGCAATGGTGACGATCATGGCAGTGCCATGTGTGATCTATCTGATCTTTCCTCTGATCATTAAGGCACAGGGAACGGCATACATTAAGGTAGACTATCTGGCAATCCTGGTGTTCTTTTTACTTGGATGTGTATACATTTCCATTGGAATGTTTGTGTCTTCATTGACAGAAAGCGTGATCATTGCGGCAATCGGAGCATTCGGCATTCTGCTTCTTACGTATCTTTGGAGCGGCATCCTGAACTTCATCCCTTCGGCAGCGTGGGCAAATGCAGTGGCGGTTGCAGTGCTTCTGACGCTAGTTGTACTGGCAGTCTGGAATATGACGAAAAATATCGTGATCAGCGGGGGACTGGAGCTGATCGTACTGGCGGGGACACTGATTACTTACTTTGTAAAGAAAACAGTGTTTGAAAGCCTGCTTTCCACAGTACTTGGCAAACTGGAACTGACAGAAGTATTTTCCAATATTGCCGATAACCATCTTCTGGATGTGAGCGGGATCATACTGTACCTGTCACTGATCGTCTTATTCTTCTTTTTGACGATGCAGATGATTCAGAAGAGACGTTGGAGTTAGGAGGAGCATAATGTTAGAAAAAATCAAGAAGTCATTCCGGAGTGCATCATCGAAAAACGGAAGTTACAGTGTGGGAATGATCGCACTTGTGATCTGCATGGTGATCGTTGTCAATCTGATCGCAGGTCAGCTTCCGGAGAATGTTAAGAGTATAGATATCAGTGATAACAACATTTACGGAGTATCGAAGACCAGTAAAAAGGTATTGAACAAACTGGATAAAAAAGTAACATTTAAGATCTATGCAGAGAAAGATTCGACAGATACAAGGATTAAATCATTTATTAAGAAATATACGGCGCTGTCTGATAAGATCAGTGTAAAATGGATCGATCCTGTTCTGCATCCGGCAGCACTTACGAAAGCGGGAGTCGATAAGAATACGATCGTAATCTCCTGTAAAGATACCGGAAAAACGAAATCCGTTTCTTTTGATGATATTTTAGTTTCGGATTCTTATTCCTACTATACAACAGGAAGCAGTTCTGCATCCGAATTTGACGGAGAAGGCCAGTTCACAAGTGCGATCAATTCGGTTACAAGTGAACAGACAGAGAAAATATATTATACAACTGGACATGGGGAAGCAACATTTTCAGATTCTGTGACGAAACTGTTCAGTAAGAATAACCTGACGACAGATGAAGTAAATCTGATGATGACAGGTAAAATTCCTGACGATTGTGATCTGTTATTTATGGATGCCCCATCAAAAGACATTTCGGATGATGAGAAAACATTACTTCTGAATTACCTGAAAAAGGGCGGAAAAGTATTTATCATTCTTGGAGATTCTGAGGATGAGACACCGAACCTGGATGAAGTACTGAAAGAATATGGTATGCAGGAAGCAGATGGTTACATTGCGGATATGCAGAGAAGCTACCAGGGCAACTACTATTATATCTTTCCTGAGATCACAGCAACAGATGATCTGGCCAATAATCTGGAATCAGAGATGGTACTGATGATCAATGCACACGGTCTGATTACAACAGATCCGGCAAGAGATACGATCACAACAACGGCATTTATGCAGACATCCGATAATTCTTATGCCGTGACAGAGGATAAGCAGGAAGAAGGAACCTATACACTGGGAGCAGTTGCAACCGAGCAGATTACATCTGACGATTCGTCCGACAGCAGTTCATCCGATAGTAGTTCATCCAAAGACAGCTCGTCTGATGCGGCAAAGACCAGCCGTCTGACAGTGATTTCTTCTGAAAGCATGATCGATTCGCAGATTACAGATACGTATACAACACTGGAGAACCTGGACCTGTTCATGAACGCGGTGACAGCGAACTTTGACAAGACAAAGAACGTAGCAATCAAGGCAAAGAGCCTGGAAGTAAGCAACAACACGATGCAGCATGCGGGAATCATCAGCATCCTGACAATCTTCGGAATTCCGCTTGTGATCCTGATCTATGGATTCATGCGCTGGTGGAAGAGAAGAAAAGCGTAAATTAAGAATATTTATGGACAGAAAAGGGGAACTTTGATGAAACAGAAAAAGACAATGCTCATCATGGTGGTCGTGCTTGCTGTACTGCTGGCACTGTACGGAGGTCTGAAAGCATGGAACAGTCACAGTGACAGGCAGAAGAAGGCAAAAGAAGACAAAGAAAAAGTCAGCCTGGTAGATGTAAAGAGTCTGAAGTCATTTGCCTATGAAAGCGGCAAAAGCAAAATGAGCTTTACCAAAAAAGACGGTGAATGGATCTACGATGAGGATGACGGAATACGTCTGAACCAGAGCACGATCAAGAGCACGGCAAAAGAAATCACAGGACTTACGGCAGTCCGCAAGTTAAATGATCCGGATGAAAAATCAGACTATGGACTGGACAGTCCGGATTACACTGTTACCTACACCTGTCTCTTATACACAT